>ENA-UOUE01000430-UOUE01000430.1-compost-metagenome-genome-assembly--contig:-NODE-430-length-33904-cov-9.241198_pt1 | contig 33904 bp, 14 predicted proteins | sample MGYA00238146_ERZ747223 | MGnify/ENA primary metagenome ERZ747223 (study PRJEB28781, sample SAMN06268865) | compost metagenome | isolation source: single cell | place: USA: California, Emeryville, Joint...
TACGGAAGTAAGTTAGAAGATACCCATCGTCTGTTTCGATTTGATGAGATTCGTAAGGGTAGCCATGAGCATCCATAATCTCAGTGAAGTTAAGAAAAGCATCTTCGGGCACCGCTGAAGCCGAAACAAGGCAAAAAGTACAAGCTATTAAGAGTAACGTCTTAATCATATCGGGCTCTTTGGTGTTAATCAATTTGAGAAAATTTTTGTTTTTTGTTCATAAAACTGATATAAAAGATGCTAAACAGAAAGTAGTATTATTCAGGATAAATCAGTGGGAGAACAGTCATCTTTATCTTACCACATATCTTCATGATTGACCCTTTGTTGCCTGTTGAAGTGACGCAACGGGCTGGGGGAATCCTATCTCACGGTTTCAAGGAGCACATTTTTTTAATTCTTCAAATATTCCTTTTACATTCTGATTAACGAAATTGTTTATGATTCCTAACATTTGCCGATTACAATTTTTATTTGCTACTGATGCATCAACTGAATTCATTATAGATTTAAACAATTTTCTGATGTTTCTTCATTGCGCATTAATAAGTTCGCAGGGTTCAACCTACGGTTCTCAATAAAACGTTTTTTGAAAAAATATTTTCGACACGATTTGGTGTTCTGGTAGTAAATTGCAAGAAGAACATACATTAAATTTCTTGTTGTATCGCCAACGATATAGTACTTCAATTTTAAAATTGCTGAAAACTCCCGACTAAATTTCATCTGGGTGTTCATTGAATAAAATTATCTGGCACTCTGCGTGTTTTCGTTTATCTCAGACAATTAATATAGGAATAAAAACTTGATCTCTTACTCTCTGCAAAAATATTAATACGAGGAATGGGAGCTAACTTTATAAGAGCTATTCTGATCTTTCTGGCAGTCTATTTGAATGAAGTTTCTGGTAAATAATAGCAATTATTTCCTCAGTTAAAGCTATTACAACAGGAGCTGAGACGGTGATAAATGATAATGGAAAAACAGTTATTCAAGATCTATTCCCATACAATTTCGACGCTACACCTTGGAAGTCGAATACGGTAAATGGCGCGTCACTCGCATATCAGTGTGACGATTGGATTATTGGAGGGCAGAAAATTACGACTGGTGCACAAGTCTACAGGAAATATACAGGACTTCCACCTCACAACTCGATAATCCTAAAGGTCAGGTTATATTTTGTTGATAGTTGGGATGGAGAGCCATTCTTTGTATACGCGGATGGCGTTCAGGTTTACAGCGAAAATTGGAGATATACCAATATTGCAAGCCAAGACATTTGCGGAAATTCAAGCCATTCTGACCAAGTTTTTGATAGAGAAACTCTTCCTTTTGAGCACACGAATTCTGAGTTGACTCTACTTTTTAATACAACGCTTAACGCAGGACCTGGAAATGAAAATATGGGATTCAATTGTATCCAAATAGTACTAAGTGATTGCCACCACACTTGCTACACATGCACTAGTTCTGCAGCCAATAAATGCTTATCATGCCCCACTGGAAAATACCTGAATCCAGACGGAACCTGCCAGTCCACTTGCCCAAGTTCCTCCTACGTTATGGATAGCACTACTGGCACTTGTATCAAATGTTATCAATCTTCAGGGAGCTCTGACTACCGGACTTGTAATACTTGCTCAGAACGACTCTCGACGAATTGTAAGACATGTAATGCAGGAAATTATTTGGACGAGGCTGTTGGTGCTTGCTTGATAAATTGTCCAGCTCAAACATATCCAAATTCCGGCAAATGTCTGCCTTGCTATTCTCCTTCTTCAACATCAGAAACAGCTTTAGCCTGCGCGACATGCAACGGTCCCGCTAAAACAGATTGTGTCACATGTCCTCAAGGAACTTATAAATGGACTGACTCCTCCTGTATTCGAGCTTGTCCCAATGGTTATTATTCTCAAACAAGCCCTCTAAATATATGCATCAAATGCGATGGAACATGCGCCACTTGCAATGGTGGTAATTCAAATAACTGTCTCACCTGTGATGTCCCTTACTACTTAGAAACGTCCACAAGCAAATGCATTTCTACTTGTCCTTCAGGATATTGGCCTGATTCAGCAACCCGTACTTGCAAGTTATGTTATCAGGCAGTTCCTCTGGTCTCCGACGAGCAAACTTGCTTTAAATGTACCCAAGGCACTTCAAGAGATTGCACTGCTTGTGTAGCTGGAACAGCCTATCTCTATCCCGTTAACGGGACTTGCCTTCTAAACTGTCCTTCGGGTTGGTGGGCTGATACCTCATCAAATGAATGCAAGCAATGCTATCAATACACAACCACGGCTCCGACCAAAAACACTTGTGCTACCTGCGACGGGAGCAACTCGAATAACTGTCTCTCGTGTACTCTCCCATTATTTCTTGATGCAACTACAAAAACTTGCGTTAGCTCATGTCCTTCTGGGTACTGGGGAAATTCTGCTAATGCTCGTTGTACTCTTTGCTATCAAGCAACAACATCCACAGATATAAATAAAAATTGCAAAACATGCAGCGGACCATTGAGTACGAATTGTCTGACTTGTTTGGCTGGGAATTACTACTTTGCAAGCAATCAAACTTGCTTGGGAGGCTGTCCTCCAGGATTTTTCGCTGACTCAACGACATCTTCATGTATACCGTGCTACGTAGCCTCTGATCCGACCGTTGCCAATAGAACCTGCGTTACCTGCGATGGACCATTCTCTTATAATTGTTTAACATGTGAACAGGGCAATGTTCTTGTTTCAAATACATGCTTTACCTCTTGTCCGAGTGGAACTTACTTCGATATTTCGACCAATCTCTGTGAAAACTGCTTTCAAGGATCAAGCACTTCTGAAGCATGCCAAACCTGCACTGGGCCTTTGGCTACTGATTGCACAAGCTGTTTCGTTGGGGCATACCTACTACCAACCAATAGAACGTGTGTGAGTCAATGTCCAGTTATCGGCTGGTATGCAGGAGTTGATCTTTGCCTGAGCTGCTACTATCCAACAGCTAGAAGTATAGAAAGAGGCTGTTTATCTTGTAAAGGTGGCCTACCAACAGATTGCTTACGCTGTGTGAGTGGCACATATTTTTATGCGCTCAATAGTACTTGCTTGCTCGACTGTCCATATGGATATTTTCAAGAGAACAACACTTTCTCATGTATTCTTTGTACCAATTCATCGGTGCCTGGGTGCCCAGAACCCAGTACCAGTGCCACTATCGGAGCACTTACCGCTGCTACCAACACAGTTAATGCAGTGGCCTCCATATCATCTGTATTTCTGCTCGGTGGGTTAACCATTCCAAGTGTTATGGCGATTTCATTTCCTGCTGATGTGGCTATATTTATTTATCTCTATGTTGGGTTCTCAGACGATTATGTCCAATTCACACGAGGATTAATTGAAGGACAAAATACTTTGAATCCGTTTCCCCATATAAGAGGAGAGACTCAAATCCCGACCAATGCAACGGTGGGAATGTTTAAGTTTTGGGAGATAAGCACGGTCTTACTGGAAAATTCTGGGTTTCAAATAACAAAAGAAGTATCAACTCTCCTGATTATTGGTATCCTTTCTCTCATTGCTTTGATCTGTAAAAGTTGTCCGAAAATTGAAAATGGAGTGAAAAAAATGAGAGACACTCTCAGATGGAATGGATTGTTAAGTTTTGTCATCCAAGATTTTAGTAATGTGCTGCTGAATAGCATGATTCAAATGAGAGAAAATAACAGCGAGAGCACTTACGCGTACGTTTCAATGGGAATCGCATCATTGGAGGTTACAAAATATGCGTTGCTAATACCTTTTATAGTTTATATCTTGAACAGAAAGGTCAAATCCGAAGCAAGGAATGGCGCCCTTAAAGTTAGGGCAAAGATTCCCGAAACTTTGAAAACACTTTCTGAAGGGTTTAAAGACAACTATTGGGTCAATAGAAATTTCGCGCTCATTTTCATATTGCAATACGTTGTGGCAATTATTACTGTATTTTTTGTGCAAGAACTGGGTTACATAGCTCCAACTCTGTACATGACAACCAATATCATTTACTTGGTTGCGCTGTTAGGATTTAGACCTCTCAAATCAAGGCTCAAGATGGGGGTGATATTGTTCAATCAGCTTTGCAAGAATACGATGGCAGGACTCGCTTTGGCTCTTGGAGTGAATCAAATTTCCCAAGAGACTCGGGATAATATTGGGACGGCTCTTATAATTTTAACAATAACTGGTTGCGTTGTCGACTGCCTTTTTTCGCTTGTCTTCTTGACAATTAGTGTATTCGAGCTACTAACAACCTCTGTTAGAAAGAAAAGAGGAGAAGGACTGAATTTGCTTGAGGCAGTACCGAGTCTAAATTCCTCTGGTCTAGAACAAGACGTGTTGGTTCCAGAAGGATCAGGGGAAACCGGAAAAGAAGGTGCAAGAAAGCTTGACACTAAACAAGATCGCGGACAACGGAAATACAAATATACATTACGAGAGACTCAACCGTCTCGCCTTCGTTCTCATTCCAAATCCACATTACCAGGGCTGAGACCAGTGCTTCCAGGAACAAGGAAACTTTATAAGGCTCGCCCTGGAAACTAAGTCAGGAATTTGTTGTCATTGGAAAAGATCTAATTTGTTATGTCAAATTACTTCGAAATTTCGCTTTAGTTTCGTAAGTTGTGGGTTTCACTGGTTTTATAGAGATTCGATGCGATAACCGCATCCGTAATCAATCATTATATTACAATTATCAAATCAGACAAGCTCGTTTTTCATTTTCGAAATAATTTGTTAGAGAATAACAATGAAATAATAAAAGCCTTCTATCTCAACAATTAATTGCTCATCCTGAATTTTAAGTTTCTAGGTCGTGTTGTTTCAGAATAGTGTGGAGAGAACCCAATAAAATTAAATTGCTCAATCAAGATTTATTTCTCATAAATTAATTCGGAGAAATATATCTTCAAACTATCTGTGCAGGACTTTCAGTCGTTGGCTGCATTCTGAACCTGGTCGTGACCATCTTGCTCAAGAAACTGTATCAAAAACCGATAGGCAAGATGGTCCTTCACCTCTTCATATGCGATATAGTCCTGGCTTTCTTTGCAGTCGTTTTCTTGGAGCTCGACTATGGCTCATTCAGACCTGAGGATGAAATGACATCGTTCGAGAGCTTTGCCTATTATACGTTATCCACATTAATTGCTTTCGGAGGTGCTGGGACGATGATTTGGACTTGCTGCTTTGCTCATTGCTTGTATTCTGTGGGAAAAGAAGGAACAGAGTATTTTCTACAGTTCCAAGTTAACACATATATCAAAATAAGCTATTTGGTTGGAATCATCACTGCCATTATTTATCCTATTCTTTATTCATTATGCATGTCTAACCCAGCAGAATACAAAACATTACTAACGATTTACTTCATGGCCGATCTTGTGTTATCTGGAATCTGTTTCATCATATCTTCAGTGTATTATACCAAAGGGATCAAGCTTGCATTTTCTCAAAGAAGGCAAATCCTCTGGTCGCTTATAATTTACCCAGTCATTCTTCTAGTTTGCAATATACCTGAACGCATTTATTTATTTTTTGACCAGTTTGATAATGTTTACGTTGAGGAATCATCAAATCCATCAGATTTGAGAATATTTATTAACTCAATTTGGTTGCTTCAAGGTATGCTGAATTCTCTGGTCTATGGACTTACAAAAGGAGTCCATGAAGGAATTAGGGAGAAATGCCGTGGGAAATCTGATAAAAACACGCTGCTAGAAGTGCAAACCGAGGAAGTTCTGGAAACTCACACAAAAGAGATAAACTTAATCACTACTCGAGAATATGATGCATATTAGAGCATAATTTGAAAAGTAAAATTAAAAAAATCATGTAAAATCTATCTGTGTTCACATATTGAATTGAGTGTCTTTCATGTGCTCTTCTTGCTTAAAACAAACAGAAAAAAATTTATTCAAAAATTTCTCTTTTTGAGAGTACAGAAATCAAGAGAATAGTAGTAAGAATCGAACTAGTTTTTCTTACCGAATAAAAAACTCTCCCTGTGATTGTCTGATTTATTTCTCAAATGTACTTTAAGAACCATAGCGAAATTCAAGGTGCCATATTACAGATTCGCATAGTCAGCAGAAATGAACTCGTAGTGGAAATTCACTACTGTGTTTCAATGATAATTTTTAGAGTCCTTGTGAGTTTTTTTATTTGATTCATACTTAAGTACATCAAAGCAGCCAATTTCTGCTTTCGAACAGATTTGAATCAAAAGCTCGGAAGAATCTTAATAAAATCGATATTTTGAACCGGTAATTGAAATAGAACGGAATAAATGCAAATTCTTCAAATCTGGTTTGTTGATTATTCTTTCCCTATTTGATCAAATCCTGATCATTTAGAAGCCAACAGCGATCTAAGTAAGCTGAGTACTTTAACGCTATGATTTTAATACTCTTCTTTTGATTTTTGATATATTCATTCTTGAAAAAATCTCAAGATTTAATCATCGCATCCTTTGAAAATGTTCGAGGGGTCTCCCCATTTCTACTAAATGACCAATATTATTCAATTTCAGGAGGACCTTACATCTCTCTAATCAAATGTTGCAATCACAACAAAGAAAAGGGAATTTTTTGGTACGTCTTTAGCCACCAAAAAAATAGAAAAAATTTCTACTTGAAATATTTCTTTCAATAATATCTTAAGGATTTCGATCTTCCTTTTGAAAATTTTCAAAGCTTAGGCTTGAACTGAAAAATTAATGCTGGTTTCCGATAACTTTAATTCATTATCTCAGGTAGCTAAATGGCCCTAAAGCAGAAAAGAAGATCATTAACAAGATTGCATTAATTCCCATTGATGCAGTCCAGACTATCCGTTTCTTGCAACAGGTTTCCAATCTAATTTCTGCTTAGAGCTTCAAGCTCAGCATTCTCTCCTTGATGAATCATAGCTTTATAAGTTCCAGCTATAAATCAACATTGCTACTGTGCCACTGATATAGCAAGAAAACTCTTGATTAACTATTGCTTTTAGCTCCACTCTTAGAAAATGAACTCCAAAATGAAATTGGTTAAATTTTAACTAAATATTTGTTTCCAGTTTTTATTAGAGACAGTCAGGTAGCTGAGGACTACATTCGATGTCAGAGTAACTAGCAATATCCGAGAATATGCTTATTCCCTTATGAATGAATCGCAATATCTTCTACAGACAAATGTTTCTTTGATTAAGAGTTTACGATCGCATTTTTTCTATTAGAACTTAACTAATTTATTTCTTATTTCTAAGAATTGATTTAGATCTCTAATCAGATCTGATTGTATTGAGCACAATCAACAGAAATCTTACCCTGTGTGGTCAAAGCATGAAGAACCTATTTCTCTCTGAAACTAGAGGATTCTCGGTAAACTCTAGATCCGTACAATTCATTATTTGTGCACTCATAGGATTTCGTTATAGAAATAGACCAGAAATACATCGATTTCACCGATGATAAAATCTTTGCGTTAGCCCATGACCTAGAGTTATTCCAAGAAAGCTACTTTTTGAGCGGAATATTTAATAGACAGCCCTTGCAATTCAATTTGGAATACATTCCTTCCATCCTAAAAGCAAAGGAACAATCAATACCAGCTCTAATCTATAGAATTTCTTCTCAACCAGATGATGGAGAAACTCAACTGATACTTGATACATTCGATAAAATATTTGCATTTGATCGTTTCTGTGCAAACCATAACGCAACTGTTGATTTTCCTCCTCTATCCCTACTCTCTCTCACTCGAGATACAAAATTAGTGACGAATTGGCTACTTACTGCAATGGCCGTGCTGCCTCGAGCGAAGAGAATCAACAATTTTTTAGCAACCACCATTGCGTATTTAAAGCCATACAGCCTACTGCTTGCAGCCAGCACTGATATCATGGGAGTGAAAAAATTACTGAATGAACTTAAAGAGAAAACTAGACTAAATCCGCATGAGCAAACTTTCAAAAATTTAGTCAAGATTGCTGTTCAAAGCTTCGAAGGAGAAAAAATCGCCGAGTTTTGGGACACTTGGACATCAAACGCAAAGGATATATTATTAGAGAAAATTGATCACAGCGATATATCAGAATATATTGCTCTCTTGAACGTGATTGAGCTGTCTGAGGAACCATCAGGAATAATTTGTGGTGGTTTAGCGTTCTTGTTCGATCTGAGAGAAGCTTTATTGGATACTGATAATATGAATACCGGAATTACCAATTTTCTGCGAAAAGTAGCAATAGCACAAGCCTTTTTAGGTAGATTTTTTGATTCGATTGCAATGTATTCTAATTTCTTTTTGAAATAACAGCTAAGGTGAGAGTGACCCTCTCAAGATTTTGCAAGAGAGGCAGAAAGTTTGGAGCTGAAAACCTGCTGGAACTTCCATATTGCTTGGACCCATCCTACGTTGATTTGGTTTCTGAAATCGCTGCGAACCTTGAGAACGCGACTCAGGCAGAAACTGAGGTGCTTAAAGAGTTCTCCTTAGCGCTCTATGATTTTGTGAAGTTTGGATCGGCATACCTGAGGCATCCGATAAAAGATCCTTTAGAGTTCTTTCTGATTTCTAGCCAAGCCTTGCAAGAAAAATTTCAAGAATTGCAGAAAAAATTAATTTCTCCCAGCAAAAACAATTGTATTTTCGCTTCTTTTTCATTTTTGCTCCAAGCAGTTACGAGATCAGTGCTTAAATGTGAAAAATATTCAAGCGCAAATGAAAAGCGGGAAAATCTCTCTCAGACCCAGCGGTGGCTTCTGCGAGCTTTTAAAGTATTATTAAGAAGCAATTTGCAACTCGAACAATCTCACGGAGACCACTTTGAGGAATTCATCACCGAAGTTGTACATTTCGCACAAGAAATCGTCCTCAGTCTCAACATAAAGCAACATTATAACTCTCATTTCGATACGTACTATTTCATCTACATCCAGGTCTTAGCATCTCAGATAGAGAAATGTCTTGAGACCTTCAAAGTGGAAAAAATCTTCTCGAAAATGGAAAGCACGCTCCTCGAGCTCTACGATCGTGATTTTTTATTGGGCTTCGATTTTTCTATACACTTTAAAAAGGACTTGAGATCGATTAAGCTTCTGTGGATCTTCTATTATCTCTCTAAACTCACAAACGTCTGCATTGGCGACAAAGGACAGAAAATGTTTTCAGAAAACTCTTTAATCAGTCGCAATAGCGATAAAATGCTGTCAATGATACTAAACAGCCGGCTTTTTGAGCGAATTGAAATGAAAAAAGAGCTTTTTAAGAAATACGAATTCGTTTTCCTCTCAACACGATTGTATTTGACCTCGATCTTCCAGCAAATAGCGAGAAAACAAGAAATGACGCCCATGTACCTTGAACGCCTTGAATCAAATAAATACTTCGAATCGTTCATGGAGTTTGTCTGTGAGTTCTATCAAGAAAGATGGGAAAAATTCTCGGATATTCCATTCCTACTCTGTCTGAGTAAAAGCTCGAAATTCGAAAGGAAGTACCTCTTACAAGGAGGAATGATAGAATCTTGTATTATCTCCTTCTTTGAGGGTAATTCTACTATTCCCTTCAGAGTAAACGCTGACAAGGTGGTAGATGCTCTGGAAAGAATTTTCTTGACTGGAGAAAAAGACGATTTGTCACCAAAACGATTCCATCTACTGAACAGCATTACCACTTGTCATAAAATCGTGATTTATATCATCCAGCAAAAGTACGACAAGCTCGAAGCTTTGGTCAGCCAGCTTGGAAGTAGCTACCAAACACATCAAGATTATAAAAAACATGTGATGAGTTTACATCGAGACAGATACTATGTCAACATTCTCGCGAGTTTTCTCAAGAAATTTGTTAATACGATCGATATCCCTCAGCAAGTCATAGACACTAATAAGATGATTAAGATAAAATGGATTTCTCAGCCTTGGATGATATTGTTCTCTGACTCCAGATACACCGAATTATGTACGGACATCGAGCTAGGAGTTACGAAAAGCTCTGAAATAACTGAAAATCTTGAATTCAACTATGACCAGTATATAAAAATCCAAACAGAAACAAATCGAATGGACTTCAACACGATAGAAATATTAAAAGACGACCTATTAATCGATCTATTCAAGCATTTTCAGAAAACGGAAAACTTCAAAACAGACTATTTCTATGAGGGTTTCAGCCTGGAATCTCTGAAATTCGTTCATTACTTGCACTTTGCATTGAATCATTCTGTATGCGGGCAAACACCATGGTTTATGCTTGGATATGAGTGGGCTAAAACTAAACTGCCTGTTCTGGCTCAGATCATTATGAAATCAATCACTCTCTACGGGACCTCATTCGAAAACTTTTTAATAGCATCTCTCAGAATTTTCCTCAGGCTTTCCGTGAAATATTTTGAGGCGCTCTGCCATAAAGAAGGATCCACTATCAATTATGAGAAGATATATAAGCAGATAACCAGCCCATATATCAACGGGAACACACTGGTCAAATTTATTAAATACATTTGGAACTGCCTCAACCTTTGTTTCATCGTTTATCCAGAGCACAAAGCATGGGACGATATACTCGTTTTTGAGGAACTTGAGGAAATTGGAATGGATGATATCTCGAATAAATTCGAACTCTCCAAAAAGATATTTAAGAACCATGTTATTTCTAAATTTTTTGAGCTAGCCCTGAAGAATATTGCGAGTTTAGTAAGAAATCAGCGGCTGATTAGTCTCAGAATAATCCAGCGTGCTGAATCACTTGGCAAATTTTTCAATTGGATAGTCGCCCTTGAAAGCCAGGTCGAGATATTTTCTCAAATCGAGAAGAAAGAAAAGAAGGCTTGGTCAGACATCCTCAGCGAGATTATGAAAGAGAGCTTTTTGAAGAGAGCACTGATGAACAAGGACTTTGGAACCGAAGAATCAGAGCGATTTGCAATGTGTACAACTGCTTTCGATGAGTTTTTTAGAAATCTACCCGAGCTAGCCAAGAAAAGTCTCCTTTTCTTAAGTGATTCGGCATCATTTGGAGAAATGCTCATTGGACTATACAAAGCACTCATTGCAGGTATACAAAACTAGTTAATAGTACCTTCTTAACACCCTATCATTGTTAGTAGAATCAAAAGACAGTACTTTCAAAGAAAACGTCGAAAAGAAAAATGCTTTCCTATGGGAGCTGTTTAAATTAAGATCTGCGGTGGTCTTTTCTGCAAAAAATAAAGATTATGAACAGAAACTGCTAATTCAAGGGTTACCTTTGGAGAAAGTTTTCCCTTTTGAAGAGCTCATAACTTCGAAATTTGATTGCAAAAAACTCATAGACGAGAACTTGACAAATTTAGTCTCTGTAGCTGGATCAAGTTGCAGTCTCCTTGAAAAAGAAGTACCGCTGTTATACCAATCAATAAGGAAATTGCTCCTGGCAAACTTTATTTATAAGGGATATCTCGTCCGGCAAGAAAGCGACCCGAAAAAGAGACTTGAACTGCTCCTCGAGGTGAGTGCTTTCCTCAAAGAGCATCTGGTATCGATTCGAATTGCACCTGTTGAACATAATGGAGCTAATTGTTCGGAAAATATCATTGCAATCAAAAAGATTTTCCAGAAGACCGTGAATATGTTCTTCATGCTACCAATTTGTATGAGTAATAACCTGATCGAGCTATATTCCGAAGGTGATGCTGAACTAAAGCTGAAAGTCTGGAGAAGTGCACGAGATTTGGTCCTGTTGAGTTATAAATTCTTGAAGGGATATCCAAAATCTGGGGATGAAGCTAGCGTATTCGAAATAACTTCCACGGCGAAAATGTTTGGAGTTCTGAATTTCTTACACTCTTCATACCATGAGAACTTCTCTGAGGGGCTCTTCCTAGATGACAAAGAATTGAAACAACTGCTAACAACCCCAAGTGCGAAATTTGGTAGAGATAACGAGTTCGAAGGATTATTTTTAGCTCAGATGTTATCCGGCAGCATTGATCAAGAAGTTCTTCTTGAAATCAGACTTCATTATCAAGTTTATTTTAATCGCTATCAAGATTCATTTAAACTCATGGACTTGCTTTTAAAGGTGCTGGATGGTCGCGTCACAGTCCTACCTGGCTGGCTTTCAGATTATTTTTATACCTTTTTAGACCTCTCAAGCAGTATCGAGGAAGAGCACCTCTCTGCCAAAACTAGAGTTTCAAAATTTTCTGATCTGTCAGCGCTGTCATTTTCAACAAAGAATAAGACTCCAGTGCTCAAATATTTGTCTTCGGCCGTTTTCTCTCCAAATTCAATGGAAATAATCGACAAAATTGTAGAGGCGCTCTTTTCATGCCTCACAAAAGATCCCAAAGACATCATAATTCAAGAAAATGAGCAACTTTGCTGGTGTTTATCTCATATTATCACCATCGCAGACACGCATTCCTACATGATACCTTACCTACTCAAGAAAAGAGTCTTTTTGAATAACAGCCCCGATAATATCACTCCTCCTATCCATGACCGACAAAGTGAGCTGCTCGAAATGAGTTTCCTCGAGCTGATTTTAATGATTGCTTTTACATATCAGCCTTTGCTTGTGGAAAGTTTAATTCAGGTCCTTGTAAAGAATGGCGACTATCTCTTTGCCCCATCGTCTGCTGAATCGGAAAAACCAATTCCTTTCAGTGCGTTGATCTCTCTTGAAGTCTTGACAATCATTAGCACAGCCCTCAGAAACACGCTTTCTGACTTTAATAAAACCTCAATAACAATGTCCATATACACTTTTAATAACTACTTCAAACTTTTGCAAGTGCTTACTCGCCAAATTGCACCTGTAATTAAAAGAATTCCTGATCAAGCCAAGAGAGATTTCAAAAAGGTGGTCGAAGATATCAGCAAAACTGTCTATATGATTTTTTCTGAGTTACTTTTTGAGAAGGAAAAAACGAAAATTCGGATGATCAACTTCAAATTGTTGATGGTTTCTCTCCAAGCGTTGTTTGAGGCTGCTTATGCCTATAGTCCTATATCACAAATGAATTGGAAAAGACAGTATACTTTCATTCTCACGGAACTTGATGTTCTTCATGACTTGGAAGAACCACAGAAGCACAAGAAAGACAGCCTTTTGAATTTCAGATCCTATTTCCAATGTGAAACAACGGCTGAGGTGATTGAGAAGAAAACAGGCTTTTTCTCAAGTACAAAGCGACTAAATTGGTCAGGATTAGAGGAAAGGAGCGAATCAAATTATTACGAGCCATTCGATAAAGCCGATGAAGTCGTTGACGGCCTCTCTGACCTTGCAAAGCAGATTAAAGCGAACATAAATAGGAAAAACAGATTGGCTACTACAGCGGAGTATATTGAAGATTTCTACTCCACATTAGGTGGAGACTCTCCAATGGATGATCTAGCTAACTCTGTTGAAAGCATCGAGTCAAATCTACTCCCATACGTCAAAGAGAAGTTGTTCCCAAAAAGCAATGAAGGAAAGAACCCAAAATCGCAAATCGCCGAGGAGAAAAACATTGAAGAAGAAAAACAACAAATTCTTGAGAGCACAGACTTAGACGACACTCAGAAAACGCAGTCTACAGAGACTCAAGACAAAGAACCAATCGTTGAGTCGCTGAATGTCTCAAAAGTCTCTGAGATTGTGGATGAGCAGAAACATCTTCCATCTGAGGATTCTTTTACTGACAATCTCAACATCGGTCTTCACGAAGAAATTTTCGAAATGGGGAAAGACCGCAACGCGCTTGAACTCAACTGTCAAGAAGTTTGTCACCTCCAAAAAAGATTTTTCGAGCGTCTGCTTACCTTAGAGGCAAGATATCATCTAACATTATCACCCTTGGAAGTCAACGAAATCATAAATGCGAGACGTGTTTTCCTCAAGGAATATCTGCAAAGTTTGCCAAGTCAATACTTGAGATTGTTTTGGCTCTTTCTTTCACAGCAATTCAAAGATTTAATTAAGAGTAAATCGGAAAGCGACGATGAGCTCTACATGCTCTGCTATGACACAATAAAGCAGGTCTTAGAGCTAGATAACCTCCACCAATATACCCAACTCGAAATGTTTGACGCTTTCAACTCCCCATTTACCAGTAGAGGTCTAAATATGAACACCAACGAAAAGATTTCAGCCCCTCCGAAAAGATGGTCTAGTCCTAAACAAGTAATAGAATTCAATGAGATTCAAGAAGCGGAGATCTTTGCTTTAAAGAAGAAATTCTTTGAGGACCCAGAGATGATCGAGAGAGCATTAACTTCCTTAAACTGGCTTGAGCTCAGAGACTCAGAAATGGAAAAATTAGTTCTCTTCTGTGCTCGTAAGAACAGAAACAAGACGGTAATCCCAGACCTTTTCCTCCTCAATGTAATTCATGAGCTGCGATTCATTGCTTCTTTGCTGGAATTGCTCGAAGATAAAACTTTGAGTAAATTCCATAAGCTAGCAGCAGCCTGCAATCAAGAAGTCAAGCTAGAATATGCTGATTTGGCAGCTGAGATTATCAGTTTTTTGGCGGACGGGTTACCAGTACACATCTCTTCTCTTGTTTCGCTGAAAGTGCCTGAAGTTTGCCTTAAAAAGTACGTATTGCCAGTCCTGCAGGGAGAGAACGAAGATGAGCTAGGAATACTCACATTTTTCCAAAAGAATGGCTTTGAAAGGATTCTGTCTCTGCTCTTTGATGAGCAGATTAAGCAGAAGCGAGCTTGTGTGAGAGGGATTATCAGGCTAACAGCGAACTACATGGAGAGAATAAACAGTTTATATGTTGTTAAAGATCCGAATTACTATGAATTGGGACAATATCATCACCAAATGGTAAGCATAGAGACAGCAGAAAAGTGCTGGTATTTTTTGATTGATATCTTGGGAAGCAGCAACCAAAACGATCGAGAATACTATCAAAGATTTTATCACTGGTCGCGTTCACTTTTTAAAAGCTACAGCTTCTTTAGTTCCCTGAAGCAGGAGTTTCTATATGCATATTTGACCCTTTTCAGTACAGCGAAGGAGCGACTCATGAACCTGCTGTCTGAGATGAAAAAGAAGGAAAAACCGCTTGCGGCTTATCAAGATCAATATGAGAGGGACATAAAACCTTTGAACTGGCTCACGGACTTGTTCTGTGAGTCAATTATCAGTCAATTCCGAGGGATCACGAGCAGAAAGGACTACATAGAAAAAAATGAGGAATCCAAGGGCATTCTTGGTCGATGGTCTTTGATTTTGGAAGGCTTCGTAAACGAGTTAATAAACTCAAAAGATTTTGTTGACCTGATGCTTTCTGCCTTTGAGATCATATGCCTTGAATCCCAGAAAACTGAAAAGGATGCGAAAAGCGTTAATTTAACAGAGCAGCTCTTCAAGTTGTTAGTGCAGATTGAAGGTTCAGTCATCCTCATAAAGGAGATAGCTGTCTCGGAAAAAGTATCATCCTGGAGAAAAATAAGTATTGAAGAGGATATCAAAGAGGAGAATAAGGCCGAGAACGAAAAGGCAAAAGAGAAAGAATGCCCAGAATTGGAACATAAAATTGAACAACCCGAAGAAGGAATATTTGAGGAGCTAGACACAGAGCTCCCAGATCTCTCATTACACAAGTATGTCTCGACTGATCTCATAGAAGCACCGGAAGTTCTTCCTATCTCCCTCACATTCACAGAAATCAATGATAGTCGTACCCTGCTAAAGTTGGATGAAATATTGCTTCATGCGCTTATGAGAATTGATAGAAGCTATATTATCGATCTCTTAACGAAAATCCCTGATACTGATTTTTCAAAGACATTGTTTTGTGCGAAGTTCTCATTTTTGCAAAATTTGGCGCAGAAAGAACGAGACGCAGGGATCAGAGATGTTCCTCCTGCTCATAAAAGTACATTATTCATTGATTTTTTTAAAATTGCTAATTACTTAACAATTAATTGAACAGCATTTGAGATTGACAGGAAGAACCACTTGCAGGATTCCGTGTTGGTCTGGGCTACTTTGTCCAATAATGAACGAGCAAAATATAAGCCAAAGATTTCCTACAGGAATGAAGCCGGAATAGATGCAGGTATAGCTTTCATTATTTTCTAGGTATCATACTAGCAATCGAATCAATTAGGTGGCTTGCTGAGATCTTGGTTCGTTGAAAATACGAAGATTCTCTTTAGTCCATCGTTCGGGTTATTCCAAATGAGTCATGACTCCAAGATGATACACCCAAGTCCCACAGCGAAATTAATCCCAGGATATCTAACACTCTTTGAATATGCTGGATATCACGTTGCTATGGTAATTATCTGATCGATAGCCCCCAATATGTTTATCCAATCAATTAACGTAGGCGATAAGGACGAAGTCTATAATTGATGTGCATTTCACAAAGAGCTTCTACAAAATAATACTTGGTAAGATTTTTCATCTAGATCGGCCATCTAAACCACAAATAGACCGTCCATTGACTTTGAGTGATCTCGAAGAAGTCGACAGTGCCTGGCATTCAAGTCTGAAATGGATGCTTGACAACGACGTTGATGCCCTCTTCCACACGTTTTCATACGAGGTGGATTTATGCGGCGAAAGACATACTGTGGAGCTCATACCAAATGGCTCAAAGATATTTGTCACTAACGAAAATAAAGAGCTCTTCGTCAAGTTGCTTGCTATTGCAAAGATGCGCAAGGAAGTTTCAGCTGAGATAAGCGCCTTCCTCTTAGGCTTCAATACGGTTCTCCAGACCACATTACTGAATAACTTCATGCCCGCGGAACTTGAGGCTATTATCGCAGGAGCTTCAAAAATTAGCGTCGAAGATTTGAAACAGAATACTAATGTTGGTCAATATAATGCTGATTTCCAAAAGTGGCTTTGGGAGATCCTAGAAGAATTTGATCAAAATCAGCTTTCTGCTTTCCTTTATTATGTTTCAGGCAGCACAAAGGTCCCATTCGGAGGATTCAAAGAACAGCCAATTGAAATAAATTATCGATCAGATTCGACGAGTTTGCCTGTGGCGCATACTTGGTATACTTTTCTTTGATTTTATTGTTTTAAATAACTGTAACCATTCTCAAAGCAATCGAAGTTTGGATTTGCCAGAATACTCATCGAAAGAAATACTGAAAGAAAAACTTTTAAAAGCGATGTACGAGGCTTCTGGAGCTTTCCATATTTGTTAATTCGGTGTTTACTCATGTTAATATAATGAATGCAATGTGTTTTATAATCAACCCTAATTCCTTGCCAACTTAGAGAATTACTTAAGGGAAATTTATCTATTATTTCGAGTTTACTTGTTTAATATAAAAAAACCTCTTGTATCTGTTGTGAATTATGAAGATGTTAATTTTCAACCGGTTATAATCCAGGAAATTGCTCTGTTACCATAGTTTCATTGTCGGAGATGATTAAGCAGCAAACATTCGTTTGAGAAATTCTGTTCGCAAATCTTTCGCTCTGAGAAGATATAGAAGGTTCGTTTGAGATTGCCGCAAATTAAAAATTATTTCTTTCTTTCAAGTGACGAATCAAAAAAGACCTTCTTGACAGTATGATGAAATTTGGTCTCAAGCCAAGCAAAGATTTTATCACAGAATGTCCATTTTATTTCAGAGACCCAGAACAAGGCAAAACGCAAACACTCACACATGTTTTCAGAACAGGAGGAGGTCTTGCAATTGCAGCCCTCCGAAATTACAAACTGAATCTTCAGGTGGTTTTAAGAAGAGGAACGGGATCTGCACTCGTCCTGGAAGAGTTTTTTATGGGAACTTTTCGGGTGGTCAGGAAAGCTTCTGTTAGCATTGCTAACTTTGATACTAGTTACACCACAGTCTTTAAAATATGTTCTGAAAGCAGCCCGTTTTTCATATTTTATCATGAATTACATCCTTTTGTCGAAGTGAGGAACCTAATAACTCTCAAAGTTATTTCAACTTGTGACTTAGAAGGCGTCTTCAATGATTTAGAGTTGAAGTCTTGCGCGAACCAGTTTCGAGCTTCCATTGACGTTACTTATATTTCATCTTTGGGACAATTTGCCATCGCAGTAGGTGGGACGCTTGTTTTGGCTAAAGATTCTACAGTAACACGGATTATTTATGACATCAAATCTCATAACATCAAGGACAGATTTATGAATGTTTTGTATGATGAGAGCACCAGCCGCCTGCTGGCGATGGGGCTAACGACAATTATGATTTTTCAACTAGACTGCTCGAATGTTTATCCAGCAGTAACCTTGAATATTACAAGCTGTGGCCGCGTTACCAGAGTTCTGGGCTGGATTCCTTCGGAGCATATGATATTATTTGGGAAAGCAACGGCTCAATTCCAGGAGATAGTCAACATAATATACTACGAAGACCCCAAGGAACCGCTCTTAGCTACTGTATCGGTGAAGAAGCCGTATACTAGCTCATATTGTCCGTATAAAAAGGCACTTTTCTATATTGATGAAGCTGCGTTTGGACGTAAAGAAATAAAAATCCTCCCTTTATCCGACATAAAAAAAGCGATGGGAACTGATGAAAATAGACCAGAAGAAACCCAAGTTTTGGAAGGAGATCGTTTTGCTTTTCTGCCGGACCATTTTGGAGAGATAATAAAAATATATTTTTACTGTCCACGTGGAACATTATTTGTGAAGCCATTTCGTTAATTTTCTTCAGTATTATAAGCCATGTTTATAAGTTTGATGAATCTATCTTTTACAGAAGGCAACGGCCTTGTTTATTTGATTGATCTTCTTGCTGATTTGTAGCAATTAATTGCAAATTGAAGCTTTTAATACTTTTGGTTCATTAACTAATCACTCCGAGGAATGTTTAATGTGCCTCTGCCTTTCTGTTCGATTACGACTATTATTCGCATTATTTGATTCATATATTTTGTAGTTCTTTTGTTTTTTTTTTGGTATCCGGATGTGAGTCCGTTTCAGTAGCTGTAACTGCGTATTGCATTGCCCCTCAATTCCAATAAAAAAAAAAACACGGTTTGTAAAGAGAATTCATCAATGAGGTCGAATAGGAAAATAAGAAATTTTTTAGCAGATCAAAGTTACAAAGCGATCTAAATCATCTCGAAATTCGATCAATGGAAGCTGTCGCTCTAAATTAAGTCACCTTATATTTTTTTTAAACAAAAAATGTCGGCATTTGTAACACTCGACCTCATTGAATAGTACCAATTTTGCTCTTCAAATTGGTTATTAAATAAATACCTCGGCTCAAGCTTAATTAATTAGAATTAATTTCATTCAGATAGAAAACATGAAAGCAATCCTCTTTGCTACCTTGCTCCTGTCTGTCGTGAGCATTTATGCTCAGAACCCAGGCGTAAAAGTTGCTGTTTCTCCTGCAGCGATCAAAAACTTCAACGATAATATTCTCCCAATAATCATTTCCAAGCTCGGGCCAATCACTGTCCCAGACGTCCATAGCGGAAAAGTTAGCGTTACTAACATCGTTGTCAACAAATTCTCCCTTCCTTCCAACGCGATCGTCGCGCAATTTGGAGACAATTCCCTTAAGCTAGGGACAAGCAACTTCGGAGTTGAAATCTCAGCTCATGCTCAAGTAAAGATCCTCTTCGTCAAAATCGGAGTTAGCGTCACCGCAACCTGCCACGACTCTTCCGCTTTGGCTGATATCTCTTTCACCTATGCTAACGAGCATCCTCAGATCAGCGTGAAAAACTTCGATGTCTCTATCCACAACCTTAACATTAAATTCGGAAGCTCCATTATCGCAAAAGCCGCCTCTGCTATTGTGAATCTCTTCAAAGGCCCTCTGGCCAAGACTATCTCTAGCAAGGTCTCTTCTGGACTCGGTGCGACCCTTGCAAGTCACATCAATGATGCTATTCAGAGAGTACCTAACACCGCAGAAATCAAAGGAAGCCCACTTGCAGTCGCTTACAACCTCATCTCTAATCCAAACGTCACTCCTTCCTATTTCAGTCTTCCTGTTGATGGATCTTTCTATGAGACTAGCGTAGGAAAAGTCACTCCTCCAATCACTCCAGCTGGACCTATGCCTGATTACGACACAACTTCCGGATCTCAGGTTCAAGCCTTTTTGAACCAATACGTGTTCAACAGTGGCTTGTACTCCGCTTGGCATGCTGGAATGCTCAAGTTTGAAATAAGCAAATCTCTCTTTGATCCTGCTACACCCTTCAAGTTCGATATCTCTTGGTTACAGCAATTTATTTCTCAAATCACTCAATTCTACGATTTAAGTACCTCTCTCGTGCTCGATGTGCTCTCGAAGAATGCTCCAACCCTCTCTTTAACCAAGGATAATATCGGAATTGCCTTGACTATTGAGATTGCACTTTCTGCTGTTGTCGGCGAACAAAAAGTTGAAATCTTCTCAGCTGATTGCGACCTTGACCTCCACGCAAGATTTGACGTCAGCGACTGGATCCTCAAACCATCCGTTACAGGTGGAAGCCTCCGATCAGTCAATATTACACGATCAAGCGTGGGAGAGCTTGAAGGAGCCAAGATTCAAGAAGGATTGAATCAGGTTGCTAACATCAGCATCCCAAGAATCGATTTCTCCATCGCTTCGATTCCTCTTCCTAAGTCTCTCGACGTTGACATGTCAACCATCTCTTTGGCAATCCAAGACGGTTATATCCAAATCAATGCTAATCCAGTCTTCATTCCTCCAACTGCTAGAACCGTTCAAGCTAAGACTGAAGTCGAAGTCGAGAATAAAAGCTACTGGTCTAGACTCTTAAAGTACATCGGCTTCGTAGATAGTTCCGCTGAATTGGAGTTACTTGAAGAAAATGAATTCATGGGATCTATCTAACCCATTAGATAATGCTATCTACTGGGTATTATTCCCAAATAATGGAATTATTGCATTAAAAAGTAATTATATACAATTGATTCATTGTCCTCTTCCAAAATAAGAAATCGTGGTGATATAAACTGCAACAGATATTAACACATTTAAACCCTCAACAAAAAAAAGTAATGACAAAACAAAGTTAAGTTTCGAGTTTTTTTTCGTGAAATATCAATTATCTTAGTGGGGATTGCTTTCCCAATGGAAGAGTAACAAATTAGCAAAACTTGTATTTAGCATTTTCTTTACCCATGGCTGGCCTTCGTGGTAAAATTCTTTATTCATATCCAAATTTTCGATATTAAAATTGTTAGTTAACGAGTGCGAAAAATTTGGACTTTCCAATAATTTCCAAGAAAGGTGATGTCAAGATACAAAAACAATTTAACTCAGGAAATTTGAAGTGTTGCTACTAGTCTCTAGGAGCACAAAAAAGACAAATCTTTGCTGGAGAATTTGTGATTTTGTTATGTTTCATCCGAAAATTCTGAAAGTAGGCCTTAATTAGAACCAACCAACTCGAAAAATGAAAATTAATCATCCAAAGCGTGCAACTTTAAACGACCACTTGGAGCTATCTTCTATCACAAAAATGTTCCCAATGGTCACAAAATGTTTTTATAAGCGATTATTGGCGCACAAACAGGACTCTTCACAAGATAATATGAGGCAATAGTAAAAACCTGAATGAATTTCATTTGCTTCGAATACCTAATCCAAATTGTATACATTTCTTTGCCCTTCAGATGCATATTTTAATAACTGGTTCATCAAACCAGCAAGATAATATAATATATAGTTGTCACAAAAATGTTATAACTGCATTGATGATTTTGGTAACAGAATCTCATCTTCTACTTTTTCTTGGCCTGGCAACGAGAGTTTCTGATCTCCTTTAAGGTCCATCAGGAGGACAATGCATGCAATGACAAACGAAACCGCCGATACACCAGTCAAAAACATTTGAGAATAGTAATACCCGAAACTTTTTTCATTCGTTGAGTCTTGAATATGGCCGAGAATAGACATTCCTATGACGTTGAATAGGTTCATTCCAGAAGTCGCGAATCCGTATGCAACTCCTGCCAAACCTGGTTCTACTGCTAATAGCAAGCATGACCACATCACAGTTTCAAATATAGCATCGCAAAATCCAAGTAGAATCAAGGGTATTATGACTATAAATCCATTTTCTTTGACCTCTGGTAAGCAGCCTAACAGGAACAAAGCAAATCCTGATAGCACAGTAGATAATATCACCCAATGAATTCTTTTTCCCGACTTATCTGCCATCTTTCCAAGAAGTGGAGGGAGCAGGATCAGTTGTATGTAATAAATCACGGTCAGTTGTCCTGCAGCAGAGTTGCTAAACCCAAATCTCTTGTGAATCTGATCGTTTATGTTGGAAGTGACACCATCAAAAGTGAGATAAAAAATGACGTACAGGAGAGACAAACCGAAATATATCTTTGGAACCCGCTTCAAGTCGCGACATTTTACTGGTTCTTCGTACTCAGTGCTATCTTGTTCCAGTTTCCTATCTAGTAAATTGTACCCGACTGCTGAAAATACAGAAAATAAGCATACAACAGTTCCAATGAAGCAAGGAAACCAAAGCGCTTTCGTCCACTCGTAAAAGATGGGAGATAAGACGATGTTGAGGTTGCCTCCCAATGAAGCGATACTTTGATTCCAACCGAGAACATATGTCAGCTGGCGCACCGAGAACCACTTTGTGGCGATGACGGATTGCGCTACAGAAAGGTTCTCCGATCCGACAGCATAAAGCATGCGTCCACATATCATCCAGAAATAACTGTGGCTCATTACCCCTATTGTGAAGAGTAATTGTCCAAAAAGCACAAGAAGGGCATAGATAATGGTTCCTCGTCTTAATCCAATGAGTTTGAGAATGTAGCCGCCCGCCAATGGAAGGAAGATATTCGGGAAAGAATACACGGAATATAAAGAATCGTATTGCAAGAATGAGAGTTGCAAAGGAGGAGCTTGGAGTTGAGTTTGGAGAGCTTGTGGGAGGTCGTAGACGTACTGGCTGCCGAGATAGAGCGTTGTCATGAAAAACAAAGTCAAGGTTTGTGGTTTCTTGCTTGATGTGCTGGAGTCTGAGAGGGTGTCGGAATGCATGAGTATATTTACTTAACTTTGTTTAATAAGCAATTAAAGCAATTTATCCTGTATATATTTGGCATAACATTCATTTTTTGACCTCCATAGTGTGAGATTACGTTTGTGTGTGCTTTCAGAAGGATTAGAAATTAGATAACATCAAAAAGGCTCTCAGGTGGCAATAACCAAATGGCTGATCGAATATTTACTTGATTCGGTGGTTTCTGTTGGATTCAGTTCGAGTTCTGAAGGCAGAAACAAAAATAATTTAACTAAAGCATTCCTTTCAAACGAACAATTTATGAAAATCTGACTTTGTAGCAGAAAGTTAGTACCGAACTCATACTTACGATCGCTTTTGTTCTAAACACCTTTTATTTTGAAAGGACATTTCTAAATATTTGATAAATTCAAATAAGAGAGGAGAGAGAAAGAGAAATGAATAACGATGTCAAACAAAAATTTTAGCTTTCTAACTTTTGCTCATAAAGCAATTCACTAATTGAAAAGAAACAGGATATGCAACAACGAATGTTCTGCATCCAAAGTTATATTTTCTTGTAAAATATTTCATATCATTCTTTATAGACATGCTTTTATCAGAGAAAGGACGATCTTATTTTGCAATCTCTCTGAATATTGGTAGTCTTCTTTTACTCTCAGGGATTTTGTCCAGAATTCTTTCGACTTTGATAGGCGAATTGCTCATTCTCCAGATCTCATCCAATAGATCAAAGGTATAGTTATTACGTTCCGCATTCCAAGCAAATTGAGTACTTGGTTCGTAGAATATATTCACTCCAAACGCTTCCTTATGTAAATACTGGCATCGAATACCATAGCTGCAATATCCATTCAAGTGGAACTCTTTGCATGGTCTCGTTTTGTATTTCTGATGCAAGTGTTTCTTTTCCTGGAGTTCGTGTTTCCCGTGAGCAAATGAACAGTTGTTCCCAAACTTGCAAAACCCTTTAAGCTCGAAATTCTTACAAAGTTCCGTCTTTATCTTCATTTGATATTGATTGACATACGCCTTTTTCTCTTCAACAGTTGAAAACAATTTTCTTTTGGGCTTGACATCAATCAGATACTCTTTAGCAGAATATTCTGAGTTGTTTTCCTCATCAAAGGAATTTTTTCGATTGCTATCAGGAGTTCCTGATCTAGTTGTATTGGATGAGTACTCATCAGAGGCTCTTCTTGTGTCTCTTTTCAGAGACATAAAGTTGTTGTCCATAAAGGCTGGAGATGATGTGTGAAGTAATACTGCAGACATAGCTTGAGTTTGTTGAAGTTGATGTTTATCAATTATTAATTTGGTCCGGTATTTAACCTGGAATTGCTTTCCTTAATTTTAGCGATAATCTGTGCTGTTAATCACCAGAATTTTTCAGATGATATCTGATCATCAGATTTTATGCATCGGGAATTCAAACTCCTTTTTAGGTGATATCGTGAAATATTTCCCGGTATCCAAAACACGTTTGCTATCAAAGAACACAAGTTCAAAATAAAATAATTGCATTTGGTCAGATCTCATACCGATCTAGCAGAATGAATATGTCGGTAAGCGTGAAAAATAATCTGTCTAAGACATATTCAAATTCATGAGAATCCTCGATTTAGAAACTATAGATCTTCACTTTGTTTTGGTGACAAATTGAACTTCTGTGAGCTTGGAAAGTCAATATTTCGGATGCAGAAGGACTGCCTGTTTTTTTTTTTGCATTATTCATTCATAGAGTAGAAAACAGGAAAAATTGAACTTTTTTCAAATTATAAAACTTCTGAAATAAAATAGTCTGAAGATACAGGTTTAAGGAATCTCATTGATTACTGACAGATGAATAACGACGACAACAACAAAAGGGGGTTTTCTCAACTCACGTCATTTTGACTCATTTGGATTCATTTTACGAAGATGCTTTAAAGATAATGAGTCGCAATTTTCAATATTAAACTCATTTTTGAGTTCGGTTCAAATTCGGTTTCTTGAGTTACATAGTTTGTCTATGAACTCAGAATGTTGTTTGCAATCTCAAATTGTAATATACTTTGCATTAAATTTGCTGTTGATCTCTTCTCGCATTGAATGGTTCTGCTCATAGATGAAGGAAAAGATTTGACCGAGATTGAAATTAGTGATAGCATGAAAAGAAGCGATAGATGTCTATTTGATAATGGTCTACACCCAGTAGCTTTAATTTGAGAGTGTTTTTTGTTTTTCATATATTCAAGAAGCTTAGCAAGTTCTGTCAGTAGAAAAGGGTTAAAAACGGACTTCGGCATTGCTCTACGAATTTACATACAAATAATTAAATTGAAATGGTAACGTTGTTGCAAGTTGAAAGCACCCAGAAATTTGATCAGTTTGTTTCCGAGCTGAGACTCTCTCAAACTGAGCAACTTTTCACACTCTAATTTTACGGCTTTGCTCCTTGCAATATACCTCGGGCAGAAAATTCTGGTTAGATATCCGATTAATTCCATTGCATACAAAAAGCATATGACTTCGTGGAAAGAAACCTAACTATTTCCTCATCTCTAGTCTTGATTAAGCATTCCCTTAATGCAAATGTAGGCATATTAGACAAGTAATGTTTTTGTTTGTAAGATTTTCTCAAAAGCTGAAGTTACTACTTCCAATCGTTTCTCTTGGGAAAATCTCATAATTTTCCATGAATCTGGGATTATCAAACCGTTTTACCTACGCAAAATTTTCAGAACATAAAACATTCAATTACAGAAATATTTGTTGTTATTTTCTTCACATATTCGAACAAACTCCTTTCAGGAGGTCAACTTTGGTCTGCAGACAATGACTCTGAAATAAAAAGCAACGCAATTGAATTTTACCAATGCAGGAAAATTTCTTTGAGAGAGAGAGGGGAAAAAAATGTGAACCAGTATGACAATAGTCAACATTTTGCATTATGGGCTCATTCTTAATTAAAGCACTCCAACAAAAATTGACCTATTCGACAGTTAATATCGAAATACCGACTGATTGCACATTTGTTTTATAGCACAAATGATCAGCAACTAAATATTCTCTGATCAGAAATACCGGTCGAATCGACTCCAGATGACTATAAATCTTTTCAATTAGTTGAGAATGGAGCATCTAAACAGCGAAAGTCAACTAATGTGCATGTCAGAAATTACCAATAATCCTTTCTCTTCTCTTCTTCCTCCAAAGGTGTGCTCACAATACAACCATTTCGAGCTTTCCTCTGAAGGATCATACCACAAAACTCTCTCTGCAAAGTCTAACTTGAACAATAAAAGCTATTCTATTAGAGTTTTAGATACGACCTCAGAGCTCTTCAAGCAGAATCGTAATCTCACTAAAACTCTTTTCATGCAAGAAGTTCTACATTTCACGCTTCGTAACCGCCGGAATGATATTGTCTTAATTGAAGACTTTGAAATTTTTGAGGATAAAATTGCGTTTGTGACGTCTCCTTGCATAGTTTTATCTCAAATCAATGGCGCCAACGCTGTTAATCTTGAGAAAATGATGAGAGATACAATTTCTGATCTCGCGTTTCTCCAAACTAAGCTGAACATCTCTGAGCTCTTGATAAATACGAACTTCATCTATTATTCAACTGAGTCGTCCAACTATTTTATTGGAGACTGGAGTCAAGATATCAAATATGATCAGAGAGATTTGCTTCCAAGAACGGAAACCTCAAGAGATTTCGAAAATATTTTAAGGTTATGGGATTCAAATGAAGAATACTTTGATATCTCAGCAGAATCTGTGAAGCCGTTAGAATCTTTGGTTTTTGGTGTGCTGAGACTTTGTGGCCTTGAGCACGAGGAGTGGGAAGGGCTAGCAACAGCAAAAAATATAACTCATTACTATACTATGGTGGAGGAAATATGCAATATTCTTGAGAAATTGAGACAACCTTTACGAGTCCAGAAACTCATTTCTAAGATGCTGAAAAGCAGCTTTTATGCTAAACCAAAACCAAACCCATTCCATCAGAAAGCTCTCACTAACGCTGTAAGCGGTAATCCACAACAAGGAAATTCTATGGGTATTTTACTAAACAAATAATTCATAAAAGGCTTAATCTTACTAAAGAATGTGAACTCACAAGAGAACTTCCAGCCAAACTCGCTTGGTGCTCAAGACAATCGAATTTCATCTCAATTGGGGATATGCAAACAAAAGAAATTTCGAATAGTTTTAAAGGTGCTAAGCTGAAAAATTATCTAGGTAAAGTTCGTCGAAAATTAATATTCTCAAAAATAAATAGATGCGTATACACTTCTGGACCGTTTGGCTGGATCAAATTTACTGATCTCCACAATAATGAACATGGGAACAGCTGATTTTGAAATAATTGATTACTCTAATGAACTTCGAAGTGTCTATCATTTTGGCGCAAGGCCAGGACGTAAGTTCCTTTTAATATTTCTTTTACTCATAATAAATCCATAGGCATATGGGATTTCTCCTCAAATGCCCAGACACGTCTTGTTGCTATTCCTTCTTTAGAGGGAGCTGTTTCGCATTATCTCTTTGACTGGACTTCGCTAAAAATTGTACGAAGATCAAAATGGCCGGATATTCTAGAAGGTAAGAAAAAATACAACTAATCCTTTTTTGATCATATGTGAATCTTATTACTTCAGGTTGTATCGAAGGATTAGATTTCAACCCCGACGGCAAATTACTTTCATTATTGGACAGTTGTGGAAATTTACTGATTCTAAATGCTTTGAATGACAAAATTGTGTACAATATGCAAACTACGGAGTCTCTGAATGGTAACTGCAAATTTGTCGTGTAGCAATTATAAAATCTTTACCAAGACTCATTGAATCGATGCAGATGGAATCCTAACACTAATCAAATTGCAGTCAAGATCGATTTTAACAAAATAAATTTGATTGATACAGAGAAGTTCACCAAATTATATAAAGAGCAAGCCTCATTGGATGAATTCGGGAACGGCCTACCATGGATTGATTGGAGAAATGATGGAAATTTGCTCGCTTGTGCGAGTGACGGTGGAGAAGTAAATATATTTGATCAAAGAGAAGGAGCCATCGTAAATTCTTTTAAAAACTTGCATTCTGGTATATTTAGTATATTCTGAACTCCAGTTAAATTATCTTTTATCGAGATGGTGTTCGATGTGTGAAATGGAGCCCCTGCGGTAACTATCTTGCGAGTGGTTCAGCTGATGGCACTGCAAAGCTAACGTGCTTTAAATCTGCTGAGGTTATATACTCAGGAAGGACATTGGATGGAGGTAATGATGCTAACTTGATCAAATCGTAATTCAAAATTGTAGACTGGGCATCTTCCATCTGCTTCATTTAGAAACTACTGTGAAGAATTAAAGTCTTGCCTGTGAAAAAATTACTCAATCTCTTAAAGGTCAGGTTTTCAATTGCTTAATTGCATGTAAGTGCTTTAGGAATATATGTTTGTATTATCAGTAGGAAAAAGTGTTTAAAAAATTGCTAAGTAATGATGTTTATGAAGTGAATATCTTCTATACTACTTACTATGGAAAAATTATGAAAATTGAAAATGAGCTTAAATTTAATTCACTTAGAATCTCTTGAAGTCTCATTTGTTTGAGCGTACCTAAGAGATTTAATAAAGAGAAGATCTTTAAACAAAGATGAAACTGCTAGCTATAAAGTAAATGGGCGCCAGCGGAAGTGAATTAATCTAATTCTCGATGAATTGCAACTGGTTTTCAATGGCGAGGACGAGATTTAAGATTCTGTTAAGCTAACTTTCGGAATAGATAGAATTTGTGACCACTACTTGCAACCCAAACATATGAAAAGTATCACGGAAAATAAATATAATTATTTTGAAACAAAATTGTATAATAAATACATAAATGCACATCATCGCAGGGTTCTATTTGTAAAGTAAATCGATTTAAAAAAATCGCTCAAAAATTCGTGCTGAAATTTCGAAGATCCTTTTCGTTTATTTCATCTTGGGAGTGTTGTCCATAGAACAGTTCTTTGCACTTGAGTGCTTGGATGCATTTTTTGGGGTGCTATCAGATAAATTTAAACTGATAGAATCACTCTCCATATCAATTGTACTCGTATCGGACACCGATTGATTTTTTGATTTCTCATTTGAAAGAGCTTTCAGAATCTTTGATGAATTATGTATCTCTATCACGGATGGTGGCAGCATGCTCACATCTTCATCAATATTATCGAAATCATACTCTAGTCTCTCACAGACTGAGGTGGATTTCTTATGGCCTGACATTCTCAAGCGCTGCATGAATTTTGTTGCAATACTTCTCAAGACTTGATCCTTTTGATGAAATTTGTTTTCATCTTTACGAGCTTGAAAAGCTGTGAATTTTTTCATTACAGGTCGGCAATCTCTTGCCTCAGCAATTTCTAACAGAAATTCTGAGAGAGTTGAGAGGTCGTTGTCGAACTTCTCCCCTCGATAAGGTCTTACCACCAAAATATTTTCCGGATTGAATCTTGCATGAAGAACTAAATCATCCAATAGAATGACATCTTTCATGGGGAGGCTAAGGAGAGATAAATCTTTGACCCATTTTGAATCGATCAGATGACAATGCTCTCTGTGAAGCACCAATGAGAAGAACTTTTCAATGCCCAGAAATTTGAGAATTGCCTGAGCATATTGCTCAAGAGCGGTGGTATAAAGTATTATTGTGTAGACTTCGGACATTTGGGTTAAGAAGGCTTCGACACCAGGTCTTTTCGAAACAAAGACTTCTTTTTCTGTTTCACCAACACGAACCTGTAATGGTTGATTAGATTAGAGTCCAACTGATGAATATTTTTACCTTAACACCAGCGTAAACACTTCCAAAAGGGTGGTACTTGGCATGGATGAGCGTTTCATCGAGATCGAGAACCAAGACCTTCTTTTATATGATGAGCACAAAATTAGGATGATGTCAGTTTTACCTTCTTCTTCAGAGGCTCTTCGAAATAGTCATTGAATTTGAGGGTAGTAGCTCTATACAAGGGATAATTTGTCACTTTGGTTCAAAGGAAACTAATGTTTACTGTTTGGCTGCTTGGAATGGCTTTTTCATTGATTTTGAAGTGATCGAAATTATAATATACAGTCGGAATTCTGAGAATTTAAATCCAAACTTAGACGAGTCAGATAAATAAATCTAAGCGCTGAAAAAATTTTAAATTTTCCAGTACTTCAAAAATTTACGTTTGATGTGAAATTGATCCCAAAATTTTACGAAAGAATCAGCTGATGCCTCTTGGACGCTTCATTTGAAATTTACTATTTCTAAAGGCAGAGATCATCAGTGAGTCAAGCTTCCTCCATCCAACCTTCTATGCTTTGACATCAAGAATGTTAGGAGCGCCACACAACTGACAAGAAAATCAGGATAAATCTTTCTTAAAATATCTGGGGTGAGAAGCTTGAAAAAAGTCTATATCAAGTCTCATAGTGCAGTGGATGTGATTAATTAGATAAAATATTTCACTTCAGGATAGATTCTGTTTTTAATTCATCTCGAACACTTTTATGCAGTAAAGTTGCGAAATTTTAATTCTGGAATTAATTTCGTCAGTTTGTTTAACTGAAACGCTAATCAACTCATAATAAATTGCCATAAATAAAAGTTCCAGCAAATCTTGAGATGGCCTCGATCCAACTCTTGAGGCTTGTAGGGATTGATAGACAATTCACGTTTAATCGCCGAATAATAATGTATAATGCGTTATAATCAGAGAGTGGAGGGAATACAAAGCCATCAGAAGTTGATGTGTGTGTGTGCTTCCTAATGGTTGAGAGATCCTAATATGGCTTTCCTTAAAAGATGTTGGCATTGCTTCTTCTTGCATAGAATCAAAAAATCAGTTTCCAGGAATGTAAATGAAAATAATCTCTTCAAGTTTGAGAAACTGTTCGGGCTGGTTTCAGTGTCGATTCCTTGATAATGCTATTTCTTACAGTTCTAAATCCCCAAATTTGAATGAAAAATACTATAATTCTTAATATCCAAATTTGGAAGTTTGCAGTGCAAAAATCCATAGCAAAAGAGAGTGACCAAGGTTTTTAAAATTTTGGATTCAGTTGGTTCGGGCCTTTGAAATATTTGACTGTAGACAGTTGGAAATCGTTTGACGATGATTTCTGTAACCCTTGGATCGGTTCAATGAAGCTTCTTCGATCAATATTGCTTGTAGTTCACTTTTCTCTCCAATAATTTGATTTACAATGAGTGATATAAGCTGAGTGAGAGAGGTTAACAGTCCTGTGTTGCATATTGAGTCTAACATCGTATTTCTGTTTTTCTAAACCAGACTGGGAATAATCGTAGCACCTCAATTATGAGTAGCTCCTCTGTCATGAGATCAAAATATGAACTTCACAATCATTCTATGAATTGGCAAAACAATTAAGACTAGTCTCGACTGTATTGTAAAATTGTTGAATTGACGACAAATCCTTTTGAAGTTAGCTATTTAAAACTCAGCTCTTCGATTGTACCAACTTTCTCGAATCCCTCCAAAGATACTCTTACCTTGAACCACGTTGACTGGACTTTTGGCTCTGCTTTCGTATACTAAGATAGTTTGGGTCGGTGGCTTCGCATTGTATATTTTGTCTTCTCGATGCTATTCCAAATTTCGGTCAACTGTAAACTCATGATTTCGAGAGTCCACAGAACAAAACCAGTTTTTAAGCCATTTCCTAAAATAAAAACATATATCGCTATCATTCCAAAATAATTCAGATTTCAGATTGCAATGGCACTCTGTGTTTCCAGGACTTAATTTATTAATTCACCCGTCATATTATATCACTATATTTGAACGGCATTACTAAAATCACCTTTGATTATTTGAAAAAGTATATTGCAGTCTATTAAGTCTCATAAGCGAATTTATTAATTAAAGGTTGATTGTTTTTGAAAACACCGCAATGTTTGTTTCCTTGCAAAGCCAGCAATGAAGATTCAGTATTTTTTTGGAAATAAGTCTCATAAACATAACCTGTATTGAAGCCGCAACTTTGTTATTGTAACGCAAGCTAATACACAAAATAAGGACGTATGCAGCTCAATTTTCCACTCAATGAAATGGCAGAGGCTAAAATATCGGCATATGATGGGAGCAATTCGATAGAAATGAAGAGAACAATCATATAAAGGGAAGAAATCGAAAATGTAGCAGCCGAGTTATGCCGAACAAGCAAGTTTACAGCCGCCGGGTTGATAGTTAGAGGGATGAGCAGTTGTGCTCTGGTAGTCACTCTTCAAAGTATGCTGTTTAGCGTCGCCCTGAGGATCATTCGAAGTATCAAAATTTTACTTTAAAACGCTAATAATGATATCATTACTCGGATTTCGAGCAAGAATAGAAGCAATATGAGCTAATAGCTTCAGAGAAAGATTGGAAACATGAGAAAATGATATTCAGGTGATCTATAACACCTTGATGAACAAAATTTCTCGATTATTCAAGAATAATAGCAATGAAAACAACAAATTCCTTTTTTCGGCATGAGTAGTCTTGAAATCAAGGCTAAAAGATAGCAGAGACTTTGTCAGAAGTTATTCTATGTCAGACGAGCTCTAATTTTATCTCCAGCTTTAACGAATCATCATCGCTCGTAAAGTAAACTCAAAAAGATGACTCAAGAGCACTTTTTGTTAGACCTCCGGATATTTAAACTTGAGCATTAAAAAATCAAACAATTAATTCTTTATCATTGAAGATGAAAAAGCTAATACCTTTGCTGCTGATAGCAGCCTCACTCGTGAGTAGCATGGCGGTAACTCTTTTTACACCTGCTGATCAACTCATTTAAACCTATATAGCTTACCTGCCAGTGCTGGTGTTACGATGGAACCTATTTTTCAGTTAACAATGCTGCTTCGTACAGCAGTTGTTATACAAATCAAGCAGCAGCCTGCCCTCGATCATCTATAAACAGATATAGTTGCAATAGTCCTTCGCCATCGCCAAGTAGTAGCAGTGGTTTCCCTGTCTGGGCCATTATTTTAATCGTTATCGGAATCATTCTCTGCATTTCTTGCATTGCTGCAGTTGCCAAGGGTAACAATGGTGATGGAGGCACGTATTATGCCGCAGGTGGCGGAACTAACGTCGTTGTCGTTGACTCTGGCCCATCTCACTGGGGATGGGGTGGTCATCACCATGGAGGAGAAACCGTCGTTGTCCATAACCAAGGCGGAGGTTGGGGAGGCGGTGAACAGGTTGTTGTTCATAACCAGGGCGGAGGCTGGGGAGGTGGTGAACAGGTCGTTGTTCATGGAGGTGGCGGTGGTGGAGAGAGTGTCGCTGTTTGGGATGATTAAATCCTATCTTAAGACAATATAAGTATTGGCCTATCTGTATTCCAAGTAATCTTACATACATACTCATTATTTCTGGATAAAAGAAGCAGTCACCAACTCCAATAATCATACTTCAACTGTTTCCATGTTTAAGGTTTATTGAGTTTGAAAAAAATGAACTGGAAAGTTAATATTTTAGCATATAATGATGACAATGATTTCGAAAAATTCCAACAGATTCTTTTCTCTTCAGGAGATGATTCTGACGATATCCAGAGAAAAAATTTTTGTTTGGTGAGACAATGCGTAGTTACAATTAAATTTGCTAAGGCATTAAAAATGACTATCTGAGAAAATTGAGCTCTTCTGATCAAAATTCACATGCATTTTAGAATTTAAACAATGAAATATCAGTAAACTAAGTCTTCAAAGTCGATTCTTTTGCTTGCGATCATTCATATTATTCCCTTAAATTTTTTGAAAGAAATGTGTAATGTGCATTGCGTTCTTTTTTAACCGTACCAATGTCGAATGCTGCCGCATTTGCAACAACAGTAGCGATGCTGATAATCTGTATTTTTTCATCATCATCTTTCTGAGAA
>ENA-UOUE01000431-UOUE01000431.1-compost-metagenome-genome-assembly--contig:-NODE-431-length-33827-cov-11.808030_pt1 | contig 33827 bp, 22 predicted proteins | sample MGYA00238146_ERZ747223 | MGnify/ENA primary metagenome ERZ747223 (study PRJEB28781, sample SAMN06268865) | compost metagenome | isolation source: single cell | place: USA: California, Emeryville, Joint...
ACATATGCTCTAATCAGATGAATCTCATCAGAAGATAATACAACCCAGCAAAAGTTATAATGGCATTATTTGATTGTAAAAAAAACCTTTGAACATTGATTTTGCACACTATAGCAAAAAAATTTGTTGCTACTTCACAATTCGGACTTAGATCTCTTCAATTACCTCAGTAACGAAATTAAATATATTTTTTATGCCAATTTTTGTTTTTTTTTTTTGCTAGATGGACCAAGTACCAAGTAATGCATGACTATGTAAATAATCTTATCGATTTTATCAGCAGAAACTCGCTTACAAATGGCCTCCTTGATCTCCAAATAGTTCAATAATTCTGTTGTTATTTGGATTGATATCTCCGATCCAATCAGGATGATCTTCATTCAGCCTCTGCCAAACCCAGTCAGCGATAAGCGCATTAAACTTCTGATTCGAATGGAACCCATCAATAGGCTCGATTAAATCGGTGGCTTTGCCACCATCGGCTATCCATTTCGACATAATCTCAACGACTGGGAACTCATAATACGCGTAATCAAAATTCTTATACACTCTTCCCTCCGCGATAATTTCACGATATTTGGCATTAATCGCGAAAGCACCTTCAGTCGTTAGTCGCCTTGTTTCGTCATCGCTATTGAGCCATCCAGGGCACGGATTCAATTCCAGACAGTTCAGGAAATCGTACATGTTCCGGTATGTGATACCAATTGGATGCTTCTCATCATGGAGGAAGTCATAAAGCATGCTGCCGTTGACAAGTCCAAACATGAGCACATGGGAACCCGGTGGTAAGATAGTATCTAAAAACTCAAGTCTCCCAAGCACACCTTGCTTAAACATCTCTGGAGGCGTCATTTTCCCTGGCCCGAAGCAAACATCATTACCGATAATCTCATGAACCACGATCATAGGATGATCGAACGTTTGGTTTCTGATCAAAGCTTTCATGTTTACATCTGTGTCATTAGTGTCTCCGCCATTGACCGCAACATTCTGGTAATCTCTATGGTTACAGCGGTTTCTTTCCCTAAAAAATTTGTAGAGACTGCTGACTGGAGCTTCTTCTGTGCTGTTCATAAAACCCGTGGCAGCAGAAAAATGAGGAAGATCAAATTCATTCATTAGATTTGCTAACATGTTGTTATAAGTCGTGGAGTTGATCTTCGAAGCGTTGAGATATTCACCTGGGATTGAGAAATGAGCTCCCACTGAGTCACCGATAATACCAATTCCATAGCGAGTGGTATTTGCACAAAGCAGGTCTTCCCAAGTTCTATTAGTTGTAGGATCCGTGCCGTAAATACCGTTGCAATCGTGGTCAGTATCGCTGTCAGGGCTGAGAGGAATCTTTCTTCCAGGATAAATGTTCGCGTTGAAATCATTGCAGTCTTTACCTCGCCAGTAATAACCTCGCAGCGTTGGGTAAGTGCTAAAACGATCTCCGTCTCCATCGATTAATGGCAGATGTTGGACGCTTAAATGTTCGTAAAGTTCACGGAGGAATTCCCAAGGGTCAAAGTTTAAGTCGCGAGGGACCGAATCCATGGGCTTGTAATTAGAGCTGACCGTCATTGATGGGTAAGTGTGATTTTTTGGTCGGAGTCGGCAAGTAGTGTCTTCGCAGAGCATGAGAGTTTGGCATATATCATCAGAACCGGCTTGGTTCAGTATCATTTGGATAACCATGTCGCCAAATAGGCTGACGGCCTGCTTGCAGAGGTAGTTGATAGCTGGCTCACTGAATAATTCACAAAGGTGCTTCTGTACAAAGTCATTCACAGGCTCTGGATGCAGTGCCAGATATTGAATAGAGAGATCGAGAGTAATCGTGCAAACTCCACATCTCGCGCTTTTCAGAACTGGATCAAGGTCTTTTTGGCTCTTGGTTTTCCAGCCGAAACCTAGTGCTCCAGTGGTGATGACTAAGAGAAGAAGAATGCAGGTGCTTAAGCGATGGCTCATTTAAAACTTGAGTAGACTTTGGAATATTAATTTGTGTTAGATCTGTTCTATTATTGAGAAATCTTCATTCTGGTCGATCAAACACCGACAAACGAAATTTTTTTGAAAAATTTCAAATCTATTTAGATTTTGAAAAAGGTTCTTCCTGTATGACCAAAGAAGCACAGGAAAATTGATAATTTTCTCATTAAGAAAGATATTTGTAATGAATAAATCGAAAATATGATGGGAATATTTGATTACTTGCTCCAATGTAAAGAAAGATGCTTGTTTTTTCGAAGCATCTGATGAAATTCTTTTGATCCTGGTTCGAAAAACCTTTTTTTCCTTTGCTTGAGCCAGCCGAATGAATAATACCCCTAGAAGCAATTTTTCTCTCTGAAAAGTAGAGTAAAGCGACAAAAATATTCGATTAGGCTAATAAATTTTGCAATTCATGATAAGAATGAATGGAGGAAAAAACCAACGAAAAGCGTTTTACCTCGGGATGAGATATCAATCTTCTCAGCATATAAGTAATGTAATTTAAAATAATTAATCCAAATTATTGGCGATTCTGATTTTGTATAAATTCATTAATTCTGGTGAGGAAAGGTCAAAAACATGAACAGCAGAGAGTTTGCTGCTTATCTGATTCTCATAGATAAGCCTCAACAATCGGCCTGCTTTGCGAATTCTTGTGAGAGAAGCAAACAGTTCTTTAAAACTTTGGAGGGTATTCGCAACTTGTGGAGCTTTAAATCTTCACCTTCCGATCACGATCTTTTTCTTTTTCTGTTTCGTGGAGAGGAATTGGAGTAGCAATTAATTTGATTGACGGGAGAGGCTTTATTATGGAGTTTTAACAAAGTTATTGAGAAAAAAAATAAAATCGAAAATTGTACCCGAACATAACTCTCCTTTTATCCGTAAAATCTACAAGTCCGTGGAATCTATTTCCGATGTATTTTGAGGGCATAATAAGCTGTTTGATTTATTTTTCTCTAATCAAGTTTACGATTCATCTCGAGAGGAGCTAGAGGAAAAAATATCCAGATATCTGAGGGAGCAGAAAACTCGTTAAATTCCTTGATAAATACAAGAGTGTAGATTAATCGTTTTGGACAAGGCATAGCAGAATCTTGGTTTGTCGGTATCTGTAGAAAGAGGGATACTTAAGGATAAATTATTAGGTGTGATATCCAACCAAGTTAGGTTTTGACCAGATATAGTAAGCCTCGAGTTAAAACCTAACTTAATACAAATTGTTAATAAATTTAGAATTTCTGCTGAAGAAAGTCTATGACATGGACAGGGAATACATTTTACTTCGAAAAGGCACTACGAATGAGGATCAGGGGGACCAGTTCTATATATTTATTGACTACTAAATATATTGCTGACTTACCAAATTGTGTCTAATTCAACAGATCACAAATACATTCTAATTGAGTATCTATTTAAATTAAATCCTAAATAAATTTGTGTGTGAAGTACAGAACAGAAAGACCAATTGACTCATGCCTACCACTAAGGAGTTCTGGGGCTCTATGGTTGTCCTGGTGCTAGTAGTTATCTGTCTAAATAGTTGGCCTATACTACAAATACTCTTGGATAGACAAGCAAGCTCAGCACCTTGGATTATCGCGACCTCCGGAAGTTTGAATTTATATATTCCAATCTGGATCTTCGCCTCATACTTTTTGAATTATGGAGAATCTCCATTGAAGAAATTTGAACTTCCTACCATTATCTATTCTTGCTTCGCAGTTATTTCCACTGGACTTTGTGCAGCATGTTTGCTGCACACTATAATGGTGACCAAAACCTCACAATACACTTTTAGCCCTTGGTATCTGATTATTTTGACTGCGGTACAATTATTCCTCACGCTTGGAACTCTTTTCATAGTTTTATTACTCCACTGGGATTCACAAATTGATGCAGCCCAATCTGAGAGAAGAGCGAGCATGTGTTTTCTCCTGTTCGTTTACCTCATTATTATTGGCTGTGCAATATCGATTGTTTGGACAATAATCAATGGAACTCCTGTTTCTCTGGAATTAGCCATTTCTCTGCTTGGGTTGATTGGCTTCGGAGTTATTTTTCTGATATTTGTATGGCCCTGTCTCAAACCTGGAGTCTCGTCGGATAAAACCAACACGATTTGTTCGATATTATACTTCCTTCTGTATTTCCCTTTTTTCTCTTACTGGACAGTGAGATCACTTATCGCAGTTCATCAAAATATAGATTCCTTAGGGGAGATTAGGATTTTGCCGCTTTGTATCGCTTATTTTGCAACGATTTGCAGTATGACACCTGGAATGATTGGTATGATTCTCCTTGGACTCATGCTTGGCTTTGGAATCCTTTATGTGATAGTTTATGGTATAATGGCAATTTGTTCTTGGATTGCCAGGAAATGCTGTCCTCAAGCCTTTCCTCCCAATCCTTATGATCTCATACAAGATAATGACTTGACGCTGAATGATCCATTGATACTTCCGGGACCATACCTTCCATCTCAAGTTCAACCAACGATTAATTTACAAGACGAGGAATTTAATCCAGGAAAACACAGGCAAAGCTTCCTAGAAGAGGAGGTCTGCTCAGTGTGTCTCGAAGGGTTTGAGGCAGAACAAATAGTTACTTATTGGCCGAAATGTGAGCATCTCTTCCATAAGGAGTGCTTGAGTTATTGGATCAAGAAAAATCCAACCTGTCCTAATTGCAAAAAGCCATACATTTCAAACCCATAGCAAATTGGGCAAGGTGATGACGATTCTCAACAGCAAGAGTTCATCGATGATCTTTTTTCATAATCCGCTTCACAACTCAGAAAGTAAAGTAACAACAACGTCTGAAAGAAAAATTCTATGAGATTTTTATGCACGCTCCATCTTTACTTAGGTGGAAGTAGAATGAAATTTTAAAGATAATACTAATCGTTAATAAATATTGCATAACTCTTCCTCGAGGAATCATTTCTGAAGTGTATCTCAAATTAAGGGTTAGGACGGTAGATATCTATCAAGCCGTTTTTCTTTGAAAGCTTACAAGGTAGAGTCAGTTGGTCATAAAAATTGTCTAGACATCTAAGTTGAGTCTCTTATTACAATAAAATATTAATAAAATTGTGAAGTGCAAAAGAAAACGATTGAAAAATGATGGATAAGAAAGCATTCTGGTGCTTTATGGCTTGCTTCACTCTACTAATTTTAGGCCTGTCCAGCTGGCCTGCAATCAAAGCGCTTCTGGATGCGCAAACGAATTTCCCGAAGCTTTGGATATACGCTACATACGGAACTTCGAATTTATTCATTCCTGTCTGGATAGTAACATTCTTCTATTTCAACTTTGGAGAACACCAAGCGATGATAATGAAGGTTCTCGCAGGATTATATGCCGTTGTTGTCACATGTTGCTCTGGATACTCTTCAACAAGTTTGCTAAATGCGTTGATGATGTTCCAAGGCTCAGGATACTCTGCGGTTTCTCTCTATCTGATTATTTTGAATGCGTTACAATTATACATCGCACTTGCGCTTATTTTCGTGACGATATGGATATTATTGGATCCATATACTGGCAATGAAGCTTCGACGAAGACTGGCGTAATCTACGTTTGCTCTATGTTTCTGACGGTTATTGCTTGCGCATTTTTCATTATTCGAGCCGCAATCCTGGAGTGTCCTATCACGTTGGAACTGCTTGTTATGTTGCTTGGGTTGATCTTTTTCGGGATTATCTTTCTGATATTCCTCTTGCCATTTATCAAATATTACTACTCATCCTCGAAATTTGGAGTGATCACTTCGATACTATACTTCCTCTTGTATTTCCCTTTCTTTTCCTATTGGACTATAAGATCACTCATTGCATTTCATCAGAATATTAATTCCTTTGGAGAAGCTGGGACTTGGATGCTCTCATTCTCTTATTTTATAAGTATTGGCAGTCTAATCCCCGGAATGATTGGTTTGATTATCCTTGGGCTTTTGCTCGGCTCAGGAATTCTTTATGTAGTAATTTATGGTATCATAGTACTCTGCGCTGCAATTTTCAAGAAATGCTGTCCTCAAGCCTTTACCAATGATGATTATATCCAAGTTGATGCCATGCTGCTGAATGACTCTTTGGTGAACCCGCAGCCATACTTGCTATACCAAGCTCAACCAACGATTAATTTACAAGAAGAGAAATTTAATCCAGGAAAACACAGACAAAGCTTCCTAGAAGAGGAGGTCTGCTCAGTGTGTCTCGAAGGGTTTGAGGCAGAACAAATAGTTACTTATTGGCCGAAATGTGAGCATCTCTTCCATAAGGAGTGCTTGAGTTATTGGATCAAGAAAAATCCAACCTGTCCTAATTGCAAACAGCCATACAATTCAAACACACAACAAGTCGGCGAAGCTGAGAACCTCCCTCCAAATCTAGAATTTGAAGGTTTCAGTTTTTGAGTTACCTCCATGTCATTTAAATCAATATAGAGAAGGCTCTCAGACGATGACAAGGATCACTGTATTTCTATTGTAAAATTGATCTTCGCACTTCAATGCTTACATTGGTAAAAAGCCTATATGATCCGGTAATGTTCTTCATTGCTGTAAGATTTAATTATAACAATTCTCCTGCGATGGAAATGGAAGTATTCTTAGTTATTTTACATATTCTCTCCAGTGATGAGAGTCAGTTTTTGCTTCAATAGTACATTAAGTAATGAGCAAGGCACCTGCCAAAATCGTTTCAAAAAAAAAACAAACTGAATTGCCAAATTCTATTTCTGGAACATTCCGAAAAGCGATGACACTCAGGTCTTACAATACGGGTGTGTTTTTAGTGATCAGTGAAAAGATCAATCCTAATAAGTGTGTCTATTCAACTTGATTTCTGCTTATTTGAGGTCAGCATCCCTTCAAGCTCATATGGAATAAAAGTTCTTAGCATGTTGAGGAATCACTATGAAAAAATTAAGTTCAAATAAGATCTTTAAAAATTTTGTTTTCAATCAAATGGAAGCAGCAAAAGTGAAAGCCTTAATCGCTCCCTCAATCCTTTCCTGCGATTTCGCAAGGCTTGAGGAAGAGTGCGAAAAATTGATTTCAAATGGAGCAGACTGGTTGCACGTTGACGTCATGGTACGAATTTTTTTTCAAATTTGCTCAATGTTAAAATGATATTGTTTGATTAATCGCTAGGATGGGTAACTATGTTCATAGTTGCATCACAATCTAAACAATATTCCTTTCTTAACAGACATTTTGTGCCAAATTTGACGATCGGGCCTCCTGTAATCAAGTGTCTCCGTAAGAAAACGACGGCATTTCTCGACTGCCATTGCATGGTCTCTGATCCTGGGTTCTGGGTCGATGACATGGCAAAGGCAGGAGCGAGCCAAGTGACTTTCCACTATGAATCGAACATTGGTAAACCTATCCCTCCTCTGAAACAAAGAAAATATTATTTGATTAAAAACACGAAGATGATCATGAGGCTTTGGCAAAGAAGATAAGAGACGCGGGAATGAAAGTCGGATTATCAGTGAAGCCTAAAACCGAGCTTAATGAAAAAATTTTCGGACTCATTGATAAGGGACTTATTGACAATTTCCTTGTTATGACAGTTGGTAGGAGATCTAATATGATTATAATGTACTTAATTTCACTAGAACCAGGATTCGGTGGTCAAAAGTTCATGGCTGATATGATGCCCAAGGTAATGATGATTTATTAAATAATGGCAGTATGATCTGTGTGGCATTGTAGGTTAAAGAACTGAGAAAGAGATATCCTTCGTTGAATATCCAAGTGGATGGTGGAATTACTGTTGACAACATTAATGAGGCTGCAGAAGCTGGAGCGAATGTGATTGTGAGTGGAACCGGTATTTTTGGACACCCAGATCCAAAAGCTGCAATCCAAATCATGAAAGATGCCGTCAATAAGTATTTGTGAGAAAGTCAGAGAGATTCATAACTTTTGAGTTCACAAAATTGTCATCTATTCTCTGCTGAATTTTCAAAATTATCAATACTAAAGTGATAAATAAGCAAAAATAAAGCCTCACTATATATATCTGGCTGGGGAGATGTTAACCTTAGATGCTCTATGAAATCGATAAAATAGCAATGATAAAATGAGGTTCAAGTGATTACCAGACAGAGATATGCTTTAAAATATTAAGAGATTTTGTCAAATGAGTATTTTACGTTAAAATTTCAAATAATTTATTGGCGTTCGAACACTATTATTTGTATAAAATGAAGAGTGAATCCGTTATTTCAAGAGCTGCTAGAGCTATCATAACTTCCCAAAGTAAAGAATTGTCTTCAATCGCTCTTTCCGAACTATCTAATCTCAAATCTTTTCCAAAGAATTACTGATAGGAGCAGGTGCAGGTAGATGTTTTTTGTATGATAATTTTCCCCATCATTTTACAACAATAAGGAATGGGTGTGGATTCAGGACTGCCCGATTTCAGAGGAGAAGGAGTAAATAAAAATTCACCAAACCATTTCAAGCTCGCATGCATTAGGGATTCTGGAATTCATACAAAGCATTCAAAGGGAAATTTTCATTTGTCGATTGCGCAAATCCAGGATTTCAGCATGAGTAAGATGCAGTTATAGACAGCATGAGGAAATAAGTTTGCTAGCCATCCCTTGAAATTTTGGGGATTTTACGGACATAGATTACACCTATACAGAGATACTGCTCCTCATAAGGGTTTCAAAATCTTGCTCAATTGGGGGAATGCATTTTCGAAAGATTGTTTTGTGATAACTAGTAATGTTGACGGGCATTTTCAGAAAGCTGGTACGTATATTTTTGTCTCCAATGTTGTGTGTGTTGAAATATGACAGGTTTTTCAGAAGAGAAAGTTTATGAAATTCATGGCAGCATAAATTACACTCAGTGTAATCGGTGCTACAAAATCGAATCGGCAGAGCGTAGAAAGCTCTCATAGATGATATCATACATACTAATTGTAAATTTGTCGTCTACAGGTCAGACAGTAAAGGTTAATTTGGATACTTTTGAAGCTGAGCCACCATTGCCGACCTGTGGCTGTGAAAAAAGTAAACTGCTTTTCACGATAATGTATGTTTTCATCAGGTTTCTCACGTGATAGAGTCTTCTGTGAGACCTAATGTCTTAATGTTCGGCGACTCAGAATGGAACTCACAGAGATCTGACGATCAATGCATGAATCTTGCCAACTTTAAACGCGACATTGAGTACTGTTTGTGGTTAAACACGAGGATATTTATTTTACTGATTACATAAAGGCTGAATGAAAAGCTCACTATTATAGAAATAGGAGCTGGTGAGGCGATTGCATCGATCCGAATGATGTGTGAATCGTATTGGACAGATTTTCCAGGGTCTATCTGTCACATGACACAATATGCTAAGCACATTAATTAGGTCGACGTTCATAAGGATCAACCCTCGAGATTATCATTTGTCTTTTAGAGAAGGGACTGGTCAATTCATTTCAATTGCTAAGAACGCATTAAGCGCTTTACAGGAGATCGATGAAGCTATCCAACAGCTTTCTCAGAGTAAATGATCGAAAGGTAAGAAAAGCTGAGTCAGGCTCTCTGTTATCTGGAATAATTACAATTTGATAACTCCATAAGATCATAGGATGTGCACTTTACTAAATAAATAATGACTAAACCACATTCTAAAATCTGCTCACGAAGCCATTGAAATCAATTATGTTTCGGAAAAAGAAGTCTTTGTTTTTATCTAGATGTTGTAAAAGCAAATACGAACAGTTAATAGATATGGATATAAGAGAAATAATAGCTTTTCTACCCTAGTTAATATCATTTAATATCAATTCAGCGATTAATAACTAGCATTCACTTATAAATGTAAGGCTGATGCATCAAATGGAACCACAACAATCTTGCATATTCATTGAGTCACAAAGAATTATTAATAAATACCTATCATTCTACCTCTTTGCTGGTGACCTATTGGTTTCTTTAATTTCTCATTCTAATCAGCATCAGGCAGCTGATAACAATAATTAAGGCTCCAATAAGAGTCAACACTGAAGGTAGGACCCCAAACATCAGGTCAAGAACTAACGAGAACAGAAGCTGTAGATACCCAATCACTCCCACCACGCTTGGTTTTTCAACCTCCAAAGCCTTGGTAAGTCCAAAGATAGCACCGATCGTCAGAGCAGAGATGAGAGCGACTTTGAAGTAGTCACTACCAGACATAGCAACGAAATCATCAGACACTGCGAAATATGCTCCATAAAACACAAATGCCAAAAAGTTCAGATGGAAAATGAGTACAAATGGATGCCACTGGTTCTTAATAGCTCTCATTGCCACTTGCGTTGCCGAATAAAACAGAGCAGATATAATCGCCACGAATACCATTATATATCTAGTGTATCCCTCATCCTCCTCAGCAATAACAGCTGAAGAGCCAGCTGATCCAAAGATAAATGGAGGTCTAACCACGAAGAAAACTCCTAAAAAGCTGAAAGCGCCAAGCATTTTCTCTGCCCCGAGATAGGGTTCTCCCAGGAATATAGAAGCGAGTAGGCCGTTCAGAATCGCAATTAAACACATGATGGTGGTGACGTCACACATGGGAAGGTGTCCTACACACATAAAGAAGAGGGTGTCTGCTAGCAGGAGGCAAGCAGCGGTAAAAAGCATCAAACGATCCCAACTTTTTCTAATTTGATCAGTCGTTTTAGTGTAATAGAAATACGCCAAGACAGCAATGAGAATGAATGGAGTTCTCACGAAGAGTAACTGGAAAGAGGAAATATGTGGTAGGGTCTTTCGGACTGCGCTAAGGGTTGTTCCACAAAGAAGTGCAAAAATCTGGAAGTAAATACCCTTCAGACTCCTCCTTTGTTGAGAATTTGGATTGAGTAGTCTCGAGACCTGATTGGAAATGTCGAGTCCAATTTCTTTGACAGGTTCTTTGGTTTGTGCGTTGCTTTCTTTTGGATGTTGGTCGAGAATTAAATTAAGCTCAATGGTAGCTTCAGGGTCGCTTGAGAGGGCAAGCATTGCGTGTTGCTTTGAAATATTTTTTGAAAACTGTTTAAGAAATTGGATTTAAATAGGTGACTCCGGAGCTATATTTGTATCGTTAACAGTTGAAATTAATCCTTTGCTGACAAAGTTATTTACTTATTCTTTGGTAGAGGAAAGTGGAAATAGTGATGTTTTCATTCCTTTCTGTGAGCAGAGCGTGGTTGCCAGCGCATTGGAATGGTCTTCTCAAGCTGAAAGAATATAAAAAACCACCATTTCAAAAAAACTCAGTTGCGAATCGTTTCACTGGAAAATATCTTACTCCAACTGTTTGTAAAATATCTTGCAAAGACGCTGACTTAAATTACTTTGAATTTTTCAAACAGAGAGCTACCTGTTTAACAAAAATAAAACGAGTGTGGGTCTTAAAGGTATTTTGCCTTATATTCCAAGCTCTTGAAGCAACCTTTCTGAATTCGTGATTTTGGAAAGCAAGAATACTGTGAAATAATTCTGTTCTATTCAATGCGTTTTGGCACAAAAGTTTAAAGCGAGTCTCCAAGATCTGAATTAATGAGCACTCTACTCATGAAAGAGATCAAATCAAGAAATTCTATGATTTCGAGTGATGAAAAAAGTTTAATACCAATTTCCAATTTATGGCTGTCTACGGGCAGCTTTCTTCTTCTCAATTCCCATATCAATTGTTTTGAAAAATAGTTCGCTCACACATTTCTATCGAACTGAATAATATCATTTAGAAAAAAAGAGCTTAGCACAGTCGATCTCAGGGTTTAACATTGAAACTACCGAGACTAATCTTAGATTTTTCAGAATTTAATTAAATTGATCCCTCTGAATAGAAATTTCAGAAAAATGGGACATTAAATGAACTTAGCGCAGTGAATTCTATAATATGAGATGTATAATCTGAACTCACTTTCATAGGATTCAGCGCTTGCAGTTTTGTAAAATAAAGGATCGCGTCAGTTTATGTTCCATGGATAAAAAAAATAATAATAATTTAATGAGAGAAGACAAAATCTGAAAGCATTATCTCTCTATCATCATGAACAAAAATTAGAACCCAAAAAATTTTGTTCTGATTTCTTAATTACTTGGTTGGTCGTCACTAGAAATCACACAGAAGGCTAGCATATAGCCGTTCCATTTTAAATAAATCCCATATGCTGATTTCATATCATTTATAGTGAGAGCTTGGCCGATAAAACGATGTTAATGGTTGATGCCTGAAATCTTTTTCATAAGGAGTAACCTGTTACTATAAAAAACAAAATTTTTGCTTAAATCAATCATAGCCAAAAATTATCGAGATCTCATATTTCATATTTCTTATTAACTAATATATTACGCTATCACATGCTTAGGTTCTCTCCCTTCAGTCAGTTTATTGTATACTAATTCATCAGAAAGTCGAGCGTTTGCTTCTTGAAGAAATTCAAAGAGTTTGACCGCTTTCTTTCCAAAAGTGTTATACTTGTCTTTGTAGATCGGTTTGCTAAATCCTATCAACACAAAACCCTCAATCATTGCTCAAGATAATTACAATCCTTACCAATATGCGCAATAACTGCCATCAATTTAATGAAAGCTTTGAAATCGGCTATAGGGTATTCTCCAACCTGTACTCTTCGAAAAATCTATTCCCATTATTTATCAAGGCCCTATAAGAATAATTATTACCTCGGTAGCCTCTTTCAAAGAGATAATTAGTGGAATGAGTGAAAATTCTTGTCCAAATTTCTTAAAGCTTTTTAACGAAATGAACGATTGCTGGCAATATCTGAAGTCCACGTGTTCATAGAGCATGAAGAACTAATTTTTTCAATTCCAGTCAGGAATCAGAATTCGCGAAATTTTACATGTTTCAGCAGTTCGTCCTGAGATTCAAACAGTTTGATTGCCTCATTATCAAAAGAATCGTTTGCCGAGAAAATATCAATTCTTGTAAAGCCAGACTTTGAAGACGTTTTTTCGAGCACCAATGGGATTTTACTCGTCAGATCGTTCTCGATGAAGTTTCCGAAATTAGTATAGCCGTCTGCTTTGGTGGGGTAAAGTATTTTGCTGATTTTGTAAAGAATATCGATGAAAGCCCCAAAGTCAATCAAGTTCTTGTGACACCGCCTTGAGTACAACATCAACACTTTTTCCTTCGTGATCGCATTCCCGATAAGTTCAAAGTCGTTCAGTAACTTCATAAGTTTGAGATAACTGAGTTTATTTGGATTTGTTCCACTGTCCTCAGAGTATTGCTTCATGATAAAGAATAAGCTATCTAACGCAAAAAAGTTATCATTAGTAAAGTTTCTAGTGCAACAGCGATGAGATACTTGCATATTTTCTTCCCAGTTTCGTTTCCATAATAGCATGAGCCTGCTGGTCGGCTTTTTCAGCTTTGCCAATGAGATCTTCAGCTTCATCTATACCTGGTGAATGTTCGGGATAGCGGAATTAATCAATTGCGAGAGAGTTTTCTACTTTCATTGAATCTCATATTTTCTAACTCTTTGAGGATGGTGAAATAAAATTGTCGCTTATTCAATGCTAAGCTCAGGGAACTTTGTGTCCGAGGGCTCTTCCCAGATTCTATTGTTCGCTTGGTCTGTGGTGGAGAGCTGGGGCTCTGACTGCCATTCTTCTGTTTATCTACACCTTCGATAGGGACTAAATTTATTAGTTATTACAATATTTCATGGAAAAATTACCGAAACTTCTGCTGAAATTCGCTCTCACATGAGCATAATTTTGGATATATTTTGGATGTAGTCGTTTTGATGGAGGTTTCAATGTTAGTAGTAATAGATCTTTTAAAGAGTTTAATTTTGTCTGCATTTAGATCCTGTCGAACAATATTAAGGTACCTTCAAGCCGGTCTGTTTTGGGTTCTTTCAAATCTAATGAAATATCACCTTGCTGCTCCAGTTCATCGTTGCCTTGGAGATGACCTTGCAAAGTAATAGATAAATATCTAAGGAATTGCCGCAACAAAACTCACTATCTTTCCATTTTGTCCCATTTTCACCTCCAACACCATTCGCCTGGAAACCTCCTAATATTTTTGAAAATGAACTGCATCACCGTGACATTACCATTGAGATAGCGATAAAGCGTCTCATCATTATCGTTGACATCGTTTTGAGCTTCGAAGCCGCCTTCAAACTGAGAATTCTGGACGGATTGATTTTTCACGAAGAAATTGTCCGAGTCAAACCGTTTTCTATTGAATTGGCTCAGGCCTTTTACAGGTGTGTCCTTTTAGAATTAAGAGTTGAATATAATAAATAAAGGGAAGGGTCACTTTATTGGGATAATTTTTTGAACTCTGAGTTTGATACCCAGAATCGTTCAGACTGCTCATTACGATTGGTGTGTAAGCTAATCGCACGCTTCCTCTTGGAGTTGATGAGCGACTTTGGTCAGAAGACTGGAGTCTCATTCTGGCTTCGGCAGTATTTTTCAACATGGATAAGTTTTAACTCACAGAAAAGCAGTGGTTTTATGAAATAAATTAAATAAAAGTACTATTCTATACATTTTATTTCTTCTGTTTGTTTATGAGCCCAATACAAACCAGCCTAAATCTCTTAGAGATAAAATTTTAATTGTTCACGAAATCGGATTTATTGGTTCAAGGTGTTTTTTTAAAGACCCTTCTCAGCTGCAAAGGGAATGCAAAAGCCGTGCTTTATTGAAAAATTTAGAACTTAGGATGTGGACAGCGGAGCAATACTGGAAAATTTTTTCATTTGTGTGTGCATTTGCTTTTAGGGATTTCGAGTTTCAAAATAGTATCCTGTAGGGATTCCGAGGTTCATGATTCCTTTTCGATGAAATATATCTCGACTGAAAGAAGAAGTTGGAAAGTTTACCGTATAAATTTGAAAATTTTTCCTCAGCGGCACTAATTAAGTGTTCTCTCTGCTAATTTGACTTTTTATTTGAAAGCATACATTACCTGCATTAAGAATACTGAGTATTACTGGCTCTGTGATATACAACTTGCTTGTTGCAGGTCATTGCCATGGATTCGCGTTTGAAAAAAATTTTATGTGCTTTTTCGTTCTTTTAACTGAATTCGTATTCAAATTGTGTATCTCATTTGAAGGAAAGTTCCTACGAAAGGAGTTGCACCAGGAAAATATGTTTTTTTATTAGAGATGAATCATCCAACTCCCGAAACCGTCGCTTTTGTGCAAAAATGTGTTCTACTTTAAGAGAACGCTTGTGCACTAAAAAATGTAACTCTAAGTATCAGTAGTCCTTTGTGAGGGCGCAATCGCTCATAATAATTCTAATTCACTATTTCTCACCGTGAATGCAAAAGTTGTACACTATTCCTTTCAAAATCAAACGCTTTATCGAGAATCATGCATGCTTTGATGAAGGTTCCCGAATTTTCGAAAATGATTTTGATGAATTTTGAATCCTTTAGAGTCCAAACTCTTGGGTTCATACAGAATTTATGTTATTTTGCTCTCCCAACAAAACAAATCAAATTAATTGATTGTTTGAATCGATTATTACCCTAACAATTCAAAATAAATTTTTCCAACAAGCAAAAGCCCTAATGTTTATTGGTGGACCTAAGTCTCCGGCTGTTCTTGCAAAACTGAATCTCTCTTATGACAGGCCTCTTACTGAGCAAAGTTCTCACTTGGCCCGATCTCCAACAGCAATGAAAACGTAACAAATCCAACGAGCCTCAACGATAAAAATTCGATTTTTTAATAGCACATGCACTAATCAAAGCATAGAAGAACCAGAAATTGTGTGCAAGAGAATCGAAAAATCATCTAAAATAATTGAGAAGCAACCCACCAACAACAGTGAGTTTTTTTCTCTACACAAAGCTAATGAATCTTTCAATAACGAAGAATTCAATCCCATTCCTATCACTGTTCAGAGAACCAGAACGAAATCTATAAACATCGAAGATAAATATTATTTGGGAACCACTCCATCCATGACAGCGCAATCAACAAAGCATTATTCGCGTGATATGCAAAGCTTCGAGGGGTTAAATTCCACTCAAAAGTCATATAAAAGTCCAGAAAAGAAAGAAAAACTGGTTATCCGCAACGTCGAAATAAAACCAAACAAGCACTCATCACCCACATCATATAACATCCATTGCAGGACTCAATCTCAGCCGACTATCGCCAATAGCATTGGTAAATTATCGTCAACAATGATGGAGAATTTTGATAGGAGCAGATCCCCTTCGAACATAACCTCACAGAGTAATTCATATCATTACTAAGCTAGGTTGACTCCAATTTCGTTTAGTTTTCCAGCGCAAAAGTCCTTCACCAGAAAATCACCAGCAGCGAAAGCAGAAACGTGTACCAGATCTTGATAAATTGATAGAAAGAAATGCGAAGCGAGCACTTGCTGAGAAAAAGAAACAGAAGAAAAAAGAAGATTTGCTGAGGGCGATGCAAATGAAGAAGAAATTAGAATTGGAGGAGGAAAATAGAAAAATCAGAGTTCAGAATATGACAAGCTTGCCTGAGAGAGCGGAGAGTCCGAAATTTCCTTGGGGAGTCGATCAGCGCAAATTTAGCAACCCTCGTCTGAGATCAAGCCCGTCACCTGAGCCTCACTATGAGAGTATTGTTCAGCAGAAAAAAATGACAAAGCATGAAAGGAAAGAAATGCTTGTGCCTACGAATAAATTGAGCGCTACTGTGAGTTCACCGATTGCAAAAAGTAAATTTCAATTTTATTCAACGCATTTGATGACCATGCTTGCAATATTAGAAGGAAACAAAACACTGAAACATGTAAACATTGGAGAACAGAGAGAAGAAAAACAGACGAGTGTAAGTAAAAGAGTAGTATCAGAAGAGGATCGTGAAAAAATCAAAGAATTCATGAATCAAAAGAACAAGAAAATGAAGGAAGAGCAAATGATCCAACAGATCTCAAAGAAAATAGCTGAAGAAAAAATCAAAGGAAACCTTGAAAGGCTCTCTCAGGAAGCAAAAGAAAAACTCGAAAAGGAAGCCAAACTCCAAAGAAAATCGCACCAATCTATCGCCACTGCACATGCATCAAAGAAATCACTTAACCACAATCCCCAATACAAGCATTCAAGGACAAAAAGCGAATGCATGACGATATATAATGATGCAATTGGCAATAACGACCCCATTTTTCATATCAACGCTGAAGAAGGAAATGAGAGTTTACTCTACCATGAATATAAAAACATCATGAAAGAGAAAGCGCATCGAGTAACTGCTAATTTTCAGGGATCTGAGAATGATGTCGAGAAACCAAAAGCAGTAGTAAATCACGACACGCTCCTTGCTCTGGTTCAAAATCAGAAAAAATCACAGAAAATAGAGTCTCCAAAGATATCTGGAGAGAAACAAATGTGGAAAGACAATGTAAAAAAAAGATTTGATGTGCTTGTAGACCGTTATGAGAAGAACTTTCCAACATCTCCAGCAGGAAAGAAAATAAAATTGCAAGAGGGTTTCCAAAACGCACAGGTTCCTCAATTCACGAAGTCGAAGCAAACAGCGGTTTCTATAGGAGAGCACATGACAGAAGGAGTGCCTCATAATCATCATATTCCTTATCAGTTTGCAATGGTGGAAAATCATCATCATCAGAACGGAGCTTCCTTTGAGTTTTCCAACAATACTGAAAAGATTGATCATCACAGACTGGGAGGATTTGAAGAGAATAGGACTTTAAACTCCAGAGAAGAGTTAGTGTATGTGGAAGACGTAGATGCAGATCAAGCAAGCAACCATGGAGGGGAAAAGTCGACTTTAGAGAATTACGAGATTTGGGAGTCAGCAGCTACCTTTATCCAGAAGAATTTTAGAGGGTATCTTACCCGTAAAGCGCTGAGAGAGTACTTCCAGCAATTATGTGAAAATCAGGTTCAGGAAATTTATGAAAATGAGCCTTCCTCGAAACATGAAGAGGTTCATCCCCAGGAAGTTTCTGGCAGAGATTCGAAATCGCTGACGTCGTCGATTGCGAGTCAAATGGAATTTAATCAGAGGGCACTGAGTGCTGAAGAGGATCAGCATAAAAATAGAATAGTTCCCATGCTGAATCTAAGAAAAGCCCAAAATGAGTTCGGAAATGAAGGGTTAGAAGAGATAAATGCTGGAAAGCCCAATGATCTGCAATACACCAAAGAAAATTTGATTAAAATAAAAGAAAAGGAGCAAAAAGTGGAATCACAAACAAAACAGCAACAAAAACGAGAGAAATATGCTCATCAGAACGAAAAATTCCAGCAATACAATTCAAATGTAGATCCAGTGATTCAATACCAAACTCCTGGTATTGATAAGCAGACAAGAAGCAAACTAACACCTGAAAGCGAGAAAAATGAGAAAAGCGTATCTTCGACTTCTTCTTCTCAACAATTGCAGCAACAACCGCAAGAACGAGTTCAGCAGAAAGGACTCAGTATACCTCTTGAAAAGCTTACTACGACACCAATCTCGCATAGCCCTGTGCCCCATACTCTTAAAGATGCTCAGAATCAAACTTCTCATGAAGATTTGGTAATCAAGCACTTAGAAATGAAAGAAACAGCGAGCAATGAGAAATCGTCTCAACGAGAAAACGATTCTCCTTGGCACAACCATCTCAGATTTTCAACAGAGAATAAGAATCCAATGGCAAAGAGCGAGTCTGATTTATTACGTGACAATATAATCGCCGAGCTGAGAAAAATCGAAGCTGAAAATCAAAAGGAGAATGACGCAGAAGGACTCGAAAAAGAGCTTGATCGAGCGCATAAACAGCCTAAAACAACCAACCCAGCTGCAGACGATTCTTTAATGAAATTCGAAGAAAGTGCTGTCGGTCCGGCTTCCTGGTCGGGGAGAGACTCTCAAGTTAAGGAGATTGAAAGTCCTGGCACTGACAAGAAAATGAAAAATGAAGCGGTACAAACAAGTCAGGACTCGCTACCGGCACAGAGTCCAATGTTAACTCGAAAAGATAAAACTTTTAGCAGCAAGCGTAAGTCAGAACAAATCACGCCTATAAAAGAGGTATGAAATACTAGACAATTTGCATGAAAAATAATTGACATAATCATTATATTGTGCTATAGGAGTTAACTAAACTGAAAGAAGACCAAATGAAACAATGGAATGACCTGCTCACTCAGCTGAACATGTTAAAAGCGCATGAAGGCGCGAGTTTGAGCTCTTCAGCTTTAAATATGATAGAGGTAATGCAAAAACAGCTCGAAAGTCAGAAGAAAAAACTGGAAGGTCGATCAGAAGCTCTGGAAAATCAAGAATCCTCCTCACAAATTCTAATAAATCCGCCTATTGTTGAAGAATTCTCGAGTGTAATTAGCGTCAAAAGCATTAAAGAGGAACCTAGTCCTGAAGTATCGCAAGGTGAACTTTCTAATTTATACAAGTGTGTGAAACTTCAACAATTATTTAGGCTTGCAGCAGACTCATCAAGAGACGAGCCAGCCTGTCCAGGAGATACAACAGCAGCAACAGCCAGAAAATATCCCTCAGCAACAACAGAACCAGGAAATTAATTTAAACAATGCTCCTATCGTCGAAAAGAAGCCTAACGAAAAAATCATCAAAAAGAGACCATTAGAAATTAATACTGCAGCTATCAACGCTGAGTATACCAATAAAGAGCAGCAGCAATCCAGTTGTTTGACTAGTCCTAGTGACAGACCAAACGGCCTGCTCTCTGTCTCAGAGCGCAGTCAACTGAGAGTCGCTTTCGGTTCTGAGCAGTTAGTGCGCGAAAATTTGAACACCTCGAAGTAATTGACTCATCTATCACCTGCAGAACCATTTAACATATCAATTATCTAGCAATCAAGAGAGTATCACAAGCGAATCTCAGATTGAAGGATCAGAAAGCGGTCGAAAAACAGGGCTCTTTGAAAGGGATCCATTCAAAAAATTCACACAAAAGAAATTCAAGGAATTGCTTAAACAAGAGAATATCACTGAGCTTATCCACTTACGTGAGAAAGTGTTAAATAACCGACTTCAAACTCAGCTGGAATCTCTGACGAAAATGTTTGAAATGAATCAGGTTTCTCCAAAGACTTTCCGCGCCAAAAAGATCGAACTAGACCAATGGGCCACAAGAGAAAGGGATAAAATTCATAAGAATCAGCAAGTTATCGAGAAAGGGCTAGCTGTGTTTCAAGAAACAGTTCAAAGGGTAAACCCATCATCTATCTCCACATGATTACAATGAAAAAATTCTAGACGAAAAGAGATATGCTGTTTATGAAGAAGATCGGGTCAAATGATTTGAAATTTATAATAAGCGACGACACGAGTAGTCTACCACTAACATCCAATCGTGATTTCGAAGATGGTACTAAATCGATTAGTCAGAGACAGATTAGTGAACGCTCACTTCGTGACGCTCATGAAACAGCTCCGAAAGGTGACAATTTGTCGTTTAAAGTTTTCCAGAACAGCGAAATGGGCAAGGCTGGACATTCGAAGCCGATCAAAGCCACCGATCATTTTGAAATGAAAGAAGATGAGTTGAAACCGTATTCCGAGAGAGGAGCTTCTTCTGATCGCTCTCAAAACCTGAATCGGGATAATATCGAGGACGTGATAAAATTCGCATTCGAAGAGAGAGTTAAACACAAGGATGTCAATGAATCAGGAAACCAAAACAGTGCGAGATTGCTCCCAGAAATAAGTCCAAGGCTCATAAAAGCATCGGATCAGCAATTACAATCCAAATCAAACCCACTCACAAAATCTCCTGAATTGCCTAAGGAAAGCAAAGATGCTGATAAGTCTGAGAAAGAGAGCGTCAAAGATCTGATCTCACAAGGGCTGAGGCAATATGAAGATAAGAGTGAAGGAATGACGAGTAAATCGTTAACTGATTTATCGAATAACGCATCAAAAATGAAGTATTTTCTGACGTTGTTAATTGATCCAATAATATTTTAGATTCGACTCCACTGAAGCAACTGTAAAACAAGAAACCGATGAATATGACGAGTTTGTTGTAGAAAAAATTCCGTCTTTATTGGTGGATCGGATGGTTTCATTTAACGAACAGACTCCAAAGGAATGGTCATCATCCAGTACCAGCAATTTTTCATCGACGATGCTTGCGCCTTTAGTCGAAAGAGAACTATTCCCATCTCAACAGAGCAGAGGTACAACCTTTTAGCTTTCCCTTACGAACACTCATTTTGTATAGAGAGCCTCGATGAATTCGAAAAAAAGAGTTTACAAGCGATTTCCGAGCAAGATGAGGAAGTCTCTGCAACTTCCCATCCAAATGACTCCCAATCCCGTGACAACATGAAAGAGAAAATCGACGAATTGTTCAAGGAGATCGGCCCTTACGACAAAGACAAGTTAATCATGTTACCAGACACAATCTCGGAGAAAGTAGACGGTCCTGTGATTTCCCAGCGAGAAGAAAGCAAATCTGAAGCTGTCCTCCCTGCCGAGCAGAATGTCGAAAGCAAACAGCCACAAGTAGTCTCTCCGCGGCGTAACTATGATAGCATATTTTGTAGCTTATCAGCCCTTTTTTTATCAATAGTTAGTCGAGCTGTCGAGCAGTTGGCAATGGAGAAGGCGGTTTTTAAGGAAGGGGAAGAAGAGACAAAGAAGCGAACGAAACTCACAGATCTGATTGAAAGCAGTGCGAATCAGCAGATCCCAACTGAGTTTACGAAAGGCATTGATGAGCTGTTAAATGAAGATGATCAAAAGAGTGATGAAGCTCGTGATTCGATAACTGTATTAGATGCAGGTATATAACTGAAATTCATTAGTTTTGGAGTAAATTATGCTTAACAAACAGAGCAAGAAATGATCCAAGTCCCAGGCACAACAACAGACCTTCGAGCAGTCCGAAACTATCTTGATTTCATTATTGAGATGATAAAGAGTAAATTTGTTTATAAAAAAATCAATTCGCTTATCTCTCTCTCCTTTCAGCATTTTTCAAAGATGAATTTTTGGTTTCCATTAACATGCCGACTGGGCTCTCCACGCATGAAAAACTAGCAGCATTACACGGATATGACCTTGCGTTACTCAAAGAGTTGCAGGAATTCCAGGTTTTAGACGCTCAAGCCGTCCTAAGCGTCAAAATTTATCTCGCTGGTGAAGAAAGCATAAAAGTAATTTTCTTTCCATCGACTCCTTCTCAAGGTTATCATTTTGTAGGAAATAGCGCCTGAGAGATCAGATTTTATCTCAGATATTGAGATAATTCATAACAAAGCCATCTTCGATACCTTCAATGAAGCATTAGACTATTTCAGACCTCATTCAGTGCACGGAATGCCTTACCCTTGGAAACTTAAGCCAAAGACTCTCCCAAGGGTAATCACAGAAGACCAAATCCCAGATATATTGGAAAGTGCCAAGCAGAAAGTTCTTAAGTGGGCTCAATCCAAGGTAGGATTCTTGGGCCGAGGGATTGAGATGCTCTCCAATAGTCCAGATAAAAGAGCCGCAGCAATAAGCAATCTCCGTGAGGAGAAGCTTTCTAAAGCGCTTACAGCTGAAGTAAATGAACCCTCTGATCGCTCCTCTTTAAAATTATTCTTTCATTGCTATGATAGGTCCGAGAGCGTGAAGAAGAGTGGACAAATTATGATGATCAGCGTATGGAGATGCTGATTGAGTTATCAGACTTAATTTTTGAGAAACTAACGTTGGAAGCGTCTGAGGTGTTATACAACATACAGCAAAAAGCGAAAGCTGAGCATCAGAGCCAACAAGCAGAGCTGTTTTTTTAAATATTATTTTTCTGTACTCCTCAAAATTAACTTTTTAATTTTTCAGCATCATTTGTAGGGTAATTCATTGTAAAATAACTATTCAACCTCTTTTGGACGTTTATTATGTGCTGAACACAAATCATTCAATCTTTCTGGAAACCATCACTTATATTTATTTATCATATGGGAACTGTTGTCATTTTGATCACCCTTGCTAATAGATTATCCGACAGGTAAAGTTTGACTTCTAAATGTTTTTCTAGGATTTGATATTGTTTCTATATAGATCTCTGAACAGGGATACCATTAAAATCTATGCATTCATGCTTTCACTTTGATCTAAGCTGACAGACACATGAATTAATTATACCTAACTCACTTCTTCTCTGTTAACTCCTGAAATTCTAAATAAGTTTTATCATCCTTCTCATAGAGCTTCCTGAAATTTTCTGCTTGAGCCTGCACAGTCCGGTCTGCCGATCCCTTGACAAAAATTTCAAGGTAGTTTACTACCATTTGTACGTGATGCAATAGGAGAGGCTCAGCGTGCTCAAGTTTCGACAACACGTTTTTGATAGCGAAAGGCTTTCCCAATAGCAACACATCATCCAGAAACGAGACGTGGTCGCTGCCGGTTACCTTTGAGTAGATAGTAACTTTCCCATTGCCTTTCTGTGAATTAAAAATCGCTCGATTTTTCAGTGTTGGTTGCATGATTGGGTTCTTTGTATTCCACGAATCTGATTCAATTATCAGCAAATTGCTATCAAGCTTCGCCTGAAGATAATCTGTACCTTCCTTTTTGAACCCAGCATCCAAGAAAATAATGTCAGATAGGTTGCATTTACCGGAGGTTGCAAATATATAATGCGCAGCTCCGCCAAATGAATGACCTATCCCGACTAATCTAGTGAAATCAACGCTAATTTTTTCTCCAAATAGACATGCAAGAAAATCTGGTTCCATTAACTTGGTAATAATGCTTTGAATTTGCTCCTGTCGCTGTCGTAGGTCAGAATATGCCCTCTCGTCACTCTTATCACCTTTCTCGTAAAGCACTTCATAAATTCCATCAAAGTGTTCGAAAGTAAACACGAGATAGCCTCTGCTCGCGAGTTCTGTAAATAAAGTTGAGTAGTTGTTTCTACTTGCCCCCAAACCATGAGAAAAGAAAATTGGAATGAATTTGTTAGCTGCATTAGAAGCGATTTTCGCATCGACTGAGGCGTTTATCGGGACAGACTTGAAGAATCCTGTAAGCAGCTCGAAAAGCCAACGTGGAAAGCTCCTATCTTCTCCACTGACTAATTCGTGGTATTTTCGGCGACAGGCTTCGTCTGGCATCCAGCGAGGTCGGTTGTTGTTTGGGGAGTTTGTTGGGTAGTAGATTGAATACAAATTTCCAGCGTCTTTGACGTCTTTGTAGCCGGCACTGAATTTGCCGGTCGGGCGAGGGAATCTGTAGATTGGGAGGAATTCAATGAGGTAAAAGTGGAGGAAGATCAAAATGAGGCATATGGATATGAAAATCCAATGGTTGAAACAGTATGCGAAGAGTAAGAAAAGGATAGTGAGGACGCTTGGAACGATGAAAAAGCACCAGCCTTCTTTGAAAATTCCAATTAAGTTTGCAGCAGCACTCAGAATGATGAAAAGGATTGCAGCTTGCTTGGAATTGTATAGTGTGTAGGAAATAAGAGCATCGACTGAGCTCATTACAATTGAGCCTAGTGCCAAAGCGTTCAGCAATAGAGCGTAGAGATTGTATTTGAGATAGTATCTGGCCATGAACTGTGATTCCTATGTGCGGAATTTAGAAAATAAATTAAAACTCGAAATTGAATGAGTAGAATCAACAAATCTTTTTCTACCAGCATTTAAAGAACATTCTCATATCGTCATAAGTTTTATCAATTTGAGAAATTTTTTCAATGACGCAAATTGCGTTATCAAACCAATGTTGTGATGCACCTTTTGTCTAAAATCCAAAAAAATGATCTTTAGAGAGAGAATCTAATGATAGGATTCTTGAAGAATCTTTGCGCATCATGAACAAACCCCATCTGACACAAAGTTGATGTTTTTGACCGTGGAGAATAGGGTTTTTCGTGACTTTAAGCAAATCGAAACATTCATTCTAGATTTAGTTTTACGCGAATTTTCTAGATGTCTCACTTTTTGCATTCTCAATTTGAATATTGATGATGATGATTCCACAGACTATTCATGAAAAAAGCTTGCACCAAGAAACTTCCGTTCCTAAGTTACTGATTAGGTATTGAAAAACCATTGAAAGTAAACTTCTTGTTCTCAAAGCAACATCTCAATCCTGTTTGGTGTTTTATTTGGAGATCGAATTTTGCTATCTGTGAAAACTAAAATACCAAGAAAATCAAAATAGACATTGAGATTAAGTCTTTGACAGGAAACGTGGAAGGGAGGTCTGGAGAGACACAAAATTTAGAGCTTCAATCAGAAGATCAATATATAAATAATAGTGAACAATCACACAGATTCTTATTCATGGACCCTAATATTCTGAGATCAGTCTTATTCTCTAACCATCCTTTTTTATAAAATAATGACATAATACAAGGGCTATTAAAAAAAAAATATTTAGAGAACACTGAAGAAGCATCGAGAAGTAATCCCACATTGCAAATTGAAGAACTAATGATAATATGTAAGTATTCACTTCAACTCTTCTCAAAAATACATCATTTTAGTAGTACTTGAACATCAGCTCAGTAAAAGTATCGTTCTCCATTTGCTGCGGATTCCTCGCCATTTGTTGAACTCTCTGATTAATATTTTGCGCCTGATTAGTCTGGTTCAAACTTCGAGCTAACTGCGAAAGTGCCTGCTGCGACTGCATCCCATTCGGTGGCTGCTGAATCAAATGACTATCCAAACCCAACCTCAGCTGATTTTTCGCTCGATCGCTTAACGGCAACGGTTCTTCAGGCAGACCCCGTATCGTTCTCAGCGACTTGTGATAGTTTTCTTTCGTCGCCATATTAATAAAATAAATTTCTTCTTTTCGGGTATCAACAACAGCAAAAAACAGATTTCCCGTATCGTCTTTCAACTGTTCGGTGTCTACAGCGTCTATATTTTTGGCTCTTAGATTAAAAACGTCTCCAGAATCGCCTTCCTCCGCTTTATTCGCTTCCCAATTGTAATTTGCGTTAACTCCTGGACGGCGAGTTGGAACCTTACCTTCTTCGGCTTCACCGTTATTATTCTGGGCTAAATACCCAGCTTCTTCCTCTCCCATGCCTTCAGGCAGGTTAAACAGCAGTGGGTTTGCCGAATTTAAGAGTCTTGTAAAATCAAGTCCGTTCATCCTCTCATCTGAGCCTCCGATCTCTAAATGAGGGATACCTAAAGGCCTTCCGTTTAGACTGAATTGTCGGTCTCGGTGATCAGGAAAAACCATAAATGGGTCCTACAAATGCAGTCAAATTTAACGATTAGCATTCATTGAAAATTTTATATGCTTACTTTCGGCGTCAGGTAATCAATAAACGGATTTTTCGTCATAATTCTGTCAGTTAAAAGTCCTATCTGGTTGGAGTCCAACAAATCAGGCCGTAAAGCGACTGGTAATAGCTGCTGCGCTTGAGAAGGGTTAAAAGGAAACGGTTTTTTCGGTTTTGTAAACTCCTCCCTCTCTAAATTTTTCGTCAGAGGATTTTTGATGTCGTTAGTGCCGCCGCTGCCAGGTACAAGCGGCTTATTTTTTACAGTCGTTTTAGAGGCACCTTTACCACTAGAATCAGCCTCTATTTTCGTCGGAGCCATAATTCCTTTCTTTTTCGGAGCAACAGCTTTCTCATCAGCCACGGCTCCCTCCTTCTTTTTATCTTTCTTGGTGTTTGCCAAAGCAGCAACTTTGTTGCTCGAATTTTTCTCACCCTCTTCTCCAGTGCCATTGTCTTTCTTCTCTTCGGCTTTTGTTCTTGCCTTCAAAGCGCTAAAATCTTGCTCATGTTCACCAGACACTTTCGAATCAACTATAGCTTGTGCTATTTTTCTCTCCCATGCATTATCTTCTTCGCTTTCAGCTCGAATTGCTTGATCATCGTATTCAGTCTTATAGCGTTTGATGAGCGATATCCAGCGATTTTTTACACCGTTTTCTGTTCTTCCGCCCAGTCTTTTCGCGATTTCAGCCCACTTCTTCCCCAGCTCTATATAATATTTCAGAAGATTTAAATCTTCTTCCTCATTCCAGCCTCCTTTCTTGATCGAGGGATCAAGATGGTTGATCCATCGCTCTCTGCACTGTTTCCCCTGTCGATAAATTCCTAATCCGCTTCTTTCATTCAACTCCAAAGCAATAGATTTCCAATGTTGAGGCCCTTTTTCCTGTATTATCTGAAAAAGAATGTCGTCCTCCACAGGCGTCCAAGGTGCCTTGTCAAGCTTGATCTTGTATACGTTGAACCATCGTAGTCTGAGCTGCTCTGCCTTTTTACCTGGGTATATCTCTGCTATGAAATTCCAGACTTCGTCGCCCTAATACAAAAAATTTCAGCAATTTGAAAAATTAAAACGCAAGGAAAATGATCAGAAAGATAATCGAAGGAGAGCTAAATGGCACTCTTCCTTTGAAAGGAAATATATTTTGCACGAAATAAGCGTATGTTAGACGGGAGAGTAGAGGAATAAGTTCGTAATAGAGTAATTACCAGGCCATTGAAGTCTCTATTATGGATGTAGCAATAATAGGCGATGAGTGAGACTAGTAAGATCGTTTCCTCTTCGCTCCAATTCTTTTTTGTTTGTTTCGGGTTCTTAGCTAGTTTATAGAGCTGACGCTCAAAGTGATCAGCAAGAGCTTGGTGGTCAAGAATGCGTGGGATCTTGACTATTAAATGCTGCTTCATTTCTTTTGCAAATTCGTTTATGCGCGGAGCAACGCTCTCCAATATTCTGTGGAAAGCATAAAATTTTCTTCGGTAATCCATTGCTTGACGAGTAAAATCCTCCTGAGTGGCTCCTTTGTCATTCTCGGATGGACTCTTCGCTGAAACTAATTCCATTTGATCGGTTAACTCTATTGAGTTGCTATTTGCGAGAGCTACATTGAAATTATTTTTTTCTATTTGTTCATCTGCGATAGTAATAAAGAAAGTTAGGGCCAAATATGATTAGTTGAAGAGGTTACTTTTAATGGAAGAAGGTGTAATGATGTTGGCTGGGTTGATATCTAGCTTCTGTGCTTTAAGCATCGGTATCATTTGTTTTTCAAACGCAAAACACTATTGAGCTTGAACGTGCCTATTTTTTTTAAAATAAAAGCAAGGTGATTGATTGAACTCGAATTGAGTAAAATTTGGCAGGTCATTCAAAAAATGGCTCAATTAATGAGCATTTTAGGGTCAACCTACAAAGCTTGAGGAAAATTGTGACAGAGAATGTCTAGATCAGAGCCACAACGAGCAAACACACGGATTTTCTGGGATTCTCAGGGTCTGCGTTTTAAAATTTTATAGAGCGACCATGGAAAAAATTTTGCGAATGAAAGAAATGACCTGCTTTCATTAGTTAACGCTCTGGTTGGAGATCTCTTTCATTCAGTCCACAAGCTGCGAGAAAAAATAATATATTTAGGAGCTTCTAGACTTACTCAAATTGCTGGTTTTTAAATCCTCATGTCTTCTTGTGAAACCGTGAGAGTCTGCTGGATTTGAGATAATTTGATAATAACGAATGAGAACTCGTGCATCAAAGTTTATATACTGCAAGTTATATAAACTGAGAAAGGCTTCTTTTCAATCCTAGTACATACAGACTCAAGCCCGCTCATTTTGGAGTCATATTATCAGCGGCTGCCCTAAAAAAGGCTATGTCTCAAAAGTATATCATTTTTCAGTAACTCTTTCATAAAAATTTAGAATTCAACAACACTGTACAAAAACTGGATTAGTATTGGTAATAGTCAGACGAAACTCAAGTCTTTCGCTCATTCACCCTTCTGGGTAGTGGCTGCTTGTGCATTTATTTCTCTCCTATAGAGCCAGACAACTTCGAAATTTTGCGCGAGTTATTTACCAAAAAAAAGTTTGAAGTTTGAAATTTACTATAATAATTTCAATATTTGCACGCGATAACTTAGCAAAAAATCATGAGAATTGAAATATATTCAGTGCGAGCCTAAAGTTCTTCATTTCAGTGGGGAATGAGACGGAGAGAAATTTGCTTGACTTTCAAGAATTCAAGCTTGGAAATTTGTAAATTCTTCACTATAGGAAACTAATAATTTTGTAAACTTTTTTCATTTTTGAGCACTTTTTTAACTAAGAAAAAATTAGATCCGAATTTCCGCAAATCTCCAGAATGCAATCATATTCTAACAAATCTAAAACATGTTCGAGCCCTTTATCTGGTGGAGATCCCGCCTCAAAGCTTGCTTCTGAGCTGAGAGACGTAATCAGCTCGGTCATTCGTCACAAGATGATAACTCACAAACCAGCTCCATTCGAATGTATCGAAGCTATTTGGATGCAAGACACTGAATTCAACAGAGAAAAATTCCTAGATACCGCTCGGTCTCTCAGTTACACGCTCTCTCAGTTCTCCAATATCTCCAAATTGATGGGGAAAACACTAAGAGATCTAAATTACGATCTCGCTCGCCTTGGAGAGGGTGTAAAATCGTTTAATAAGCACAGAGCAAACCACAGAGATGACATGATAGACACTCCAGATAATGAATTGCAGAAGTTTTCAGAGCTCTGCAACCTCAATGATATTCTCGACATCGAAAGAGCGGTTCCAATTTATCAATCATTTTATGCCTCGCTCGCAGAGGATTTAGAGCAGCGCAGTCTAATTCTCAAAGACGCTCTTGAGCATTATGGAAGCGAAATCGCGATAATGCGAGAGCGCGCGCAAAACAAAGACGTTTTTACTCGAAGCTCAGTTAAGCATGAAAATATTGATTTCTCTGCCTCTCGAATCAAACAAGAAAGCACTCATAGAAGCTCAGATTTCCATTTCAGTCACAAAAATACGCCTGCAAACCATTTTCACTATCAGGAAAAATCCGCAAGAGAACCCATTGTCGCGGAGGACGATGACGATGATGACGAATCTCCCTTCACTATGTTGGAGGAGATTAAGGATCCAGCAGAGAATAGTAATACAAAACCCTTCAGCAGCCAAAGAAGAGCTATGGAGATGCAGGAGGAGGAAGAAGATGATGAAAGTAGTAGCAATAGTTCTGGAGAGCGAAAGACCAACAATAATAGGCTAAATGCTAGATCGAAAAAAATATCGAGGACAGGAAATCAAAGTCGTTCTTATTTTGTAAAATTGGCTTCATTTCAGCAAGAATTCGCTCAGCAATGGGAAATCGCGAAGAGGAAGAGAGGGTCGAGTCGAATTTACGGAAAGATGTTAGGTTGGAATGTGCGATTTGATGAAACGGATGGGAATTTGTATTTAGAGTCTGATAAGAAGAAGAAACCGACCTACCGTTGGCAGCTGGCTTTGTCACAGCAATCAATTTTTGAGGCTGGTCAAACACGAGAATGGGGATCAATTATTGAAAAAGTGTTGGATTATGTTAATCAGATGTACCCTAAATAATGGGAAATGGCTGCATTCAAACAAATTTGCATGTGCTCTGTTTGTGTTTTTCGAGTGATGTTAATATAATATCCGATGAACAGAGAATTTTGTTAATGATTTAGTGATATCCTTGGTCATTACTCTGAAATTATTCTATATTTCTTATACAATAATCTCTCCGAGAAGCGCAACAAATTGTGATAATGAGCTAATTTTCGTTAAAATATCATGAATTCTTCTTCAAATTATTCGTTAAGTTAGGAGATGTCTTGCCAGTATTCACGAGCTATGTGGAGTCATTGGAATCAATCCATCTCTCCTAACTACATTTGGATCATGCTCTATTTTCTAAAGTTAGGAAAGAATAATTTCGAGTAATATTCATCTATCGAAACAGGATGCCGAATCTAGTGTCGGAATTATTAAAAACAAAGCCCAAGTGTGCAAATTTCTTTTACGGCTATTTTGATGCGAGAGTAGATAATGAAATTTGTTTGCTGATATTTATGTTTTTTCATATCTTTTGACATCTGAGAATTTTGCAATATTTGTGTGGCGTGCTTGAGATTTCTATTGCTCTCGACTTCTTTATTGCTGTTGAATCCAATTTTCATGAAAGAAAATTGAATGTACAGTAAACAACAACGGTCTCTCCTAGTTTAACAAATATCTCCGAAACCGAAATAATTTTTGAATTTGAATAATCAAGCGTTTTATTAGAAAAAAGGTCGCCCGAATGACAGTCCCCACATACACAATCCCTATTTATCCTAATTGGTGCTGGAATCCAGCCTTCGACAGGGCAAGAACTGGAGGACGAATCACCAGAGAGGAATTCAACGCATTTTATTCCAGACTCAAGGATGCAATATCACTTGAGAGAAAAGTTAGCTGGGGTTCCATCATGTTCTCCATTTTCTACATAATCTTACTCGCAATAATCCAGATTGCGACTAATATGGCTTTCTATATATTTATCTCATTACTGGTGCTGCTGTTAGTCCCACTCTTGGTGAGCTTTGTAGCTGACAATATTGCATTCAGAAAACTCCAAGAATTTATGCATATTGAGAATCTGACGACCTGGAAATTCAAACTATGCTATTGGGAAATCAAAAGAAAAATGGGAACATCCTTTGTTCTCAGCTTCCATCCCTATAGCACTGCGCTACCAAATACCGTTAAAGTTGATATGCCGCCGGTTCAATTATCGGTAGATCAGAATAAAGTCAAGAAAAGAGAGATAAAAGAGTTCAAGGAGACAGAGGTTTCGTCGAAGACCTCGCTTCCTGAGAATCAGTGCTGATTTCTGGAAAAATTTTGTTTGATGAGAAGTTGTATACATTATTTTATTGTGACTTGATGTCTAATTTGATGATAAATACGAATAACTATCTATTGCCCTCTATTACTCTTCAAATTGCACTCGAAATCTTTCTCTCGAATAGAAAGTTCGATGAATATTAAATCATGATTCCACCCCAACAGCATTGGGATTAATTGATGTTTTCCCTTGCCTACCGATGAAGACTAACTGTTCTTGGGGGTTATCATGTAAAGCGATTCAGGACAAAATTATCTATATATAATATGGACGGTTTGGCTATTAGCGTGGAAAATTATAGAACACTCTAGAAAAAACGCGAGACTTAATAAGAGGTTTCGATTCTGGAAAATTATATCTAAATTACTTTTTTGAATAAACAAAGAAACATTTCCATATGAGCGAAACAACAATCGACGTTACTCCTGATGGCAAGGTCAAGAAGGTGATCTTGCGAGAGGGTACTGGAGATTGTCCAAAGAACGGACAGATCGTTGAAGGTAGCTTCATTATAACTCCCTTGAGTTTATCATAATAATTTCTTTAGTGCATTACGTTGGAACTCTTACTGACGGAAAGCAATTTGACTCATCAAGAGACCGCAACGAGCCTTTCACCTTCAATCTCGGAACAGGCCAGGTTATTAAGGGCTGGGACGTCGGTGTCGCTTCAATGAAGAAAGGAGAATTAGCGAAATTCACAATTGACCCTGAATATGGATATGGCAAAAGCGGAGCCGGCGGATCAATTCCACCAAATGCTACTTTGATCTTCGAGGTCGAGCTCCTTGACGCCAAAGATAAGGAAAAAACGAAATGGGACTATTCTGAAGCCGAAAGAGCAGAGCTAGCCAAGCAGTTCAAAGCCGAAGGTAACGAACTTTGGAAGAACAAAAAAGCTGATGAAGCTCTCAAGAAATGGGAGCAAGCCCTGGACTATGTCGATGGCAACTTAGACCCAGAATCCCAGGCGTTTAAAGTCTCAGTCAGACTTAACCTTTCATTAGTCCACAAAAACCTCGGCAATTTCAAGAACGCTGTTGAGCACGCCGACGCCGCCTTCCAATATGATCCTACAAATGTCAAGGCTCTGTATCGAAGAGCTCAAGGTCGAATTGGCTTGGCAGACTACGATCTTGCCAAAGCCGACCTCAAGCAAGCGCTTGAGATGGAACCAAACAACCAGGACGTCAAGAATGAACTGAAGTCCTTGGAAGCCAAGATCAGGGAAATTGAGAAGAAAGAGAAATCCATGTTCAATAAAATGTTTTCCGCTCAGTTATACACTGAGACTGACAAGAGCGACTATTCTGATCCTGAAAACCCTGTCGTGTATCTCGACATTGCCATTGGGGAGAAAGCACCTCAAAGAATCGAGATCGAGCTCTTCAAGAATATGGTTCCAAAGACCGCTGAAAACTTCAGAGCTTTGTGTACGGGAGAAAAAGGCAATGCTCCAGGCTGTGGAAAGCCTTTGCATTACAAGGGAACAATCTTCCATAGACTGATTAAAGATTTTATGATTCAAGGAGGAGATTTCCAGAATGCCAATGGAACAGGAGGCGAGAGTATCTATGGTTCCAAGTTTGAAGATGAGAACTTCAAATGCAAGCATCTCAAGCGGGGCTTCTTGTCGATGGCTAACTCTGGCAAGGACACCAACGGATCACAGTTCTTTATCACATTCAAGCAAACGAGTTGGCTGGATGGCAAACACGTTGTGTTCGGACGTGTTAAGAGTGGACTGTCTTTCTTGGATGAGCTTGAAAACGTGAAAACTGAGGCAGGAGATGTCCCTTCAGAAACGATTAAGATCGTCGACTGTGGTGAGATTAAGAACTAAATAGTGCTTGTGCAGTCAATAAATAACGTCATTGCTTTCTCGTAGTTTCATATGCAGTAGTATTATGACAAAAAGATATTAATATCAAAGCAAAAAATTAAAAAGTAAAATGATGTACTAACAAAAAGGAAAGAAGTTGGAAAAAGCGTGGAGTCTTCAACTAAAGGAGAGAAAATAATTTGTATTCCCAAAATTATTGATAGAAGTAGATAATTATCTAAATTATATTGGAGAGAAATCAAGCGTTTAAAAACAAAACAGTGCATTCTTAGCCCTAATTCCGATAAAATCATAGAAGCTGACAGTTGGGAGCATTATTCATCAGCTCTATTGTATTGCAGTGTATC
>ENA-UOUE01000432-UOUE01000432.1-compost-metagenome-genome-assembly--contig:-NODE-432-length-33818-cov-8.048546_pt1 | contig 33818 bp, 24 predicted proteins | sample MGYA00238146_ERZ747223 | MGnify/ENA primary metagenome ERZ747223 (study PRJEB28781, sample SAMN06268865) | compost metagenome | isolation source: single cell | place: USA: California, Emeryville, Joint...
CAGTTGACTATAGGCGTTCAAGGGTGAGTATAGTTTAATTTGCCCGCGATATCTATAGAAAATTGAATTCTTAAGGATTTTGCGGGTAGAGATGGCTGCATACCTAGCAAGGTAGCTTAAGAATTGAAGAAACACGAAGAATCAATCATGGTCAATGGCATTATCAGGTTATATATTCTCTTCTTACTACAAAGTGAACCCAGGCGTAATATTCTCATTCTTACTAATAAAGCATCCAAATTTCTGCATTCTATCTCAGTTGGACATTTTTCTTTTTAGTAGCAGCAGCTCTCTTGGTGAACTGTTGTTGTTGCTGTTTTTGCTTGAAATATCCCAGCTTCGGTCGCCATAACCATAAGTAATTTTTCAAATGGTTGGTCAATGATTAGTTTGAATTATGAACATCGCTAAATTCTGTGAAATGAAGCCTAATAGATCTGCAATACCATCATTCTCACAGAAATATATAGTTTAGTTAAGGAGACTTTTTTCGCATAGATTGATGTAGTTTGGGAAACTCAGTGACTGGAAATTTTCATTGCACAACCATGAAACAGTCAGTTAGAGAGATAATAAAACTGTTCTAATATACCCCTAACATTTCTCTAAATTACCTTCGCTGCAAAAATATAAAACTCAGATTTTTAATTTGGCACTGGCGACAGTTTTTAGTTCATGTTGAAAAATCGATCGAATGTTTTAATTCCAAAACTGAGAGATTATTTGATTGGTTTTAATACTTGATGAATTTGATCATTTTTCTTCTATCAGTGTTCCTTAAGAGCACTTTACTAAAAAAAGACGACCTGACCCGATCGTCGTTTCAAAAAGTTCAACTTCAGCAACTCTTCCTCCTTCGAATCGAGTGAACCCATCAGAGATAGGGTCGTCTTGTCCAAAACCATGATTCCCTAGTTTTCCAATTTGTTGAGTAATATAACAGTACCCGACTGCATTTATTCCTATTTTAAACAAAATATTGCTTGTACACAATTTCAGCCTATATTTGCTAAAGTTTCAGGCAAACAGACCTGCTGTTCGATGAGGGCTGCTTAATTCTATCGAATAATTTCGATAAGTAAATAACGTTGAATTTTCACATGATTAAATTTATTGAAATCGCCAAAATCATCCATTTATTTATGAACAGCGCAGTCACCGATTCAAAGTTTGCTGAGATTGCACTCTTATATAATGAATTTAAAATAAGTACCTGCAGAGCGCATGCTTCATCTTCCACTTGAAATCTATAAAGCTATCATCCAGAAGTACAATGCCTTTGAAGTGTACTTCTGCATCCCTGAGAAGAACCAAGAAAAAGCTGAGTATCTCAAACGGAAAAACCAAAACCGATTACTAGTGACATTCGCAATACTACTCATGTGCATGAATCTCTATTTCACATCCCAATATGGCACCAACCCCGCAATACCTATCCTTGGTATAGTCTCAATCTTCGTTGGCCTCAAGCTGAGGCTATACAACGCCTTGAGATATGGAATCTTCATCTTCTTGCTTTTCTGTCCTTATCTTTTTATAAACTACTCGTTCTTTATGATAGTCCCCTTCCTTGTATTTTATACCAATTCTCAAGTGCTGCTACAGACCGGCTCCTATTCTTTGATGCTCCTGCACGTAGCCATCAATGCTGTGGTCATGAAGTGTTACGCGGTTGATATCCTCAGAGAGAAAATACGGAAAATGACTGCTGAAGAGGCAGCTGAATCGTTCTCCACCGCTGTCTATCATTGTTTGTTCCTAATCGCCGCTGGTATGGTTGTCAAGTACAGGTTTGACGGCCACGTGTCGAAGCTCCTCAGGAGAATCCGTAAGCTGAACGAGGACCTGGAGGGCACAAACGCTCAAATAAACGCGAAGAACGTCCAGCTTCATGCCAATCTCGAGACCAAAGACCTGTTCATCTATACTTTCTCCCATGAGCTGAAAAACGCACTGAACGGACTTCTCGGAAACCTCAACTTCGCGTTGGAATATAACGCTGATTCGAAAGTGGAGGCCTTCCTCTCGTCAGCCAAAGTTTGTGGTGAGGTGGTAAGGAACTTTATACACAATATCCTCGATACGGGGAAATTAGAGAACGGAAATTTAGAAGTCTCTTTGGAAAGGAAAAACGTCATGACATTCTTCAGAGACATTTGGATAATCTGTGGCCAAATCATCAGCAACAAGAGACTCGATGGCCATCTCTGGATCGATAAAAGCGTGCCTAAATTCTTAAATTTCGATGGGCAGAGACTACTGCAGATCATCCTTAACCTTGTTTCAAACGCCGTAAAGTTTACTGAAAAAGGCCGTGTTACTATCCTGGTTGATTGGCAGAAAAAACCAGACGTGGAGCCACGAAGGAAGATGGTGTCTCTGCGAACTCTAGGCTCGCAGGATACCGGCTTAATCCAAAATTTAGAGTCAACAGAGGAATTTGACGACCTCATTGGAATTGGTCCTTTAGAAACAGAATCTAATAAGATTCAAATGGACGGCCATCACAAAAAATTCCTGTTCGAGAGGCGCCTACACCAGCTCAATTGCAAAAAATGGGACTGGTCTGCTGATGAAACTCTCGATTTCAACATGCCTGAAGGAACCGCTGGGATGCTGAGAATCCAGGTCATTGATACGGGATGCGGAATGACTCCAGAGGAACAGTCGGAGCTATTTCAGAAATTTTCACAGGTGAATTCGAACCCGACACAACGTAAGATAGGAACCGGCCTGGGACTGTGGATATGCAAGGAGCTTACAACAAGACTCGAAGGAGAAATTCATGTTCGCTCAACTCCAAGGGTCGGTTCCGTGTTTGAAGTCAAAGTGCGTGCTGATGTTGTTGAGCTTCATTCTTCTGTGCCTACGATTAGCAGAATAAAATCTACGGGTGTGACTACAGCTAGGATCAACAAACAAAAGATGAAGTCTAAAATCCTTGTTATTGACGACGATGGGTTCAATATTGAGCTAATGAATAATTTCCTGACAAAATTGGGTATTGATGCTATCTACGCTTATGATGGTGAAGAAGGAGTCAATAAATTCAAAGAGAATTATTATGAGATTAGCATGGTCGCTACAGACAATTTCATGCCAAAGAAAACTGGAACACAGGCTGCGATGGAGATATCTCAATTCCTTTCTGAGAAAAAGATGTCGCCGATTCCAATTGTGTGTATTTCCGGCGATCCCAAGATTGATATTTCTGATTGTGGAATCACTGCGGTGATACAAAAGCCAATAAATTTTGCTCAATTGCAGAAGCAAATTTCAGTAGTATATCCTCAAATCAATGAAAATTAAGACCACCATAAAATATTCTGAGTTTATTCTAATGTTCAATAAATGTTTTGTGAAGTTAAGATTCTTGTATGTTATAATTGTCGCAACATTAGAGTTCAAGTATCTATATGTTTAAAAAAAGAGTATATATATATAAACTTGATTAGAATTTGGTTTGTAAAGGATACCTTCTAATATAAATTCAGTTTTCCTAAAAAGGGAGCTATGGCTTGTACAGCTAAATGTCTTTAGTTGGAACTTAACACAGTCAGTCTAGGAGGACTAACTAATGGAACATCGTATTTAAATTAGGAAGAGAGAGTATCCGGCAAATTTAAGAGATCAGAAGTATTTTCCATTGAATAATAGAACCCAACTGAGCTTGAGAACGAATTTTCGCAACTGTTTTGCCTGTCAATGAAATTCACGGCTTTCAATTTGATCAAAACGAGAGGGCTAATCTCAGTTAGAAAGGATAGTCGAAGGCTTGTGAGATCCAACTCATATCTTAATCTATTCAATGACTGAGCTCTGCGCTTTTCAACTGAAAGACTTCTCAATAATAACTTCTTTGGTTTTGCCTTTTAAATAAAAAATCAGAAAAAACAGTTTGCAAGTTAATCGATCATAAATGAATCAATTTGGAGCTATTATAATGATTTTTTGAAATTTTAAATTTGAACAGAAATAAATTAATTGAATTTTTTTCTCATGTAATGTATTGGTATCAAGAGCATAATTCCATTGTTTCACAAGTGTGTCAACTCAATTGCTTCTTTGAATTTACTCAAAAGAATGATTCAATTTCAAATTGTATCGAGTAATTGTTTGAAAATTATAATTCTGACTCAAAATGCTGGAAAAGTTGGTAACGTTGTAATCCGTGAGAACCCTATTGAAATATTTTGTCAGTTGCAGGTATCCATTCAAAAAGAAAATTCGAAGTACGAGTATTTGTGTGTGATTCACGAACAATAAAGATAACTCTACATATATGAGTCCCAAAGTTGTTAAAAAGTATTTCAATGAAACAACACAGTGGTTTTATACGACGACAGTTTTAATTTAAGCAAAGAAGAGTTATGAGAAATAAAAACGGAACAAAATACGAAGTTGACTTGTCTGTTGAGGAAAACAAAGTAATTTATAATACTTAGTTCAACTGATAGAGATTGCAAGAATTAAGTTTGAAAGTTCAAATCAAAATTAGTATATGAGAATAAAATACTCTGTTACAGTCGATAGACTTACAACGGGTAAATAGCAAATCAATTATCGTAAGTATCTTGCAGGTACTTAAATGAAGTAATGTGATATGACCAAACAAGAGATCCTCACCAGAAGAGAATGCCATTCAAAAAGAAATGTTGATTACTGGTAAAATTTATCTTCATTGGTACTATTTCTTCTATCTCATTGGAAATACAAACAATAGAGAGTTCCTACTAATGCGTGAGCTTGCTCTCTGTTTTCTCGTTTTATATTTTGAGTTTATATCTCAGAAATCTCTCTGGATAGCTATAATCGGTACAGGGCAAAGCTGTCCTTATGCAATAAAGCGTTATTATGACTCCTGGAAAGGAGATATTTAGCTTTATAGGATTTTCTATTTTATCCAACAAGGCAACTCTTTATACTTATAAATTCTCGCAAACTGCTACTGTAGCCCCAAAAAAATGGTTGATTAAAATGCACCAAGAGGCGTTCAAACTCAGAAAATGCCAATACATCTATTCACTCTTTTACACTCTGAGTTTTCATCAAAACCCTATTTTGTCAACTTACATTAAATATTTGTCACATCTTGTTATTGTTATTGTCCAAAGTTAGTTCCCACAAGGTAAGTTGCCTTCGATTCACAAATGTGAGATATGACGCCTGGCGATAACTATAAAATCATGCAGACTAGATGAAAAAAATAGGGTTTCTAAGTTGGAGGTCGTATTGAGAGTAAAAAAACTTTATTGGAACCCAGATAAAAATTCTTTAAACCCTCTTCCAAAGATCCCATGAATTCTTCCTCAGACCTCAAAAGGCATATCTGCAGCTTTCTATTATGCTCTCATATCGCTTATCTATGGTATAGTGGAATAACTCCCTGTTTTCAGAGAATAACCGTGTTTGATTGCGGAGTCCTAATGCTAATGATTTATCAGCGTCCCGCCCTAACAGATCGATACATCTTGCTATTCCTCTGGGCTGTGCTATGGGTAATTCATCAGGAAAACCTTGCTGAGCCTCATGACAATTGCCTTGACTTCCAATCCAGCATCCTATTGATCATCTACTATTTCATTTATGTGACTAGTTGGGTTATTGTCACGCTACTCTGCATCGGGTTCATTGGACTGTTTGTAATCGGTTTAATAGCTGATATTAACCATCAGAGACGGATTCGCGAATTCGGAATGGAAAATCAAATAGATTTGCAACAACAAAGCCCTCTTCGTTTGACACCTCATCAAATTGTAAACCTTGAACAGAACTTTAAACTTCGGTACAGTCAGCAACTTGACATAGATTCGGGGATCTGTTCGATCTGTTTGCATCAATTTGCAGATGAGGACCAGATTGTCCAACTTCCAATTTGTAAGCACACGTTCCATGCAAATTGTATCAGGAGTTGGTTCGCAAACAGCGCTCAATGTCCTTACTGTCGCAATAACATCATCGATTTGGTGTAGTCCGCAGCTCTTTACGTGGACAGAATTTTTCAAGAGGTTTTATATTTTGAATATATGAGCATGTTCGTCTGATCGCTCTGCTTGTTCTAGCATTTTTTTGTTAGAGTCATATATAGTTAAATATGTATTCTTTATACTGCCAGATATATATATCTATCGAAAATATTGTAATTTTAGTTCAATACCATCATCACATAACGAAGCGTTATTTTAGGAATATCATCACGCTGAGTTCACATTTTATTAAGAATCAGATGCTTCCAATGAGGTTTGATTCCTGAGAAGTCAAGAGAAATGACTTAATTGGTTTTTTTATGCAACTATCCCAACAGATAGTGAAACAAATTTAATGATTCTCTAGCTGTTCTTTGCTACTCTTATAACTTTTTGGTTTCAATTTTCTAATTAGCCTTGAACTATTTTCATAATCATATCCTTGAATTCAGTGTACGAAATCTAGAGAGAAAGAAAAATATTAGTCACAACAAGAACTCTCAAAAGTATGTAATCACCTTTTGATCTCCATTTTGATCGATTTCTTTTACAAGCTTTATCCATTCTGCGTCAAGTATCTTTTTCCCTCCTGGATTCAAAAGCTCCTTAATCTCTTCAACTGAAATCTCTCCATTCCCATCCTAGACAGAGCCAATAATAAATATGATTACAGTTAAACATCAACCAATATCATCGTCAAATCATTACCTTATCAAACATTTTAAAAGCGTCTTCCAGTCGACCTTTCTCCAGGATCGATTGTCGATTCATTGTAGCCGTAACAAACTCTTCAGAGATCATAACAGCAATCAAATTATTTTGCGAATAAAAGAACTCCTCTACCTGAATAGTCAATGACTCCATTGCCGTTAGTATCGGCAGTTTTTATTATCAAATCGATGTCTTCCTCTTTATAGCCAAATCGAGCAACTTCCTTGAATCCTAGCGAAATGACTCAATCAACAAACAATATTTTCTCCTCGAAACCCACCTTTAAGGAGCTCATCTTTTGTCAGCGTCCCGTCGTGGTTCGTATCCAGCGCTTGGAATGCTTTGAGGAATTCGTTTTTCTCCTCTTTCCTTGTGAAGTATGAAGAAAAGAAAGTCCAGAACGCTTCCTGTAATTTCTTTTCTGCCTATTAAATAATTATTAGCTCCCTAATTGTTCATCATCATCTAAGATACTCTATATGTCCGCAGATTATTCAATGCGGCCAGTGTGACCACAACGTCTTTTTTCTCCGCTATGGTAGTTGTTATCCATGGGTCTTGTAATGCTTGCTCAGCTGAATAGCGTAGGTTGTAGTCATATGTGAGGAGTTTGCGAATAAATGCCTTTGCTTTCTCGGAAACAAGAACCCATTCTTCGCCCTCAAAGTCGTATTGTCCTCTGCTAATTTGGTCTAAGATCTGCTGCTTGGTTTTGCCTTTAAACGGCAATTGACCGGAGAGGAGGATGTAAAGTATCACGCCACAGGACCAGATATCACATTTTTGGTTGTAATTCTTTTTCAGAACCTCTGGAGCCATAAAAAGTGGCTTTGAGAAGAGTATAAATAAGAATTCTGCAACTCAACAAGCAATTACGGTGCCCGTAGCGCGATTTAGATTTTTATTAGGCTCGATGACTGCAGAAACACCAAAATCCACGATTTTGATGCTTGCATTTGGACTGGGCGTGTCATAGAGAATGTTTTGGGGCTTCAGATCTCTAGTTTATAGGAAATTACTCGAAAAACAAACTTTCAAAGCCAATTTGCATACCTGTGTACTATTCCTTTCTTATGACAATAATTCACGGCCGACAAGATCTGCTTCATTACAATTGCTGCATCTTTTTCGGTGAATTGCTTCAAATCAATGATTTTTTCAAAAAGTTCTCCTCCCGAATACAGTTCACCCACAATAAACATGGTGTCGTCGGCTTCGTAATACTCATAAATTCTCATGATGTTTGGATGGTCCTATAGAGTAAATGATTAATTGTTCAATAGCTACAACACTCATTCACCAATTTTTTCAAGATCTCAATCTCTTGAATCATTTCCTTTTTCTCATCTAATGTCATGTCTTTATTCTGAATCATCTTAATCGCTCGCGGTTGTTTTGATTTTTTATGGATAGCCTCAACTACCTCTCCAAATGTCCCTTTGAGAGAATTGATTATGACGCGTTAAAACGCTTTTCAATTTACCTCGTCCCAACTCTCTCACATACACATATTCCTGGTAGAAATATGCATTGCGTTTACCAATCATATCATTAGCTGAAATCCTCAAATCTGAATTAGTTAATTAACATGTTTGCTGAAATATAACGATGTAAAAATACGCTTGTCTCTGTCCACAACGGGAGTTTGTTTTTGGGCCTCAACAGTAGAAACAGGCTGTTGATGAGTGGGCTTTGGAGCGGTCTGATTGTTCTTGATGTGTTGAGGCGTAATAACCCCTGCTGTTGATTTGGATTTAACACAACCCATGTAAACGAAAATTATTTTATTGCGCGTCTGTAACTTCTATTCTTTAAGTGATCTATTCAATATAATATCGACCAAAATAGTATTTGCACAAAACTCCCTTTATATAGGTGATCGGATTCTTCTCTAAGGAGAGGATAGGGACTGATCATCATAAACTATCAGAATAGCTAGCGTTGAGAGAATTTTTGTCACAAAGAAGATTTGCTTAGAGATCATTTATTGAAATGGAATTTAAAAAAAAAAAGAGAATAAATATGAAAATCGACTTATATTTACAAATGAGCAAGCAGCACTAGATGTTAGCTGCTGATAAATCCTTCAAAAACTTCTTGACATGGTAATTTTGAACGATCATCGAATAAGGAAGCAGATCAAACAGCTCTTTCGCCTTCAAGAACTGAGTTTTCATGGCTCTTATGAACCTAATCCAAACTCCCACGTAGGAGAGTATGATCAAACAGATCCCTACTACGAAAACGATGATACAAGTATCGATCTGATCATTTAAACTTGTGCTTAAATTGTCATGCTGTTTCGTCATCCAACTTCGCATCACGCGATCCACATAGAAAAGCATCCTATCTAGCTCATAAAACTCCTGGGTATTCACAAAATGTTCGACTGCTTCCTTCGTTAGGCCATTATTTTGGACATAGGTTCTATAGTAGGCCATCAAATCGAATATTTGAAGTACCACATGTGTCAAGCCTAGACTCGCAATTTCGTTCATTAGCGCCTTGCATTCTGTGATATTTGCTGGAACAAGGTCCGTTTCTTCATCCAGTAAGTCGCAAAGGTTCTCGCGCCTGAGCCGGGTCATATATATCTGGTAAGAATCTTCCAGATACGCTTCTTCCATAAAAGTATTAAACTCGTCCCCGAAGTGCAGGTTTATATTCGATCTCCTTTCTTGCAGCCTTTCATACGCCCCACTGTGCCGGTCTATGATTGCATCAGTAGCATTTTGATCTATTGCTTCTGGATACCTCCCCAATACGTTAAAAGTCACCGCGAATGCGACTGGAATAAATGACCACGTATCGGTTGATAAATCATACTCGGACAATATTGGCAGAAAACCCTGATTTTTCACAATGATCATTAGTGAACTGCTAATGATATAGGCAGCACCGACTCCAAACGCAACGAGTAAATAAAACACGAACCGGATGACGCTGTACCTCTTTTTCCTCCATTCACTAAACGATCTTTTGACTTGGGTAGTTTCGTTCTTCTTTCTCGGAGAGACTTTAGTGACAGATCTTATCGAGGATTTCCGGTGAAGCAGATCTGCCATGGCATCCTCGTGGGTAGATTCGAGTTTGAGTAAGGCAGCGTCGATTTTAGCGAGCTTTTCTTCGATGTCAGGTCCTGGGTAAGTTCCAAAGAGCGATAGCATCCTGATTATTTTGTTTTCGTTTTTGCGATAAATCGGATAGAGTGTCAGTATGAATAGGAATAGTACATTGAGGTTAACGCTCATCGTGATAATAGAGAACTTTTGGACATCAATTGTCTGGCTTTCGCCGTAAAGCTCTTGAAACAGTAGGGATGTCACCTGGGTAAGGGCAGAGAAATAGTTATCAAAGTTCTCTCGGAAATAGATTGCGTATACATGGGAAGCGTTAATAGTGGAGTAGTCAGTGACTAGATAATCGTACATGATCCCTTGCATTCGTTCCACTGCTCCAAAGTACTCCATCTTCTGCACATCCAATGTACCATTCCCAGTGTACTGAGTGATTGGGAGGAGATAGTCGTTGTAACTAACACTAGCTGAAAGGTCTTCAATGTCTGTGACCTCCATTGTAGTCTGGTATTTTTCTTTATACAGCGTGTAGCTTTGCTCGTTAAGCATATTAGCATAAGAATATATGTACGATGCGTCCAATAGACTGTAATTAAAGACCCCATTATTTTGCATGATGATTTTTTCTGTGTTGTAGAGGAAGACAGCCATTCCGCTTGTGAAGGGACACGTGTAATCCGCAATTTCTACGAAGGTCCTATAGGTTCTTAGCAACGAATGCAGCGTCACAAAGAGGACGAGCATAATTGTGCCAATGACGATAAATGCTCCTGTGCCAAAAATATGCAAGTTTGTTAGATAAGATGGCGTTTTCTTGCTGGAAATAAATGCATGATAGATTGAGGCCATCTTTGAAGTGTTTGAGGTGACCGAAGAGGTATACGAGCTCCTCTCCATAATTTCTAAAAGCTCATTGACTTTCTGTTTCTCTGTTTCATCGTAATTCCCATTCAAATCAGTTCTCTTGTTGCTGGAGCCTTGCTGCGTTGATTTTGCAATTAATCGAGACCTTAAAATAACTCGAGACCTTGTCGGCTTCCGTGGTCCTTTATTATCTGAAAGTGGCGATGCGGATCCTGAATCGTCAATATTGTCAGCTTCATCCCCAAGAAGCATCATTCTGGCTGACTGAAAGAGCTCAGACTGTTTTGTTCCAAGGGTTTGAGAGTAATTGCGAAACGAATTCAAGTTTGCATTCGGACCTTTCGGAGAGGTCAATACTCGGTGAGAATTCTCAGTCAGTGTGTTTTGATCCTTGAGGATCGAGTAACCTCTTCTCGTAAACTCATCTACTAGCACCTCAAGAGGAATATCGGCAAGGTGCTCACGAAGGTCGTCAGCCTCAGACAGAAGTAATTTCCTATGACTTTGCAATTCTTGTGTGCCTTCAATTCTGTGAGAGAAAGTTCCTGTTTGGGGTTTCAGAGCGCTGAGGAACAAATTTCTTGAACTTTGAAAAACAAAATTCTGGTGTTGGTCTTTATGTTCTTCCTCAGGGCAATTTCCATGATTTCTATCCACTTCTTGATCAATAGACTCTTCAATTTCTTCTTCTTTTGTGATCAAATTATCCCCCGTGTTCAGCCTCTCCGTATCATAGCTTCTTCGAGTTGTCTCCTTCTTGGATTGCCCAGAAAAGTTTTTAAAAGTTAAAATTCTTGGGAATCCGGTATGCGGTGAAAGGAAGGGAGAAACATTTTTTGGTGTAGTCTCTGTGAGAGATGATGCCTCAGAGCTAATTTTACTCACGGGATTCCTCATCAGGAGCTGTCTAAGCCAACTAAACCCTCCCGTAAATGAGTTGTAAAGCTGGAGATGTTTATCTCTGTACTGTCCAATAACTTGCGGGTCTTTTATCTCATTGATATCGGTGATATGAATGTAATATCCAATGGGATTTGGTTTAATTGAGATGCGAAATTCGGATACCCGATATTCAATCTGGAGTAGCATCAGCCTTGAATCTTCAAGGAATGACTGAGCCACCGAAATTATATTATGGAAACGCTCGCTCTGAGCTCTCGGGCTTATCGTCTTCCCATAAGTATTGTGGATTTTCATCGATTTTTGCAGCGCCTTTTGGTAGTGGTCTAACCGTTCTGGAAGCCGAGGAAGCAGCAAGTACCCCATCTCGTTTTCGTTGGTGATCAGCTCTTGACTCTGCACGAAGTTGCTAAAGTTACTCTTCGCGCTTAAAGGCATTGCGTTCCCGTAGAGTTTGATCAGTAAGGACGGTGCAATAGAAGCAAGGTTTAGTCCATACAAGGGACGCTTGTCCGAGTGCCTCTCATTGGCATCAGGCCAAATCTTGTTATGGAAAGCTGCGGTGTAGTTGGTTAAATACCCCCATTCGTCGAGCAACAGGATGTCGCCATCATAGATATCAGGAGAGAAGTAGCCAGCAGCGCAGAGCTCGTTTTCATAAGGGATGATCTTGATAAAATGATTAAGAGGGAACAAAAACCCTTTCTTATTAACACCGGTTACTTTAGACATCCCTGTTGAGATGTGGTCCGCCTTTTTACGGTTGTGAACGACCGCTTTGTGATTACGAGCAAAGATAATCGGCATCAGCGATTCGGCCTCAATATTTTTCATGTCATTCGCATTGTACCCAAATATTTTTAAGAAGTTCTCGGTTACTTTCAATACTTTACCAGGTCTTCGGTCATCCAAGGTCATCAGCGCAATTCCTGAATTATAGGCGAGGACATTAAAAATCCCTTGTTCCAGATCATCGACCAAAGATTGATTTCCTTTAACATTATGCTCAAGCATGAGTCTTTCATGGAGACGGTAGTTTTTGACTCCTTTAACCACGATTTCAACTTGCAAACAGAATTTGTAAAGAACATGCGATGACCAACTGTAGGGGTTAATCTCCAAAAGTTTCGAGATATTTCTTTCTAACTGCGCCTTTTCTGCCCTGAGATTGGTGCCTAGAAGCTGCACCTGATCCAGATCGATGATTTTACCTCTAATGAGCGAGTAAAATTGGTGATATTTTCGAAGCAGTTCCTTTAATAATTCCTTAGTTGATTTGAAGAGGTCCTCGTATTCGAATGGGAGAAAAACATTAAGTTCCTTCGCAGTTCTCACATTGAGGCGTTCAGCGATCGCAAGCGAAAGGATTTCCTGAATTCGGTCCATTAAAAATCCTTCTGCTATCCCCAACGAGGATGCATTGCGTTTTTTATTGAAATAAAGATTTGAAATTCGCTGAGAAGCTCTAAGCAAGTCTTTTTTATGTTGGATGAGAAAATGAATGAAGGGAATTGAGAGCTCGTCATGTCTTCTGGGTGGAAACCGCTCAATTTTCTTGCTGTAGAGAGTGGTGATGGCGAGATGCGTGAGATATTTGAGATTATGAATGAAGGCCGGCTTGCGCATTTCTCGTTTATCTTCGGGGTTTCTTTCGAAAAATTTGTCATCTGCCACCACCAATTCTTCGTGCTTCACGAAAGTTTGCCGGAAGAAGTTTTCAATAAACATGACCAGCATATTCTGATTGACCAAGTTATGCTGCTCTGAAATTTCCAGGGTTATCTGGACCTTGCGGAAGAGCCAATTGAAATTATACGCATCCAAAGCTAAATAATCTTTCGCAAACATAACCGCATGAATTTTTATCTGTAGGAGCTTCAACAAAGCGTACCCTAACATTACCATCAGAATAATGGCCGCGTATGCAAAATCATTTTGATCTGGATTTTGCTTCTTGGCGAACACAAAACCCGTGTATGTGAACCAAATTGCAAACCCTGAAATATACACCTTGGTCGTCATCTCATGCAGGTGGCTGATTTCATGCAAGTAGAGCAATAGAAGGCACAAGGCGAGACCTATATTGATAAAAAGCATGATAATTGACCCTCCTGAGAACCGTTCTACGATTCTTGGGGCAATGATGACAGCTATATTCAAACTGAGCTTAAACAGGCAGAATGGGCCAAGGTTCTGACGCCAAGGGCTATTGTAGCAGTATGTGGTATGTACAGCATGCCTCATCTCCACCATCAAAACGAAAATTATGGGCCAAACGACAAGCGCCACAGAAAATCCGATGGCGGTTGAGGATACGGTTTTACTTATCAGCCCTTGGAGATAGATATCGAGGTTTGGTAACAAAAATATCAACACAAAGAACTGCTGATATATTCCAATTAATCGTCCAAATGTCCTTTGAATTAGTCTGAACCGAGTTGAAGTGTGAAGCATGATCGCGAGAAATGTAAAAATGATAATAGTTGCAATATTTATTGTCGCTGTTATGTAGATTCTGGTGTCCAACTGGGTCACATAGAATTCAAAAATCCGGTAGATGTTGACATATTTTAGTACTCGAACGGCGTAGTAATCAATTCCAGTTCCTTCAAAATCTGCATCTGAGATGATATTTGTAGATGCGAGTTGAAGGAAGTGTATAATGATAGCCAGATAAGCAGGAAATGAAGTTGTGCATTGGTATGACTCCGCATATTTCAGAGTCTTGAAGATTTCTTGAAGAAGGGCCTGGCTGAAACGCTGGAAATAAAACTTCATTTTGGAAGCTGCAGTTTAGTTGTTGGAATTAAGAATTTAAAAACCTGGGTTAATTTGGCCATACACTATAAGAGAATTCGATAGAACCAACCTTGAGCGTTTGAGAAAAAAACAAGAACCTCTTGTTTAACTCCCCAAAACAAAAAATTGTTACGAAATAAATTGCATGTCAAATAATGAAAGTTGAAGTCAATTCATTTTTTGAGCAGTTATCTTCTTCTTCCTCCCTTGCAAAGTCCCAAAAGAATTTGCTAATTAAATATCATTACCAGCAGCTGTATAAATTTTCCTTGTTCAACTTTACTTGAGTTTCATTAAGGAAGAACCACTGCGATAGTGCCTGCTTGTAGATGAAAAAAAAAATAATAGGCATTTCATCTTAACTAATAATTGTTAGAGTCGTAATTGGCACGCGATTCACAAATAAAGACGATGTCTGTGCTTCAAGCCTCTCAATGGGTTTTATCAGAGATTACAGAGTAACTTTTATTATTCTTTCATACCTTTCCTATTCATTTATTGTCCAAATAAGGACTTTCTTTTTATTTAAAAGCTTCTTAATTCACAACATCATAAAACAAGTTCAGCAGCTCATTTATTACCCTACAATCATTGAAATATCTTTACGAAAAAATAAAATGATTAAAAACGCACTTAACTTCGGAAAAGCACTTAAGCAGGTCTCATTTTTCACCAAGCCTCAGCGCTTTTCATCTCTCAACAGCTTTACAACTCTGCATTTCCCAACAGTGAGCTATGCTTTCGCGGAAGACACCAAGAGCGCTATTCGAAAGGAAGAAAAAGCAAATTTTAAAAACATGAGCGAAGAGCTAAAAAAATACCGAGAATACAGAATGTTCGGTCCTGAGACTCAAAAGGTCAAAACCTATCTCTCAGAAACCGAGAAACAGAAGCAACTCAAGGAGTTAACCACTTTAGTTGACAAATTTGTTGGTTCTTATTTCTTCACGCCTCGCTTCGACAAAGAGATGTTCTTCAAAGTCCTTTCCGCAGTTTCTTACTTCTACGACTCGGACTTGATTGTTCGGGATGAGAAGTTTAGAAAGGTTATGCTAGATATTGGCGAGAAGCAACTAAAACAGTTCGATGGCAGATTAGCAACAGCATTCATCTCATTTTGCGCTCTGAACAGGATCGACGATGTCGTTATATGGGAATATTTTAATTCGTATGTCAACAATAACCTCAATTCTCTGCAATTGGAAGATAAAGTGACAATTCTCAAAGCTGTTAATCCAAGAAATAAGGATAGTAATCATACAATTCATTGGTGATAATCATAACGCTATTTGTGTATATAGACATGATTGAGTTCTATGACAAATTCGAAAACGCGATCCTCGAGAACATTCAGGAAGATAAAACCTCGAAGAGGTATTACAAGATCCACAGCGTGCTGGAAGCATATCGAAAAGCTGGTCAAGGTAACACCATTACGATAAATCTGTTCTTAAATCGAAAATAAGGAAGTGAAAATTTTTATTTCACGCTCGAGGAAACTGTACTTGAAGGCATTCAAGATATCCCAATGGAACCGTTGATCCAGATCATCCTTCATTATTCAGAAAATCCCAACGTCAATCCTGCTATCCGAGAAGAAATTTTCCAAAAGGCTGAGGAAAGACTATGCATTTCGCATATTTTCCTCAATACCCAGCAGATGCTAGGCGCTCTCTATTCATTCATTAGAGTTAGAAAAGGTTCCGACGCGTTTTTCAGGTTGATGCAAGATAGAGTACTACTCAATGTGGATTCGTTCTCTCTGGAAGAGATCAATAAGCTCATGATTATTTTCAGCAATCTTCCACACTACGCACCGCCGGTGTTTAGCGCGGTTGAGAAGCATATAACGAAGAACATTAAAAAAATTCACAGGGAGTCTGTCTCAAGGCTCTTCCAACTGTTTTCGGAATTTAGATGCGGATCTTTGGATTTTTTCAACAGGCTCATCGATTATCTCGTTGGACAGGTCTATAATATGTCGGCTCAAGAGTTCACAAAGAATTTATGGGCCTGTGCGCAATTGGAAGTCAGTGGCGCAGACGTATATTTGAAAAAAGCCCATGAGTTGGTTGAAGCGAAAAAGGATTTGTTTTCTATCAAGGAACTGGCCTCAATGGCTTGGAGTTTCGCAGTGGCAGGCTATGATGAAAAGCCACTGTTTTTAACCATTGAGAGGGAGATACAGAAACATATGCTCCGTGAAGACGAGGTCACGGGAAGAGACCTTGCGTTTGTTCTCTGGGCATATGTCCAACGTATCCCCATGACGAAGCACACGCTTGATAGGATTAAAGAACTGATATTGGTGAAGAAGGATACGCTAAACGAATGGGATGTGGCCACAATCCTTTGGGGATTCTCTAAGTTTAAAGGCTATCCCGTGAAAGATTTTTTCAAAGAGTTAATCGAGCCTTCCAAAAAGCTGGTTGAGAAAATGGATGGTTATGAGCTAGCCATCAGCATGAGAGCATTTGCTGAGGAAGATGTGGGCGATGAGGAGCTATTTTTAAAATTTAAAGAGAGAATTGAAGCTATTATCGATCAGTTAGACTTGGTTCAAACAGTGTCGATAATATATTCAATGGATTTATTAACGGTAATCGATTCGCCTAAAGTTTTCGGAGATCTGAGAGAGAAGCTCAGAGAGCAAGCGATACGTTTGCAAAGCCAGGTGGCTACCAAGCCGGAAAAAGAAGATGAATCGCTCTTTGATTTTGGCAGTGTGGATGCGTATGAACAAAACTTAAAATACGAGGAATACAAGAAGATTGGCAGAAAAACTCCGAAAAAGGGCGAGGAGTCTCACTGAGATGACTGAGACTTGCTAAGTGTATGATCTGTGTCTCTGCAGATAATTTTCCGTATGTTAGCTCATGTATTTAAGTTGTAGTTGGCGGCGTTTTTGAGAGACCTGTGTCAGAGTGTATCTCTTTGTATATTTGCTTACAACAAACGGAAAATTTCAATACTAAAAACCAACCCCAACACTCTTTAGGACAACCGATCTCTTCAGGGATCCTATGATATTTAAATTAAAGAGATTAATGGGATGAAACGCTAATGAAATATCAAAAGTGGGATCCTTAGCTTTCTTTTATCTACTTCTGAATCAAGACAAACTCTTAGAAGATATCTTTCACGATTTTGATTCATTAGCGAGGCTTAGAGGGTCAAGGATCCCTAAAACTTGTATCCTCGAGAGTTAATAACGGGTTTTCGTTCCTCACCTTCATCCTAGTTGAATTGGAATAACAAAAAGGGCTTGCTTTGCATATTACCACGTATAATGTTTCAGATGAGCAGATTTTCATGGCCAATGGGGACCTCAGCATCTATATCTGTGATTGCCTTAGGTAGGAGAAACAACAACTACTAAACTACTAAAGAGCAAATTTTCAAAATTTTGAGTACTTATGGCAAAGCAACTGATCATTAGAAGACACCATCAACTAGTTTGGAAGAATTGTTATGACTAGCTACTCGAGATAGCAATAACCCAATTTCTACATAACATAGCGAGTTCTTTTTGTCTTCCTTAGGGTACAACTCCCTAAGCGTAATTTCATTCGCTGTTCAAAATAAGCAAAAGTACGAGATCAGAATTTAATTCTGAGCTTTTCGATTATTTCGCACGTGATTCCTGTGATTTCAATCAGTTTACCAGTGACTCTTGATTATCGACACACACTAAGAAAAACCAGTATTAGCTTCCAAAAAACGCTAAGGAAACAGCTGAAATTGCGGCATTGCTACCATGCTAACGATCAAAATGAGCTTGATAACTTCTGCCGACATTATATCTGACTTTTTCTGACCTTAAATCGCATTTAAGCTCTGTTCATGTTGGCACAGCGATCGCCTAACATCTTCTAAGCTACTGGTAATAGAAGATACATCTGCTTTTTACGCAAAAAAAAATTTGATAATATAAACGATCGGGATGAAATAAACCCCAAAAAAGTTTTACCTCAAATAATTGTATTAAAAAAAAAATTCCTAATCAATGCAAGCAATCGAACTCCCAAAAGAATTCCAAATCATAACAAAAAAGCGACCTGAATCGCAATGTGGTCATGGATATCTCTTTCGGAACCTTAAGGAAGGTAGAGCTATCAAGTTTAAGCATCATGCAAAAAATTCTTGCGGAATTTATATCTGTAGTGCTAACGACGCTAGGACTAAGCTTGGCGTGTCGCTTTTTCGAGAAGGACCGAATCTCTTAAACATGGTACTGTTCAATTTCATCTCCTTCAGTGTAATCAAGAGAACTCAAATCCATGTCCCAAAGAGCACTGTCAACTCGCGAATCGTTCTCAAGATGTGCCCAGGGAAGCAGAGGATTATCTTTTATCATGAGTCTCAGGGCACTATTGAGATCAGAAGCCTTTTGTCTCTTAAAGTCATCAAAACATATAGTCTGTCGGATATCTGCCAAAGTGTCCAAATGACTGACCTGTTCGCTGAATTGAGGACTTCAGTCGACTTGGAATATATTAGCCACTTATCGAGTATTATCATGCTGCTGGGCTCAAAGATCGTCTTGATAGCCGATAAAAAATACAAAGAACCTCCATTGGTCGTTTTCAATGCTAAAGAAGTCGACAGGTTCAGATCGATGCACTATGATCCTACCAAAAGAATGCTTATGGCTGTTGCGATTTCTTCCCTACTTCTCGTGGAATTTGATAATTTCGGGGTAAGCTGCATGAGATTGCTAACGTCGGATAAGCTTGGAAGGTCAAGCCGCTTCCTCTGCTGGAACCCGAAAGAAGATTTGGTCGTGTTTTCGCAGAAAGTGAACTTTAAACTCGAAAACTACTACATCATGAGTTACAAACCTGCGAATCTTACTGTTGCAGCTACAATACGCAATATCCCGCCATACGGACACAGTTACGATGAATCGACTCAGACGTTGTTTTTCGTTGAAGATGGAATGATGCGGAAGAGAGTGAGCTCGATATGTCTGAAAGATTTCAATACAAACTTCAAAAGTTTAGATGAGCCGATTGATCTTGAAGGACAATATCTCACTTGTATTCCTGATGATGGATCTGAAGCGAACGTTTTCAAAATATTTTACTGCAGAGAAGCCTTAATCGTGAAACCGATGCCAAATTTCGACCACTACTCTCGTTAGATCTGAGGGTTTGTCTATTGACGCTCTTTACTTATTTGTTATTATTACTCAAAATAAGGGTTTTTTCTAAGATGAATTTTTAATATCATTTGTTTCGCCGATGAAATCCTTAGGTTATATTGGTACTAGGGGTTTCGTTAACAAAAACAAAAAATTTTACATTAATGAATTATATTTCATATTTCTATAACTGAAGATATTAAGGATAGATTTCGTTAAAAGAACTAATCAGTCGATTATTAACAAAAACCGCCCTCGTTTTGCAAAACTAGCTCTCAAGTCGCATTAAAAATTTGTTTGAGAGTTTCCTGATCACTTGTTGAACAATCATTTTTCCTCTGATACAGTATTATTTAATCGATATACAGGCTTAAATTTGCTTCAAATAAAACAAATTGCACGAAATTGAGGAGTAGAACAAAAAAATGCATTCAAAAATTCAGGACTATGAACCTCTCGATCAATCCAATGAGGCTAATACTTTAACCCCGGTCGCCAATGCAACTAATATTGCCGGCTTCAGCGCCTTAGACTCAACTCCAAGTTCAAACATGGAGAGGAACGAACGAGATCGAGAGAATGTACTTAATGATTACGGTCAGGTCATAGCCGATTCAAAGGCACAAGAAAAAACTGCGCATATCGTTATATGGTAATAATCAATTGGATTTTGATCGGTTGGAGTGTCATCGGAGGGATCGCTGGAGTTATTGTAACAGCTTTTTCGGCAGGAATACTCAAGTCTATTTGCAACGCACTCACAGACTTAAGTAGGTCGTTTGCCTCTGCAAAGTTCAACAGCCAAGAAACTCTGACTTACATTCATGACAACTGCGTTGAATTCTTGAACCAGATTGATATTCACTTGGTAATCATTGGTATGATGGTGGTCATTGCTTTCCACGGTCTGGTAATTTTCTGCCATTATCGAGGGATTCAGGCGTATAAAATGAGGGATTCAGGAATGATATCATTCGTTTTCCTTTTTTACACGATCTTCTTCGTGCTAAATATGCTAATGATGAATTGCTTTGGAATGGCCGCCTATGGTTATTTGGCTTATACAGCAAATAAGCTCAAAGCGGCTTTTTTAGAAATAAAACGAGTTGAAAATTTCATGATTTTGAAAGGAATTGCTCCAACCGATGAAATAATAGCATCCACCAATCAAAATTATTGACCTCAGGCACTTAACTTCCAAAATCTATCGCGTTGTATATAAAAGATCACACCTTTTTTGCTTTTCTCCCAAAAAGAGAAAATTCGACAATCTCTTCATAATGGTTATATCGCTGGTAGGGTTGATTATGTATACTTTTTTTCAAATATATACTATCATCAGTCAAAGATATTTAATCCAGACTATCGACCAATTACTCGCGCACTGATCAGCCGAGCTGCTTATATAGAATAATCTGGCTGTTTTTTAGAGCCGCCCTATTTTTTGCAACTATAACGCAGCTTAAATTATCTCAGCGAACTTAATAGTAATAATAAATTTTTGTTAACAATGGGAAAATCTTTCATATCTTTGAGAGTACTAGTCACGCTCGCGCTCATTTTGTTCGTCGGTGCAGGAAAATACCCGACAGAAAAAGGAGTTCTCGTATTAGATGACACCAATCTCGCTGAGGCTATCAAAGAACACGAAAATATACTTGTTACTTTCTACTCACCTTACTCAAGACTTTCTTTTCGCATTATCGATGAATTCCTTCCTGCCTGGCCGGATGGTATCCGTCCAGACAAGTTCAAAGTCGCTTTTGCTAAAGTAAATGCACACACAGAGAAAAAAGCTCGCAAAGAACACGATATCTATAGATACCCCACGACCAAACTATTTATCAAAGGCGATCCGATCGAATACGACGGACCAACAGGCATCAATGAAGTCGCTGCTTGGTTGAGAAAAAAGATCGAAGGTTCCACACAGGAAGCATCGACTAAAAACGAAATTGAGCAGCTCACTCAGACGAAAGGAGTCGTCATACTGTTCTTCGGAGGAAAAGACCACAAGGATTTCGGAGTCTTCGATGCTATTAGCAAACATTTCGATGATATCGCATTTGTGTACACTGAAAATTCAGACCTGAAGAACGAATTCAAGATCCCATCTGACACTCAGATTCTCGCCTTAAAGAAATTTGACGAGAAAAAAGCGGCATTTACAGGAGAACTCACGGTGAACAATCTCAACATTTTTGTAGCGGAGCATCGGTTCCCTATAGTCCAAGATTTTAACGACGAGATAGGCAAGAGGCTTTTCACTCAATTTATCCCTACACTGGTATTGCTTACGAAAAAGGATGCAGCTGGCAACCGTTTGGAGTCAATTGTTCGGGAGATCGCGCCGAAGATCAGAGGCAAAGTCGTGGTTGTAGTTGCCGATTATAACACGCCTAACGTTGGAAGGAAAATCGCGAATTATATCGGCGTATCTGAAGGGAACCTTCCTGCTGTAATTCAATATTCGAAGGGCTTTATTTGATTTTTTTTTTGGAACGTGATTAGATTAGAATCGTTTATCAAAAGCCGGGAAGCTCTGTGAGGAAATTTATACCTAGTGCAGATAAGCTGACGGCCGAAGGTCTGTTAGAGTTTGTTGAGAGCTTCGCTAATGGCACCTTGAAACCTGAATTGCCTAGTGAGCCTGCACCTGAAAAGAATGATGGTCCTGTGAAGGTAATGAAATCTTGAAGCTAAATGATCTAATGCAATTGAACAGGTTGTTGTGAAAGAAACATTCAATGAGATTGTCCTTGACCCAACTAAGGATGTTTTCCTGGAAATCTATAGATCAGGATGCTACCATTGTCAAAAGGTATCTTGGATTGGGTTGCTGTGGATTTAATGGTATTTAGCTGGCTCCTATTTGGGAAGAAATTGCTTCTTCGCTCTCTTCAATTCCAAATTTAGTGATCGCTAAGTTAAACGGAGAGGCGAATGAGTTCGAAGACATGGATATAGCCGGTTTTCCAACGCTCAAGTTCTACGCGGCCAATAACAAAGATAGTCCCATTGATTATGAAGGACAAAGGAAAAAGCTACTTCTTTTGGAATGGCTCAAGGACAAAATTACGTAAGCTTACGTCTCCTTAGAGTATATTTTGACCACTAATTAATATTATAGAGTTGAGTATGATCCATCTGTCTTCACGAGCGCAGGTTTAGTTTCTCAAGAATTGTAGTCCTGAGAGCTATGCATTGTAACGCAACTTATTGGTAGTTTATATATAATTTGCTGCTTGAATCGTAATAAAATAAACTCCTAAAACTTTCTTTAGCTCTCTAAGTCATCAAGAGGGTCCTAAATAATTTCTCCAGATAGAGTAATTAGGTTGCAAAATAATAATCCTGGAATATCGCTGAGAATAAGGTAGCATTTTTTATTCTGCTGAATATTAAGTCAGCAGCGCTTTCGCTGAGGGTTATAGTGACTTGTAAGTATCTAGTATCTAGCAATCGCTGATATTTAAAAGAAATTGAAAATTTGGGAGATGAAATCGAAGACGCTAGCTTATGCCGTTATTAATTGCTATAGCAAGACAAATCATGAAGGGATTACAATTTTGCATCGCAATCCGGTCATACTTTCAACTTTTGGGACTGAGCATTACCATGTCTTATTATAGAAAAATTCAATCTATATTCATTCGTAAAGTCCAATTCGAAAATTGTTTGATTGAAGGTTCATTTTGATAATTTAAAAAGCAATATTAAATATTTTAATATTTTTGAACTCACCAGATAGCTTCATTACATAAGACAGATAGGGAGGTGGCCTGAACTGATCTGAGTTCTACAGCAATTTTGTTAATTGAAAAATGCCAAAAAGAATGGTGGATTCATGTAGCTCCATATTAAAACAACAAAGATTAAATAGAGTTGACTTTGACAACTTCCATTCTTACTAATTTGCTTCAACTTTTAATTTCGAAGATCAAAAATATACACATCAGGAAAAATTTATTTGAATCATCAATCGTTGCAAAAGTTATTCATCCGACATGTCCAAACCGTTCCTGCAATTCCAAACTCTAGACCACAATGACAGGTTCACTGCTCATCAGTGGCGATCTAACCCTCCCTATTGTAGCTCAAAAACGCCTCGTAATATGAAAGCTCAAAGACCTGGTGAAAGATCTCCTTCCCAATCGAGACCGAGTTCGCGAGGATTGGCAAATCGAGGAGTCATTATGGATTCTCAGCAGCTACGTGCCAGCAAACCAAAAGGTATTCGAATTACAGGAAAGCTTTGACTGAATTCTTTTTTCATTGAGAATTTTTTCGCAAAGTCAAAGTGGAAAACACCGTTTTAATGGATCGACTATCAAATATTTACAGCCGAGAGTCCAGCTTCCTTTTAGATGTAACGTAATCATTACCAACACTGACTTAAACTCCGAGTAGCTTGCAAAAAAACCGCAGAGTAGAGAAAGAAAAGTGTCTCCTATCAGCAAACATCGCATGATTGATCCTCCAGCGACTAGTCGTCCTCGCAGACCAGAGAGCTCGAGAACAATTGAAAAGTAGCCAGCCAGTCTTTTTTTGCATGATCGTAAACTAATTATTTATAATGACAGACAGCAGCCCACGACTCCAAGGAGATCTGTTGAAAATTTAAACAGAAGCAGAAGCAAATCTGATTTTCTGAAGCAGCAGGAAAAAGACAGGATTCAGCATGAGAATTTGATTCTTTTGAAGAAATTAGTCAATATGTAAATCATCTAATCTCCCCAGTGTCTCAAAGTGGCAACGATAGAAAACCTGTGATAAGCAAGAAAGAATTGCGGGAAGGTTATATGACTCATCAGCAGGTTAAGAACCGATTATCAAAGTGGAGCTTTACGAAAGACAGTCGACCGATTAGGTATATTACATGGCAAAAGTGCATATAAATCATGATTTGCAACAGCCGAGAGAGTTCTAGACAATTGCTTGACGGAGAAGCCGAAACACCACGTGGAACGTCTCGATTGGAGCTCCTTCAAAGAAGAAGTAAGAAGGTTTTGACGCCCAAAAGCAAGGATTTGACACCCAAAAGCAAGGATTTGATGTTCAAAAGTAAGAACACGACGCCAAAAAGCAAAGGACTTGGTGAAGATTTCGGATCAGTGTCCGAGCAGGCTAAGCGACCACAAGGGAGATTAATCAAACCTCAACATCCGCAGCAACCTCAGCGCTCAAAATCAGTGCACCAAGTCAAGAGAACATATAACTCAGAGCAGATTTACGGGAGTAATATTCGATTGAGGAGAATCGAAGCGAAGTAATGAAGCATCATCTCGGCTATACCCTTGTACATGAATTTTAATTGGAATTTGATCAAGAAATATAATTTTTTCTGTATAAGTTATGTTGTTAAGGAAGGCTTATCGTTGTGCATTATCTCTGAGAGAAAGAGGAAAAAAAAAATGTGATAGGTTTCTTGTAAATTTGTAGATAAGTATTCAAGTTGTAATTAAGTTAAGTTGAAAATCAACAAACAAACAAAAAATTAAACTGGAGATAGGACTCATTAATGACTATTCGAAGGAGATTCGTCAAAAATTTGATTGCTTTAAGAGAGAGAAGCGATTAATTTTGACTATTCCTGATTGGGTTTTGCATTACGGATTATTTTACTCTCTTGGAGTTTCTGTGAAATTTATTCGCAATGTTGAGGTTATCACATTTGGAGTCATATATTCTCATAAAAAGCATACTATAAGTAAAAAGTTCATAGGCTGCAGTGTATTTCATGAGACTATTTCTTTAGAAAGGGCGTACCAGGCGATCATTTATGACTTTGATGCAAGTTTTTAACTTGCTTTATTTATTTATGGAATTAACTTCGTTTAACTCTCAACTTAAAACGGCTCGAGCGCATATCCTAATGTTAAATTACTCGCTAGCAAGCACTTATTCTCCTCTCGAAAAAATTACCTGCCTTGACCTTATTTGATAACAAAGTTTGCCATACAATCAAATTCCTTTTGAGAAAAAATGAAGGAGTGGTTGCAATTCGAGTAGGTGAGATTTATCGGTGAGAAATGTTAAATCTAAAAAAAAATTGTTTTTGTGTCGCATTTTTGTGAAGCCTCGTCAAGTCGTTTACTGTAGACCCCTATAAGTTAATTCCTAACTTGGTCACATCATTATTTAAATCATAGATTTTGCCTGTGTTGCTATGATGGCGTTCAAAACGTCTGAATTTATCTATCCTGGTAAAATCCTGAGTTAACTCCTCGAGATTTTAGTTCAAGTGATGTCGAAACTTTTTTTTTCTCCAGCCATGGTGAGTTACTTATTATTTCGTTAATTAACTCCAATTAACTAAGTATTGAAAAACAGCGAATAACTCAAAACGACTATAGGATGGCCAAAACTGCCCTTAATAGATAGAATCAATAATACGAAAAAATACATAGAAAAGTCATTACAAAATGAATAGAACCCATATACAAACCCTTCTTTTCGTTCTACTCTGTTTAGGTATATTAACTCTCTATCACCCATGATCTCACCGGTGTTTTCATAGGAACATCACTTGCAGTCAAAAAGAGTCTGCGTTCCGGAAACGCTATTCAGTTAGCGGCCACCAATAGCGTTAGCATGAGCACAAGCGTGTCTCCTCATTCAGATAAGATTTTCCCATGCCTTTCGCTTACGGAAGATTCCTTCTGGACTTACACTCCTGCTTTTTCCTACATCAACTGCACAGCCAGCTCGAAATCTTACTTGGGAGGATATGGTGCAGGTGCCTCAATCCAATCTACCTACCCAACCAGAAAAGCTCACAGAGGAATCGCGATTGGATTCCATCTCGCTCTCATCGACTCATGGGATAACGAGACCTTTATCGTCACTGCTGACGGAGAGACAGTCTTTACGTACACACATTCTTACCTTTCCTCGATGATCAACACGTGCCAGAACGCTTGGGCTGACAATGAAATAGAAGTTAGATTCGGATTCAACCACAGTGCTGACAATCTCACACTTGTGCTTACCTCAGATCTCGACAGTAACTCTACTGATGAAGCTTGGGGTATTTGCGATCTCACTATTGATTTGCTCACCGGATATGCTGATAAATACGGAAATGACATTGGAGTCATAAAGCCTATGACCTTCCTTTGCAGTCTTCCTGAAAGAGACAACGATTGGAGCTATGTCCCTGCTTATAAGACCGTGTACTGCTCACACAGACATTTCGTTGGTGGCTATGGTGCTGGAGAAGCAATAAAAACTGCTCTCTATATTCCACATGACCATGCTGCGCTTACTATTTCTTTCAAACTGGTTTTGATTGGCTCATGGGACTCCGATACGAGTTTCGTTGTCAACGTCGACGGCGTTGCTGCTTATAATTACACATATGATGAATCAACTTCGTATTCTTTCTATGCAGATGACAATTGCAGCGATACATTGGCCGCACACTACGTCGATGTGAAATTTGGATTGAATCACACTGCTAGCAGTATTGAATTGACATTCGCGTCGACCCTCCAAGAGGGCAGTGATAATGCATGGGGTGTTTGTGATGTATGGATCCATCCTTATGAGCGACCTGTGACTATTAGCGGCTATGCTTATGGTCTCACTATTACAACAATGTTATTTTCTTCATTCACAAGTCTTGTCTCGCCTTTCTGGCACTACATCCCACGATACAACTTAGTTAATTGTGCTGGAACACCTTGGCTGGGGCCATTTGGCGAAGGAGGAGAGGCATCTGTCTTTATTACGTACGGTGCAAGTCATCAAGCCGCCTTTATTCATTTCCAACTCGCACTTTTCGATTCCTGGGAGAACGAGACTTTTTATGTGAAAGTTGATGATAAAGTCGTGTACTCCTACACTCATACTCACGATCCCCTCGGTTCCAATACATGTATGTCTCATTGGAATGACAAATTCATCTCCGTCACAGTCGGTCTCAATCTCACCAAATCAAGCATAACAATCGTGATGACCTCTGACCTCGATGAACCTGCCGAGAACGAGTCTTGGGGTGTCTACATGTTTACCTCGTGGCCTTCAACTGCGCCGATCGCTCCGGAAGGAGGAAGTCTCAACTACTTGAAAGCCCCTGTTTTCAGTTGCATCGCGCCAGTTTATGACCCAGATTGGACCTATACCCCAACTTACGAGACATTCAAATGCAATGGAAATACATACGTTGCTGGTCATTCATCCGGTGGATATCTCAACGTCACATACTATTTCCAGGAGAAACATCACGGAATCCTCATGAAACTGAATCTCGCCTTGACAAGCGCTTGGGGAAATAACACATTCTACGTCTATGCTGATGAAACCCTCGTTTATTCATTTAATTACTACTACAACAGTACCACTAACGGCGGCGAACCAGTCAACTTCGATCTTGCTTTCGGATTCAATCATTCCTCATTCACCCTCATGCTTGCCTTCGGTTCTGACGTTGAAGGAGACGCTGATGAAGTCGCTTGGGGTATTTGCGAAGTAGACGTCGTCAAAACCGTTCAAGATGTCGACCCAACTGGATTAAATGAGCTTAACGCAGCCAAAAATCTCACGCTCAGATGTGAAGACCCTGGCCTGGACCTGGCCTGGACTTATGCGCCGACATACCAAACAGTCGCTGTTTCCTCAGGAGACTATTACGTCGGTCCTTTCGTCGCGGGAGGAAATATGTACGCGAAACTCGGCGTGGCGTCAGAGCATCTAGGTATTGTTATGTCTTTTAAACTTGCTGTTTTTGGCGCTTGGGAAGGTGAAGAGTTCTTTGTCGTTGCTGATAATAACCTGGTGTACTTAACCAAATACGAAACTGACACTTTGAGCTCTGATTCAGAATCATCTTTTGAAGAAGATGAGGAAGTCAGGTATCTGGATATTACTTTCGGTTTCAATCACACCGCCGGTAGTCTTTATGTACACATTGAGTCATCCCTCAAGGACTATAACAATGGTGACAAATCATGGGGTATCTGTGATTTATCCATCATTCCCACTACTGCTTATGTCGATGTTGAGGGAAATATTCTGGAGTAGATGACAGAGACAGAATGCTTTTAGCCAAGATAGACAATATATATATGACTGCATGTTTTTATGAATTTAGATTAGATGATATTGCGGTCAGTTTACATCACAGTTTAGCAAAGCGATCGGTTTCATATTGAAAATATTCCATTGTTACCTTTTTTGTTTTCACATACAGATCAGACGAAATATACATTTACATCTCCCGGTTTCAATTTTTTCTTTGTGATGAAGCAGAAATTTGGCTAGAAATCATCGATTCTTGACTTTCAAATAGAGGCAATGCATTTTTAAAAAATTGGTAATAAGGAATGAAATCAAGTTCCATAAGAAATTCCTCACGCTAACAATGAGTTAATATGCTTGCATATTACTAGTCTTCAAGCCAATTGCTACAAGAAGCCTAAACAACACAAACAATTCATTTTTGCTTTGTTGGATTTTGGGTCATACTTTGTGCTAAGACAAAATTAAATGCGATCCTTCTCTACGAGAATAGTACCTCTCTTTATGAGTAAATTCATTTCATTGACTTGTTAAATACCATATGCCATTATTTCAATCTCTTGCCAAAATTTTGGAGTAGTTGCCGAATTTCAAAAAGAATCGGATATTTTCTTGCTTAATGTTACACATTCTTTCTAACCAGCATAAGTAAATTCCTGACGCATAAAAATCACCCATTTTACTAGCAATAAAATTTGAACTACTGTTTTGGCAATTTTTCTTTCAATAATCCTCATACGCACACACACTCCAGTCACAAACCCAGCCGATTTCTTATCATTTACTGCAAATCCACTGCCGCTTGTGCCAGGGTTTCGTGAAAAGTTACTTTGTAACTCATGAAAAATAAAAATTCAATTGAGATTTTTCCAGTTTTAATCAATCCTATCTACTTACTGTATTGACGTGATAAATCTGAATTTTCATATAACAACTCTTTCAAATCACACACACAAAAAAGTGCATGAAAGAAATTATGTAACGAGAAGTTGCAGTTAAACAGTTTGTTTTACCTTGCTTGCTTCTCGACGGTCTTATAACCTGAGCAATTTTGCTCTTAATTAACCTATTATGAGTATTTCTGGAACTCTTCGATCTGAAAGCTATTCACACCATCAATCCAGACAGGAACCACCTGAGATTTTTTCTCTCGATCCACCAGATTCTCTGATTCAAAGATCTGGTTTCTCAGGTAATCCGTCAGATTTAGGAATAACTTAGACCAGTCTCCTTGACCTTTGAGATTGTCAAAGCTGAAATTGCTTGGATCAACTGCCAGTCGAAAGTGAATGCGAACCGAATCGAAGAAATCCCTGTAGATATAGGTCTTATTGAGTTTTTTGTTGAAGCTAGAGAACCAAAATTTGGTTTGCTGCTTGAACTCCTTGTCAACCTTCTTGAGCTCCTTCCATTTTTTGAAGAACTTGACAAACTTATCAGCGTTATAGCGATCCACGGCCTTATAGTTCGAGATTTTCTTAGAAAACCCGAACAATTTTGGTATTTTTGGTGCTTTTTTCACCTTAGGCGCCTGCTTTCCAGTTTCTTCCTCTAATTCCTCGATCTTCACCAGGACTTCGTCACTTTCCTCTTCGTATTTTATTAATTTGAGAAGATCGTCAGCCTCATTCGTTTTTTCTCCATCTTTGCAGTGGGTAGGAGAGAGTTTCGTTTCCATTCTTCAATAGCAATTCGGAATTTGTTTATTTGGTAGTGATTTTTAAAATAATTACTCTTTGTCTGCTGTTGAATGGATGAGAGTTTTAAAATAGAACTTTAATTCAGAGTTATCAAAGCGTTCGCTGAAGTTTTTCTAAAAAAATTTTTACGGCTAACGGTCTTTGATATCTTTCTGTCAACAATGTACGATGATTTTAGACATTTATTGAACCCATCATCTACCGGCATGTGAGAAGACCGTCGAAAGGTAATGCGATTTGCCATCTCTTTCCCAAAATCACATTGGTAGTACTTGCAATCAATGCAATCGATGCGAACAGAAAATTGAATGAACATTTGAAAATATCTATAAGATGAAAAAAAAAATATGATAGTGCTGTTATTTGGAGGTATTTGCAAGATATGGTCACCTGCATTGTCCTTTAAAAGTCCATGAAATGAAATTTGCCATTCAATACAATTTGCAAAAGCTGAATGGTATGTCTCATTTATTGGGCATCTGAACCGCAGAGTCCCTTCGGTGTAAGAACAAAACTTCTAACCTTTTTTTTTATAGATTTGCCAGTGGGATTCATCCGAATTTGCCAAAGAGATTATTGAGAGTCTAAATTATCACTTAGAAAGGATATAAATTAAGATGCATGGGCAGGTGGTCAGACTGGCCTCATATCGGTTTTAAAATATATATTTTCTTGTTTTGTAGTTAATGTGCTCTCAGCATACTCACGCTTGAATCGACGACATAAACAATAAGCAGCCTCCGAACGAAAAAGGCTTGCAAAAAGATCGACACAACGAACTAATCGAATTGATTTAAAGCATTTATGTCTTCCTCTTTGTGAAACTTTCTACATATTTATTTTTTTAAGATAGTTGATTTTTATTTTCTACGTTTTTTTAGTTTTGGTTTTTTACTACTTGTCTTGAAATTAAAGGTTTTGGTTTAAAATCTACATATAAACTCCAAACAGGCCAGTTGAGAAAATTTCTCTGAACTCCATTGGTCTATTGCGTTTTAGGTATTCTGGGGTATCTAACTCAGGAAATACATAGTCTATGGATCAAATACAAGGTTAGTGATCAAATTTTAGATTTATATCACAATATTAAAAACGTTACTCCTCAAGTAATTGTGAGCAATGGGATTTTCATCAAGGAAACTTAGAATCTGCGGTATCAACTCAAAGGGATGAATTCCTCAACTATTATCCAACACATATTACTTTGGATTACTCTAGAGTAACCCTTATCTCCTCTATAGAGTAAGCCATCTTTGCATCTAATGGCCAGCAGTTTCAGTTTTGAGTCTCATTTTCAGACTGACTTTGAGGAATGCCAGCTCAATTCTGGCGGACTCAAACACAAGTAAATATATTGCAAAGTATTCAATCGTTGAGTCGTGTTCAGTGGGAAACAGTTACTCTCCCAAAGAACTCAGGTTCAGTCAGAACTGCCTGCCATTCGGCAAGTATCTTTTCAATAAGCATTACAGCTCGCTCACATAAACACTCATCATGAATTTAACACGAATTAAAAATAATTGCCAAAGCAATCTCTATTTACGTATGGGTTTTCTTTTCTCAAAACCAACCAACAAGGGTCCAGCCAAAGGCATCAAGACCCGCCAGCAAAACCAGGGTCCAGCCTCAAAAGCAACGCTATCAGAATGTAAAATGGTCATATTGGGCGACCAAGGAGTCGGAAAATCCAGCATCACATATCGATACGTCGAAAACAAATTCAGAGAGAGTGTTGGTCCAACTATCGGGGCACAATTCCAACAGCTCAAAACTACCTTGAAAAACGGAAACACTTTGCGAATCAATCTGTGGGACACTGCAGGAGAAGAAAAATTCAGGTCGATGCTGCCTATGTATTATAAAGATGCACGTGGTGCGTTGATTACTTACGATATAGGGTCATTGAAAAGTTTCGAGAGCATTGATTATTGGGTTAACGCTTTGGATGACAATGTTAAGAAGGATAACTGCGTAATGGTTCTAGTTGGAAATAAACTCGATTTGGACGAAGATCAGAAGCAGGTTAGCAGAGATATCGCTCAAAAGTACGCCGATAACAACAATATGCTGTTTTTTGAAGTGAGCGCGAAGACTGGAGAAGGCGTTGGTGAGCTGTTTAAGCGCGTTGCCGAAGAATTAGCCCGTAGGTTCAATTATTGATAAGTACGATCTGTTAGTTAGTTATTGCTGTTGCTATTGCTGATGTTGCTGGATGTGTTTTTACATTTTTTTGCTCGCTTTCTCCCTGAATCTCAGAGCTTGAGAAAGAAAGAGAGTAGATGAGACCTCAATTATAAGCGAGATACAAATCATAAAAGCTAAACTATTGTTTCTCTTGTAAAATGAATAATTATTAAGCACAATGCATTAACTAAAACCCATTAACTAGTACTACTCTGAGCTAAGTTAGACAAAACGTAACCTTGTGGATCATCGAAATAATTCATCACAGCATTCAGCGCTTTGTATCGGTGGGAAATCTTGTTTTTGATATGTGGAGGTAACTCAGAGTAGCTAACAGAGCAGGTGAAAAATGTTAGATACATCTCAATAACAGTGCATTTATGAATTACGTTCCATTGAAACCATCAGGGACGAAAATCTGATCCCAGGCAAATTTCTCTTCTCCTCGAGGCTCAACAATCCTGCCCTGATGTAAGATAGGTGAGTCAGCATGGTTTCGTTTCGAAAAAGATTTACATTCGTTTGGCCGACAAAGGCGATTGGTTCATTCAGCTCCTCAGACATAAAGGAAATAATGCATTGGGCATAAGCCGTCTTATCTTCAAATCCATCCAGCATTTTGTATATTCCTTTAAAAAATGAAGGTAAAGTTGGTGTCCATGAGAAAAGATGAGATTACCCATGTTACCGACTTTCTTTGAAAACCATTTTCTAAATAGAATGGTTAGTTATGCATGTTTATTATTGAAGAAATACATATAAACACCTGGTAATCCATTGTATGCGTTCAGACATAATGAGGCGTCCTCAACGATCAAAGGGGTTTTAAGCTAAGGTGGAATTTAAGATAATCTGGACATGAAAGCCATACCTTTTCGAAAGCAACTCTACACTTCGATTTGCAGATGTCAACAGGTTCTCCTTGTAGTTCAGGCACTGTGAAAGAAAAAAGCATAAGGCTTCAGGAATTTGAGACATGGTACAATCAATATCTTTGACTGTAAATGAAAACCTGTTTCCAATGATCGATTTGTATTCTTCGAGTTTGTTTTTCTATTGAGGAAAGAGTCTGTAAAGCCTGGAATCTGAAGATGTGTACATTTCCAGTGACTAAGGTGAAGCTTCTGATCTTTTTCATCTTGTTCAAACTTTTATTAGACAAATTTTTTGAGTAAACAGCTATTACTAGAGATTAAATAAATCTTCAAATGAATTTGCGGTCGGATATGATGATGCTGAACTTTTTTTCAAATCACTGCCGGCATGTCCTTTGTGCCACTAATACATGCTATCTAAAATTTTGCAAATATTTTATGAGGAGTTGAAATGCGATTTTGATAGGGATGAAACTTCTGGTCTATAATTTCGTGTTCTTTTCTCTCTTTCCTTCTACTGGTACATTCTTTTTGTTTCAATTAGAGTATTTGTTCACATGTTTGGAGAAAGAAAATGC
>ENA-UOUE01000433-UOUE01000433.1-compost-metagenome-genome-assembly--contig:-NODE-433-length-33705-cov-20.289640_pt1 | contig 33705 bp, 16 predicted proteins | sample MGYA00238146_ERZ747223 | MGnify/ENA primary metagenome ERZ747223 (study PRJEB28781, sample SAMN06268865) | compost metagenome | isolation source: single cell | place: USA: California, Emeryville, Joint...
AAACGTTATTGAAGTTTCATGTTTATTAAGGCAAAGCAAACCAGCAAAAAATGTTTTGTATTGAACTCATAACACTGAGAATGACTTTAAGAACTCCACCTCCTTAGTCAGGAAAGCTAAAAACCTCATGCGAAAAATTGAAAGAAAACACAAAATCTAGATTCTAACACTCAAAAAAGACATCAGAAATTCCTTGAGAGCGATTTATTTCTTATAATAGCCTAATAATTCACTTATCAGCAGCCTTGATGAGCGACTGTTCTCATCAGAAACATGTTTACAGGTTCGTAATACACGTGGAGTGCCTGCAATCGATCCTTAACTTCGCATCATCCAAATCTTCATCATTAACTGAGAGATGAGACCCTGTCACCCACTTTTTCAAGGTCTCTTTTCATGTAATTCCGTTCTACTACTTATGCGAAGATCTCTACCCGCATCTTCCTTAGCTTTCGAGCAAGACGATCCCAATTAATTCGATAATGAGTAGTTTCAAGTATATAGAAATTTTGCTTGCTGTTCGTGACTCCAATGTGTTTCTTTTTGTCATCGCAGCGATTTTTCATTTAATTTCAGTCTGTTGCTCATAACTTCAACTAGTATTCTATCAATCTTGCTAAGTAAACGAACAACTAAGCTTTCTAAATGAAGATATCAGAGGAAACTACTGAGATCTCAGGATATTTATTGCTTTTCGCCGATAAAACAGGGCCAATTGTCTAGAAAAACGCCATTTACGTCGAGGAATATTTTGAATTATTAATTTATTCCTCGAACAAATCTGCAAGCCTTTGAAAATCCTCCAATTAGAATCCAAGATTGAAAATTCTAACCAACTCGATTTTGATTGGCTGACTCTTTGCTAAGTATCCGCAGACCTATCAGAAAAAACATAAAACGAATCTAATTTGCAAAAATGAACTTCTTAAAGATACCAAAAGACAGCAATGCCAAAGGCTTTGGTGGAAGCCAAAACAAGATCATCGGTGTGATCGATGCCTCCGGTTCAATGCAAGGGAACTGGGAATGGCTCGCCAAAATGTGGAATGATTTCATTCCTGCCGAAGGAACATTGACACTGACCTTCGACACGAAGACGAGAGTGTGTGCTTCTAACCGTCTCGATAAATCCATCAGCAAGCACGGTGGAGGTGGTACCAACATTACAGGCGCTTTCGATTACCTCGAAAATGAACTCGCCAAGATTCCAAAAGATGTCGCTATTACTGTGATTTTTATCTCTGATGGTCAGGACAACAACCTCAGTACCCTGGAAAGCAGATTTAAAAGCCTAAAAGGCAACCAGACCCACGCTCTAAACTTCATTTGCCTCGGTGTTGGTTCTGGGTTCCCAACTTTCCTTTCAATGAGACTCAGAGAAAAGTACCATAAAGGCGACGAGACGCTACCGGCTATTTTCCTCATTGAATATGTCTCTGAAAAGGCTTACCTGAACAAATTCGAGTCGATTAAGCCTTTCCTTAGCTATAACAGGCTCAGAACCATTAAACCAGCCGTTTTGTCCCTTCCTTGGAGAGAGTACACGACCCAAGTCTACGAAAACAGCTGGATCATGACCGACGCCGATAAAGTCGAGATCGATGGTGTCGAAATGGACGCCAGTAAATACAAAAACAGCTTGGACGGTGTTGTTGAGATCTTCAGAAGTTGGACTCAGATGATTCACCTCGATTCGCTTCAAGCCAGCGAGGACATCAAAGATAGAGCCCTGAAGACCCAAGGCATCATGGAGGACATCATCGCTGAGATCAAAGAGGCGAAAGGAATCGATCTCTTAGACTTGAATAGTCCTTCCAAGGTTGAGTTGAGCTTCTATCAGAGAGCCTTGAACAACTTCCTCAAGCACACTGCCTCACGTGCAGCTTGGTTCTACGAGGATATCAAACTCCTCGCGGCCGGTAAAGCCGCCAAGGACCTCAACGAGTTTGATGCCGCGAAGAAAATCGGTCTTGGTACCGTCGTTGGTAAATACCACCAAAGAGCCTTCGCACTGAAAGGCTTCACTGTTGAGGAATTCCAGCAAACCAGAGACAAATTCAAGGAAATCTTCATGGCCACAAAGCTTGACTCCGAAAAGAGCGGTCAGGCCTCGTCGCTCACACACCAGAACCAGAAGAAGATTTTCTTGGAGTCTGACTTCCTCAAGGGTCTCGAGATGTGTAACACGCAGTTCGATTTGATCGAGTCGTTCCCGGTCTGGGGTTTCCCAATGAGACTAAAGAGATACGAGGGCTCGAAAGAAAACCCTTGGCTCACTGAGGTCAAGCTCATCGTCGACCAAAAGCCAATCGACTCAATCGAGGTGCTTAAGGCTGCGTATGCGCTTGAGTTGAAGGTCGACGGCAAAACCGAGACAATCAATGCAGTGTTACCACTTTTCGATAAGCACGACGCCGATCTCTTCCCTATCGTTTCTTCAAGATTCCATCACTTGCTTATGAGCTACAACGTCGTTCTGAACGTCGATGTGCTTTTCGAAGAGGCTTACCTCAGTCTCTTGGCTAACGCTTTGATCTATGCCTTAGGTCTTCCTGAAAGCGACTGGAGAGACAGACTCTTGCAAGCGATTCACATATCCTGCAATGTAGTGTATGGCAAAGACGTCAACTTCTTGAAATACCAGGAGGGTTTGACCAAAGACCCTGCTCTGTGCATCGCCAAGGACGAAGAGCAGCTCAGATTCGGCAGCATTGACCTTTCAAAGGCTCTTCTCCACGCTTTTATCCTCAAGCAAGAAAATAAGGTGACCGAGGAAAAGCTCGCAAAGATCTTCGACGCGATCTATCAGGGCTATGTCTTGAAAATCATGAAAGATAAAGACACGAAGGTCGAAAGCTATCTTAAAGTCAAAACCCAAGGCACTTCAATCGAAGCCGTGAAGAAATTGACTCGCGAGAAGTTCAATACATTCATCACGAAAGGTGATTTCAGAAGAGGTATTTACACCGCCTTTGAGAAAGAAGCCGCGAACCCTGACCAATACATTTTCGAATGGGACGTCTCTCCGCTCGAGAAAGCAGACGATAAGGTCAATCTTAAGGCCTTGGAGACGTTGACAAAGGCTCTGGGTGGCAAAATCCCAACGAAAGAAGAGTACATTAAATACATTGTGCTGGGAGTCCACTGCAAAGATTTGGTTGATTGCTATGCTAGCAAAGACATCAACGTCCATGAACTCACAGGAAAGTTGGGCAAGAAGCTTACGTTAGACATCACAAAGGGAGGCGTTTCTAAGCTTCCTCAATGCCAGGAAGTCATCAAGGCGCTTGAGCCAGAGTTTGAGGCTTACTTCAAGGATATCCATAGAGAAATCATCCCGATTTCTGAGAAAGACCTCAAAGAGCATTGCGCGAAGACGAAGACCGCGTATGACAAATATCAATGGCTTGCAAACTCAGATCTGTTGAGAAATGCCTGCCTCGCTCCTAAATGCCCATTCTACCTGCAGCTTAATAACCATCTTGGTCACCATTTGGCTATTTGGGAGAAGGGCCTGCCAATCGCCTTCCACAAAACCGTGAAGAAATTCGCTAAGATGGACGCTGAAGAAATCTACCAGCATTTCGCTCATGGTGACTGCTTGAAGAAAAACTCAACTTTCGCGTTTACGCCAGAGGCATATGATACGACAAAGGAAGCCACGATAGCATATATTAAGAAACTGCAAGAAGTCTATCTGCATATTGGCAAAAACTAAAAAGATTATTTATTTTTATTACTTGTGTCTTTTTATGATAGACTTCTTAATTGCATTCGCATGATTTCATAATTGATAAGTTTGCAACTCCTTAATCCAACATAAAAGCATTAAAATAATCTAATTTCTACTGCTCCTGCGATATTTCTTGAGGAATTTTATTGAAAACCCTATAGATTAGCCTGCATGGGCACTCTAAAGCTCAAATTAGTGATATCAGAAAGTTTATTCTCAAATGTGAATGGTTTTTGTGGTAAGGAGCTCCTCTCTCTAATACGACTTTTCATATATCTATCCTTAGAAGGAACTCTTTATTTCTTAACAATAGGTTTGAAATCAAAATTATCATCTAATAAATTTTGTCAGGGGCGTGAAATTTAGATTCTGGTACACCAATTAGGTCCCTTCGCCGTTTTAAACTGCGAAATTGGTGTGAATGAAGCAACTAGTTGATATGAGATGACTACATGTCTTCATTTCACCCTAAAATACAATGTTCAACTTAAAGTTTTTATTTCTTAACCTTCTTTTTAGATTTACTCTTTTCTTCCTCTTCATCTTCTTCTTCGTCCTCTTCGTCCTCCTCTTCCTCGTCGTAGTCTTCTTCCTCATCATCGTCATCATCCTCACCTTCTTCACCATCAGCTTCATTGTCGATTATAGCATCATCATCAACACTATATCTGCCTTTTTCGAAGCCATCCGCTATGGCTTCCAAATAGCCAGGATAATCTGGATATTCGGACTTTTCTGGACCTTTCTCATGGTCAAAATAAAGCATTTGACCAATCCGACCTTTAGAACCAGGAGCTAGGTCCATCATATTACAATTTCCTCCACCATCTGAATCTATTGGTATCCATGCTTCACACCACCGTTTCGGTTGAAAGGTTCCATCTGATTCGACTCTTTCATCATCGAATTCACCGGCTCTCGCCATCTCAGTCCAAGTATCCCATTCCATTTGGATTTCTACCAGGCTTAGGAGGCTACCACCAGGCCATTTCAAATCTTCAATGCCGTTATGTCTCTTTAACGACACTCGCAGTTCTTCTGGGAAGGTCACCTTCATATGCTTTGCAAGAGCGTCGATGGCTGTGTCAGAAGCTCCTGATCTGGGCTTCCAACCAGGTAAATTCTTTTTATACCAAGCTTCAATACGGTCCCAAGCTTTGTTGACACGTTCTACTGCGCTCATTAATTTATTTGATCACTATTATAGATCAAATAAAGAGCTCATTTCGGGTATCTCAACAAATTTAAAATTTAATACCGCGCAAAGTATAAGAAACATGTCCTTTATACAGTGTTAGAAATATATATGTATATATATGTTATTGCCTTCCTGTATCCATATCATTGATGTTTCACTGGTAATGACTCGAAAAGAATTTTTTTAGGCTATCAACACAAGTATACTGGAATAACTCTGCATTCAATAAGAACTTTAATTACGACTCCCTCATTTATATTCCTATCTCTTTTCAATGGAACTTAATCTGGGGTTTTCAAGGGTTACGGAAAACCTCGTTAGGCTCTCTCGAATTCTCAAAGAATGACTTAAACGCAAAAAGAAAGAAGTAACGAGTCTAAAGGCTGAAAAAAACAAGGAGCATATAGCAGTAGCTTTAACAATTTCCTTGATTTGGATGATATGATGATCGGCTGGCTTCTATTGAATATGTTAGCATTCACAAAAAAATCATCCCTTCCACAAAAATGATTACTCTTCCGTCTTTCCTGTTCTAGCTACTACCTTTGGCAATAGATTTTATTTCAAAATGTCATCCTGAGAGAAAAACAGTCCAATTGATAAAATCATCGAGAGAGGTTTTTTCATTTACATTTGCTATTTCTGAAATATCACCTACTGCTGCCGGTTTCATCTGATCACATTATATCCAGTCTCCGTGATCCAATTCTACCAGAAATGAGGCACAAAATCCTCCTGTCAAAAGTTTAAAAAGAGTGCTAATTTTTTTTTTCCGAAAGCGGACGGTACCAATCCTATTAGAGAGAAATGACCCTGTTAACAGAGATATTGAGGCTTAAATTAGAGCTCTCTCCAAGTAGCTTTTTAAATATTTCATGAAAAAGAAAGATTAGAAGAAATTTGCATGCGAAGTGAATGAAAAAATCATGACATATGAGCATGTAGTAGCCAGAGCAGGAGACGGATTACCTGATATTAAAACGTTCCATTTAGAATATTGATGCTGTGTTAACTCTGAAGATATCACTCACATGTTTGCCCAAAAAATATTTTTTGCATGAGATTCATAAATGCTGCTCTTTGGCCACTAAATTAACCCATGTAGCAACTGTTTTGAAATCAAGGTTCATCAATTCAACCCGAATTGAATCTGACAGCCATTTACTATCCTCAATTTGGAAAGATAATTAAAACAAAAAAATTTTTTGTGGTCAAGCTAATCGTTGCAACTGCTTCAGTTTCACCATTTTGATTCAAGTGAGATGTACACGAAAAACATTGCTCAAAAACCCTAAATAAGGGCTATTTCTATCTCAGGATCAGCTGAGACCAAATAACTCTACTGACCGATACTGGGAAAAATTTAATTTCTACCCTATCCATCTACCCTGCCCACGGCCAGTATCTTTCCTACAAAAGAATCACCAAAACTGATTCGAAGGAATCTTGCATTCCATCATTCGTCCATCCATATCCAAAATTGCTAATTTCAAATGAAAAATCTATTGGCATCAAAGTATATGTAGGAAATGCTCTCCGAGCAAGCTGGAACCTACTTGGAATTTTTTTAATTCGTTGCTAATGAGAGAAGATGCGAAAGCTTCTTCAGCTACTATCGCAAAAGCCCGGGGTAAAAACAGTATAGGCAAAAAGCCCTAAATTAAATTTATTTTCACAAAGAACTCACTTAGTTTTTAATTGAGTTTAAAAAAGCTTCAAAATGTGTATTCGATTTGTTTCGCAGAATCATAACTGCAATCAATATGAGAGGATTGTGAAGAATGTATTCTACGGAAAATCTCGCAACTAGTAGTTAAGCAATTGTAAAAACACAAAATTAACACCCGAGGGTTTCAATATTTAGCTGTCATTCATTTCAGTTGGCTTCGTTGACATGGGATTAAAGCTTAATTGTGTAGTTCAGCATAAGATAACTAACCATATTTATTTTGGCACATTGGGGCTAAAAATTTCATGTTTATAATCTTTATTTCTCTAATTGCTGTATGATCCCTCATCAAATGCTTGGGCTATCCTTAGAGTATTAGAAAGAATGCCATTACATTGTTTTCTCAGTCAATGCTAACTTAGTTTTCTTTAACAATATAGCACCTTCATATTCATTGATTATGCTCTAATTCGGTCATGGAGTCCATTATTTCTATTAGCATTCATCAAAGAAGATAGTGGAAACACCTAAATAGCTATTCGAGTGCGGAGCAGAGGATTATCAACAATCGACAGTAATTCATCAGTAGAGTAAGTATTACGGGTGTTTAATCGGATTAATCAACTCATGGTAGCTTTTATTTTAATAATCGAAGCTTTTTCTCAAATTTGTTAATTTATGCAAATTCTCGTGTACTCGAAGGAAAAAAAAGTTCTCAAAACCAAATAGAAAATTCCTTTAAAATTCTTCCGCTTAAAATGATAGAATTCATTTACAGCTCCTAGCCTATCAGAAATCCGTTTTTTCCCAGATAGCTCAGCTTTTTATAGCCTCGTGAGAACAAACGACTAAAGGTTAACTCAACTGATTTCTACGGTGGAGAAGTTTTGTACTTATTGTCGCTTGAGATTTCTTGTTTGAGTTCGTTAGCTTATATTGCCTATTTTTGCCTCCATATTCGCTTTCAAGTTCTTGCAACCGTTTCTCTCCCCTCTTAATTTGCTTGGTTAAAAAGAGATCGAAGTCGAATCCGACTCGTAACTCAATTAACTAATTAAAAAGAGAATAATTGTTGGAATTGATCTTGAGGAAAGATGATTATGCATTTTTTTGATTGGCAGGAATTGAATTTGAAAAACTGGCGGAAAAACTGGAATTAGAAAATTTTCAAATACCATGATTCCATCTACTTTAAATTTTTCTACGATTAGAGCTCTATTACAATCGCATTAAATTAAAATAAAGAAAATTCTCATTCTTCTTTATGATTTACCAACTCAACCATTATGAAGCCCTGGGCATCGCTCAAACAGCTAATGAGGCTGAAATTCGGGCTGCTTACAAAAATTTGGCCTTGAAATTCCATCCCGTAATGCGCGTCCTCCAACTTCCTTTATAACGCTTCTTGTAGGATAAAAATACTGATAAAGAGACTGCTACCCTCATTTTCAGAAAGATACAAGACGCTTATGAAGCATTAAGTCATCAAGAGACCAGAGCCTCCTACGATCGAAGTCTCTTGCTAAAATCATTTTCAGAAAATCAATCGAATGTCTCAAATGGGCCTGCTAGGACTGTCCCTGACAGAAGAGACGGCAGAACAGGGATCAATAATGGGGCTTCAGGTCAAATTAAAGACAATGTGAAAGAGTAAAAAATGGCATAAAAAGCCGTCGTTTGATGTTATTTTGGGAAAATAGGACTGATTCAAACGGCATTAACTCCTTCGGGAAAAGCGATCGATATGCAGAGTATCAGAGCTTTAAAAATTTCATAGACACGATGTTCTTGCCTGAAGACAGCAGTGTTTTTGAAGATTTCGTAAGGGCGCAAACCTTGTTTCAAGAGAGATTTTTTAGTACCGCGGATGACTACAGCGGGAATAGAAGTTTTACAGAGAGCAAATCTGAGAGTCAATTCGAGAAAAATAACTCGACTTTGAGCTACAGAAGCCATAAAATATTCAAACAAGAAAGACCTAAAGTTAGAATTAACAGAAAGGGTGACATGAAAGCATAAGCAATTCAACCAATGCGATTGTTTCTCAGTCATCCTCTCTGATAAATTTTCCATTATCTTTATATAAATCTATATCTGTAGACACATAATCTAATTGTTTATATGAACAGAGCATGTAATTTCAAAAGAATTGAGAATATCATCTTTTGAATTTCAGAAACTGAATGAAACAATTTCATCTTAGAGTCCAACATATTTTTATGTGAACACATTATTTACGACAGGTTTATTGGATTTCTTAGAGAGAGAGCAAAATGTGCTTTATTGAGGTAGTCACTAAGTATTTCTTTGTAGTTCATAGTGAAGGTACGCTAAACTTTTCATTGAAGATACATTTCGTTCAAAAAGGTTAAGGATAGATATTAACTTTCATGGGCTCAAGAAGTAAATTAGATTTTGACCTGATCACTCATGTTGCAAATTAGCAACAAAGTCTCGCGTCTTCTCATGAATGTTCTCTCCAAAAGCAAAATCAATGGTGCAATTAAGAGTATTAAGATCTATTCCATATGAACATGAAAAGAAAGATTAATAAAGTGTTTAACAAACCGAAATAATTCTCTCCTATCTATGATGTACAGCACCTGATGAATTGTTGATATTGGACAAGTCAGTTCAATATTTCAATAGATAGGTGTCAGATGCTTTCAACAGAGCAGATGAACTCTGAATAACACTCTTTCTATGAGTAAAAATTGGCTTTCAGTTGCTCGTCAAAGTGAAAAGGATCAATCCTCAGGTGCTTTAGTAATAGATAGCGAAGTTAGGAATATTGCCTTTAAAGATTTTCGATATATCTGTTCGAATCTGCATGCAATCCTTCTTTACGCAAAAGTTGCAGTTCTTTCAAACAACCATTGAATGGTACTTTCTTATATGCAAGTAATTTCGAATTGGTGTGGATTTAGCCCAAATAATAGGTTTGAGAATGTCGATTATTGATCCTAAACAAAATTTACTTCCTGAATCACCTCAATTAGGCGAAGCCCATGAGCTTCGATCTATGTAAAGCGAGGGCCATTGAATCAGAATACAGTTTCGGTAAGCTACTAGCCTGTTAATATACTCCTCTTTAAGAAAGCCAATATAATCAATTTCTGATTGCTCTCAATAAAGATTAAGGAGACATACGTGCCTCGGGGATGGAGAGCGCCTCAGCGCTATTATTCACAACTGGTATTCATGATTTCTTGGTGGCTAAAGCTTTCTGAGGCAAACACCTGAAAAAGCTTTTTAATTTTGAAAAACGGAAGCACGCCGAGGTTTATTTATCCAGCGGTGCTTATAAAAAACCCTAATGCGTTCCTTTTTTCAAAAATTGCTCACTAAAAATGCTTCCACCGCCACACGCAGTAACTCTGACGTGCTGACGTATTTTTCATTAGATGGCTTCGATCAAATTTTAACTTTAATGAGAATTCCAAAGAACTCCGTTCGAATCCTTTTGGGTGTATTTAGAATAAATCTACCAAATTTTCTAAAGCGTTACCTTCTCATGCTCTAATGGAAAGGTATAAATGATTAGCAGCGAACACACAATAACAATCCAGCCGTCGTCCCAATTTTAACTTACACACTTCGTACTTTTCAAGAAATTCATGCTTTATTACGAAAAAGATATATTCTATTTAGAAAACCTAAACGCAATGGGCTTGTAAAAGGGCACCCTAGCTAATCAACTGTCTTGCTTGCCGCTTTGCAAGCGAATTTCGTACAATGAATCACTCTCCTTAGCTTCTTAAAAGCCGATACATATGATGCTTATGCTTTAATTATTTGGGAGTTAATTTTATCTTTCAGGGGTTAGCACGCGTTAGCCTTAGAAGTCCTTTCTCTCAAAAGCGGCTTTTCGCGTGAGTGCGTTCTGCTGCTTTTATCTCAGCGCTTCAGGCGGATTTTCCTATTTGAAAGTTAAAACAAGGAGAATCAGAAAAACTATTACAGAGATCAATGGGGTTTGCCATGACGGTGAGTATCATTGCGAGAACTACACTAGAACTAACGGGCGGGCAGAGATTCTGTCATTAAATGCCTTTTAATCTTAATAATTCCCTGGAGGAGAGGCGAATAAAAGGGATTATTCAAGACAGTATCAATACACGCCCAATAGCATAAGCCTTCGGCTCGAGGTGATAGGAGCTGGATAAGGTGGCTTGCTCGACAAATTTTTTGATATTACTGATTTAGATAATTATTCTAAATTATTAATTGTGAGCTTATAAGCCCGTTGAAATGTTCTTAAGAAATCCAGAAGAGGAACTTGATTCCAATAAAGAATATCAGTGTTTTAATAAAAATTGTATGAACAATTTTTGTTTAGAAGTTCGAAGTGCATTCTGAAAGAAGTCAATAAATAATTGATTTGCTTTCCAGATTTAAAGAGTTTGAACGCTATCTCGAACGAAATCAAGGTCATTACTGAAGGTGTCAGACCTTCGAAAAAGAATGAAGGGAAGCAATTTTTTTTAATTTCTCGTTTTATACGTTGGTCATTATAAAATTGGGTGTTTGGTAGCTATTGCGATTTTGGAAGCATGCGACAGCGGTCTTGGAACCAAAACTTTAAGAAAGATGGCTCTCTAAGCCTTGAAAGGTGGGCTTGGAGAGCAATTGGACCCCATTTGTTATTACGCTTTTTCGTATCGAAAGGTGGAGAAAGCCATAAGATAAAAAGTTTTTCGAAATTTTTTGATAAGGTCCTATTCATTAAACGCATGGTCCTGGCCTACAAGGTAGCCTGAACTAACAGTGGCTGTAAGCAGCGCGCTGATATATATATTTAATAACACTCAAGAAAAAGAAGTATTTGTTGTGAGTTCATAGTTGATTACATTTGGTGTCGTAGTAGCTTAATTTACGGAATAGAAATAGACATTAAGAAAGATGAACCCAATTGATTGAGGTTTCTGGAACTCACCACAAGAGCCAGCAAAAAACTCATTTTAGACTTCTATTCTGATTTCTAGAAAATCACGTCTCGAAATTAACGCAGTAATGATAAGTTTTCCCTCTAAATTCATTTGTTTTGCCTTCAAATTCATTTGTTTCGCCTCTCAAAAATGCTAGGAACTGCTGGGCTACTATCCTTTTTGAAGTTTTCATTATAAATTCTCACCTTATGTAATGTCATCGACAATAGTGAATATGAATTATATTATCTAAATCGGAGTCTCATTCTTAGGTTCTGCGAACAATATTGGATAGTAAACGACGTTTCCATTGGACGCAAGCAATGGGAAGGTCATGTACAATGAGGAATCAATCTTACTCTGGCAGGATTTATAATAATTGTTCATCAGAATAGTTTCGTCACCGTAAGCAGCAGCCTTTATGAGGTTGAGTCCCAGATTTCCAGTGTTTTTAAAATACAAATCGCTCTGGTTCCCTCCGTCGTACCTTGAGAGGAATACCCTCAAGTCATCTGTTCCAAATGACTCAGCGCCTTCATAAGTCGAATTTGCATAGTAAGCTCCCGCGTCTAATGAATAGGACAGGATTCTTGGTGAATTATCTCCGAAACTGACAGCAATCTGTTCAGAGCGCCCGAGGCTGTGCCCATAGCAATAATGAGTAATAATAGCATAAGTCGAGTTAGTCAGGACCAAATCCTTTAACACGAAGTAGCTTTCCATTCCTGGCAAGAAGATGAAAGGTCCATAAAGATTGCTCACTTGAATTAGTTCTTCGTCAGAAAAGTCATATCTGGCCTTGTAAATTCTTTCCCATTTCTCTCGCAAGCCGGCAGAATTTCCTTTTCCCAGCGCAGTCTGCCAGACGATGGTGATGATGTCATGCTGATAGACTGCCTTGATTTGAGAGATTGTCAAGAAATCAGAGAGCGATGGCATGGTCTGAGAGAACAGAGGTTGAGGATTTATAAAGTAAGGAGTACCTTTCTCTTTTGAATAGACGTTCATAAAGAGCCTTAGGACGCAGCTGCTTCCTTCTACGTTGGTTTCTGACCAGACAAATCCAAAATATTTATCCATGTCAAAGGCATGAGCGAATCTCGGGTAATTGTTGCTTAGGAAGTTGACCACTGGGAGAGATCCTTTGACAACAGTGCTTGGAACATCGACATTGAGAATGTTGAAAGTGACATTTGCCAGGTCGAATGCAACGAGATATCTCGTTTTATCTGTGAATATTGCACCGATTGGACTCACTGATGTGGTGAAGCGTACGGAAGAGGAGAGACCAGTAATTGATACATCTTGCATCCAGAGCTTGAAGATCTCCTTTGTGTTTGAGACGATGAGGAAGAGGTTCTTTAATGGTGTGAAGACAGTGGTAAAATTGCAATCTTGGCAATTGGAGACGTATCTGTAGGATGGCATCTGGAAGTAGGCTTGATTGATCGCTATTTTGTTCGGGATGGGTGCGGCTTGGGAGGCTCCCACCAATGCCAGGAGCAACAGAACGAGCTTTATCATGAGCTCCTTGGTATTTTGATTAGAAGAAATTACTAAGTTAATTATTTGCTTCAGGTGCTGTTTAAAGAGTGAGTTGGCTCAAGCTCGAGTCCAGATATTACAGAGTTTAAAAATTGAATGAGAACCACAGTGAGTTGAAAAGGATCATCTCTCTGGTGGAAGAGGCAGTTTGATGAGAAGCTCTTAAGCTCTCAAGGACTCGAGGAGGCAGGGATGAATCTCAAATGTCGAAATGACTGTATCGAAGAGTTTTAGCTCTCATCGCACATTCCGCAGTTGTTTGTGAAATTAGACTAATGAATTGGGATTTTCAGAGGGTAGTTTGACTGATTGTATATACTGCTATTAGCTACTACGTTTTTTTCCCTTTTGTGCATGTGGCCTCTGGTTTTTGTGAAGCTTACTGGATTTATGGTTTTTTTCTTTTTTCGTTTAAAGCACAACGTTGTTGAGGTGAATCAACCGATGTCACTGTAAGTTAGATGATGATAATGATGATGAAGGACATCTTTCTTAAGATTAAATTTCTCATGATAGTGCCTAGCAAATTCTATCATTTTGGAATCGTTTTCGGTTAAGTTAGGAAAATTTCATCCTGATGTGGTATTGATTGAGACGAAAAGCATTTTACATGAGAAAATTTTATGAAAAGAGTCATTTGTCTGCTTGCATGATTGCCTCAATTCCTACATTTGGGTTATCAATACTACTCTCATTGTAAATTTTGAAGATTATGGATTTATTGAGTTAATTCAAATTAAGTTGATAATTAAGATATTAATTCGGTTTTCAAACTGGATTTCACTTTCTTCTTCTTGCCGTATAGGTGGTGTTTCTAAATTTTGATAAATTCTGAAAATAGGAATTGAGGCTACTATTGCCAATTGATCACTTATCACCATCAGAGAGTATTCAATCTGACGAATATTTACTTTGATCCTTGGGCCGGAATCCAAATTTGTGACCTTTAAATTAGAAGCAGAACAATATAAATATTTATTTGTTCCGGGTGTCACTTAGTATGCATTTATGATTTTGTATAAACTCATCTCGCTTCTGCAAGATATTCCTTTCGATGCTGCCTTTAGATATCATAGTTAGCGATATATTAAGTCTACGATAAAATTCGTCATGATTTGAACTTGACTGCATAATTAAGTAAGAGAAATTCTCTTTTTTTCCATTCACATTGAACGCGGCGAGAAAATATGAAAATGCTGAGCGTTTTTAAATGAGAAAAAAAGTTAATAATTGAGTGATGTCGCTTGAGATCATGATACTGTTACATATCCTCCAGATGGTTGTTGAATTTATATTTTCAAGATCAAATTCGGGATTTTGTGGACTGAAGCGAATAATCTAAGCTAAACAGGCCCTTTTCGTTTAGAAAATAGATAATTTATGCTATTATAGCGACAATCGAAAGCATAACATGGAAAATCTGTGGCAATTAAAGGAGTTGCAGCAGCCATATAGATCTGCAACATGCGAACCTGGACCAGGATAACAAATTTTTAGATAATACTTCTTAAATAAGGCTGACCTGAACGAAGAAAGAGCTAACGAGAGTGATATTCGAGTAATATTCGGTTATTTCAATATATATTTTAGTCGCTTTCATCATTTTTTGTAGTGAGGAATTTATGAAAATTGGGTTCATATCAGAAAATTATTTTATTTTATGCAACCTTTCCGACAGTGCACGGATTTTTATTATGAGATGAACAGCTTTAACTTCCCTCATAACCCTTCACTTGCCAAGTAGATACACGTCATGAGTGGTCTTTCTTCTCTTACCCTTAGTATATCTCATCAAGGCAAGAAGAATTTAACCAATAGATAGACATCAAATTTCCGATAATAACTTAAAATAGGAACCCTTCTCGAAAATTATTGTTCCATGTTTTCTTATTTACCCACAGCATTGAGCATTCTCACTACATTGAAGTATGACCTTTTTTCTACAGCTATTAAAATCATTTTAACTAAAAATTTGATGAGGAATGTGGTTCAAAAATTTAAGTTCGAACTCTTTTAAGCGTTGAATTTTCTTAAAGTATTTATTTGAATCCTTGGATTTTTATAAGAATCACAGCAATAAATATAAACATTCAATTCTGTGATATTAACCAGAAGCATTTTATTAATTTCTCATTCTGTAAATACCACCTAATTGCTTAGGTATTCGGCGAATTGATCTGACTCATAATTAAATTTTTCAACTGTAATAAACAGAAATCTCTAACTTTCCACTAATATGGTAACACCAACTCACAATACACCCAAAAAGCCACCAATCTTCCTCCGAAAGATGCATAACTTGCTGCAAGTAATTAGGTTTACTATGACCTCCTGAAACATTATCATTCGTTCCAAAAGAGAGGCAATCAGACTGACGTCATTGACTGGAGCAGCGACGGCACTTGCTTTATCATAAAGAAACTTCGAGAGTTTGCTGAGCAGATACTACCGGATCTATTCAATCATTGCAAAATAGCTTCATTCATTAGACAAGTATTTCAACTGTGCTCAGGCTAATTAACTTTCTTTTAAATCTAAAGCTAAATATGTACAGCTTTGTAAAAATCAAAAACAGTCAATATCCGCTAGTCTACTCACATGAATATTTCAAGAAAGATCATGGGTACTTTAGTATTGCTATGCTTGGTTATTAAAGTTTGGTAACGAAGAGAACTACTTTCAAAGATCGAGAGAAAGAAGAAAAGTCCCAAGGAAAAAATCATACTGGCGGAGAGGGAAGCGACCGCCCAAGAGGAGAAAGAAGCTGGGCAAAATGATGTTAATGAGCTCCTTTATGAAGTAAAAATCGTTTTCGTGAAAATTGGAAATTAATGAAAATTACTCAGAACAAGGTTTTAAAGATGATTAAATATGACCTAAATCATCAACTTGAATTCATTAATAATGAAATAAATCAAGCTCGTTTGATCTACCAAAAAAGCCACCTTAGATATCAAGAGTTAACGTATGATACCTTATCAAAGCGAATTTTTAATTTCTCTTTAGGCATGAGTATCAAAAATTGCACGAGATGTTCCTTAGTTTGAAAGCTCAAAAACTCGTAGAAAGTTCAGCCCACGTATCACCGCCACAGTATCTATCGGAAAAGAACAGTGAAATAAATCAGAACGACTATCAGCCCATATTTCAGGAAAGCACGAGGCTATACCCAGAGAAATTCACAACCAGATATGAACCTAACGAAAGATTCAGGACATCACACTGCAATGACAATACTTTGACAACGGCTCTAATTTTTCAAGATAAAAGGCATTATCTTCCAATGAGAGGTTGTAAAGATATATCGGATTGTACTAATGATAGTGCTGGTATCTGCTCTGAGAATTTTGCTTCTCAATGGAAAATATCTCGAACAGATCATTACTCTAATAACTTTGCGTTTTCAAACATGCCGCCAAACAGTTATGAAAACCTTATGTCTCATCCGGATTTGAGTTGAAATGGAATATTCAGCGACAGTGATATTATACTGTGACAAAAATAATGGCTCTAAATTTTGAGGAACTTGTTGTTTATTTGCTGTAATTTAATAATGTGAATAGCAATTTTGAGGAGGTGTTTTCCGAGAACCGAGCTTTTCGTTCCGAACCTATTTCATATCATGTTAAAATTAAGAATATTAAATGAAAAAATCAATTTTCGCTACCTGTTGTTTCTCTAAAACAGCAAATTGATTCAGTCCTAAAGCTCCAACGATCAAGTTAGCATATTATAATTTAGCGAGACACATTCTTCAAACTTATGGAGGATATCAATAATGGTTTAGAAGTTTTCATTAACTTAGTCTTTGCTTTTTCAAAATAATTGTTTTTCTTTTAGTTTAAGGCTCATTAATTTCGAATGCAGTTTCCATAAACGTAATAAGTACCGGGACATCAACTCATGTAGAACACTATGTACTTTCTTGATCAACTAAGTAATTGCTTATTTATTTCATCAACAGAATCGTTCCGCGCTTTACTGGAGCTTCGAACAAAGATTCGGTAGTCTCATTAAATTTGCAAACTTCGAAATTATTCGCTTAGTGCATATCAAAGTGTCAAACACAAAATGCAAAACTCAGAGCTAGAAGCTCCCATTATCATCAACCAAAACCAAAGGCCTCAGAGCAGAGAATCTCAACTGCCTTTTTTCTTACGAAAAATTGTAAAATACGCTTTTCTCGATGCTCATGCAGCAATTTGATTTTAGAATTCCTGGATTGCTCCACAGAACATAACTAATCCTATGAGAAAAAGCATCAACGACACCATCATTTATAACATCGCAATGATGTGCTACGGCCTCGCGAAAATAATCGCTTCAGCAGTGATAATTGCATCTCCAGGAAAAACATGCAACACGTCATTAGTGCTGTGGATCAGTTTGATGCTCGTCCACGATATTTTTTTTATTGTATCGCAAATACTACTCATTAAAGCAGTTGCATCCACTGACTATGAAAGTTTCGAGGAAGAAAACCATTTTGACTTTGAGAATTTCAATCAAACGCAAGATGTAGATGAAGGACCACATGTCGGAGTCTACGGTATCATAGAATATATTGAACAGCAAAGGGATTTCCTTACTGGCTTCATAGAGCTAAACAGAGGGTAATATTTTTATATAAATTCAACAATCACTTAACTCGGGGATGAAGGTATTATCTAATCGTGTATATCTACGGCCTGGTGTTGTTTTTTCAGATCGAGAGAGGGATGTGCTCAGAAAGTACTTTTGTCTTTGAGTTTTCATCACTTTAATACCCTAATTACTAGATTTGGTCAAATTGACCACCGTCTATCTTATTCTGGGGACGATATATATGTTCCTTCCCTTGATATTTTTGTTATTGGCCTGCTTGTGCGTGCCTGTCATGCTTATTACGCTTCTATTTGTAGGCAGACAGCCTGAACCCGAAAACGACTCTGAGGTCCCTGATGTAAAGCTTACTTTTTCCAACATGCTTATGAGCTGATTATACAAATTTTGTAGCCTTTGATAGAGCAGCTTCAAACCATTAAATTGAATTCGGAGCTCCCTGGAGCCAAGGAATGTGCTATTTGCATGAATACTTATACGTCTGATGATAACCTGATCCAGTTGAAATGCAGTCCATTGTAAATATTCATCTGGGAAAGATTCTCTAAGCAACTCTGTTAGGCATCATTTCCATGCGGATTGCATTAAAAAATGGCTCTATATTAATCACAATTGTCCAATTTGCAGGACTCAACTTCAGGAAATGTATAAGAAAAAAGCGAATCGGCGAAGATCCAGAAGGAACCGAACTCAAAATCAAGTCCATGATAATCCGTCTATTTCTACTTCAGTCCCTTAAAAGAAAGTTTCCATTGTGACTGAAGAGCATCTTTTGCTGCAGGTACGAATGCTTAAAGTACTATTCTTCAAAGATAATTCAATTAAGCAAGTACTTCAATACATCTATCATATATTTGTTAACTTAATGACTGTCCAACCAGTCTAGTTTAATCGCTAAGCCATGTAAGTTGCTGCCCAATTTCTTTTTAATTCATCTATGTCTACAATGTACTCTATAGAGCAAACAGACCTGTTTCGGTCGTCATAATAGAAACTTCACAATTCGATATGCGGCGATTCTATTCATTGCTTATGGAAATTTACACTCAATTATATTCGCATACAAAAAATCGACACGAGAAGAACATTTGCCGCCTGATTAGCGAACCTTGTCGAATTTAGTAGTCAACAATACCCTTGTGCTTCTTTGGCCCTCCCTAGAAAATGTGCATCAGCTTAGTTGGAAGTAAAAAGAAAAGAATTACCAGAGAGTGAGGGTTCATGGACGGGTACATCTCAGGGCCAGTGGCCGTGATTTTTGAAAGGAAATCGATATTAGTTTTAGCCTCCTTCGCTTTGTCAGGTGGCGGAAGATTAGGAGCTCTAATTTCACTCTTTTCCTCAGCACCCTCGATCGTAGTCACAGGCTCAGGGATAAGCAAGCTGCTATCAATTTCAGCTTCATCTTCATCTAATGAAAAAATCATTCGCTCATATTCACACAACAGAAAAGACGCACCTTCTTCATCCACAGGATTGCTGGCTGGACGAGCCCAGCTCATACTGACTCTGTGATTATTGATAACCAGCTTTCCATAGAGCTGCTTCACCGCCTCTTCGCAGGCTTGACGGTTTTCTAAATCCACAATCGCTGTTGCCTTCGACAATCGTTTAACAATCTCCACAGTTGCAAAATCTTTGAACGCGTTTCTTTATAAAAGCGTATCATCAGCAATGATCACAAAGATTATATGTACTTAATATCTGCGTCCTTGATATCTTCGGTTAGATTGCTAAGATAGAACGCTGTGATGGACTTATCTTCTGGTGGTTTTATGCGTTTGTTTTCAAAGATCTTGTTAATGATTCTGCTGGCGATAGGATCGTTGGTTCCATAGTATCTCTCCTTGAAGTTCTGTGGGCCGCTGTTGGCGATTTGGTCTTCATTCGGAAGCTCATGTCTAATACATTTCCAATTAACCCTCTGAATTACGGTTCAAATCACCTGTATGGACATTCGTCGCCTCTAGTGCAGTTTCCCTTCAGGAAGAACGAGCAAAGATGTGGTAAGTTCCTGTAAAATTATAATAGAGTTTAGAAAAACAGCAGCAAATAACCAAAAAACCTCTTGTAATGGGGCTTAAGCCTTGCGACTTGGTCTAAAATTTCATTTCTTTCTTTATCGTAGGGCAGAGCCAGCTTATCGAGCTAAACAGAAGAAAGTTTGAATGGATCTCTAGGAGAGCGAGTGGTTACATTAGCGTTGGCCAAGTTGCTCCAATAGTCGCGATTCGCCTCGCCTTGAGGGATCTCAACCTTGCCGTTTTCCAAAAATCTGTCTCTGACTTCCACTGGAAGACCGTATTGCAAATCGAATAAGCATGTTTGACAAGCGTTTTTGAGTTTCGCGCAAGTTTGGCAGATTTCAGTCTTTTTGTACCTTCCTTTTGGGCCAGCTTTCCACCTGAAGACTGTAAATGGTCTTTCACAGATCTAAACGAAACGCGGCAAGCATGAGTCTGTCAGCTGCGATAATTATGAGAGGTAAATACCTTGCATTCTTTGTCAGCAGGCGCCTTCAGCTATTTGGGAACGCGCGTCAAATTAGTTTCAAATGAAATAATTACCATGCGAATAAAAGGATTTTCGCCGAGACATGTCTCGCAGAGAATAGGAAAGTCTGAGCTCTCCCAACCTAAAGACAGTTTTAAGCTTCGAGAGAGATGAAGTGGGTGTACTTTGCTTATTTGCTCCAGATCGGATACCAAGTCCTCTTTCTCCCATGTAATTTCAAGTTTTGCCGAATAGAAATAATTAAGATAATATTTGAAATTAGAAGCACACTTTTCAATAAGTAATCAATTAGTCACTGTCCTTTCACAAGATAATTCACCCTTATATGCCTTTGATACTGCGATGAGCACATCCTACCATTCATCTATCCTTACATAAGTCATCAAATACAATGAAAAGTGCTCTAAATACTCTTTTTCAAGAAATCGAATGGCTTGTGTATGTCTCTAATGTACAGTTATAATACCATAGGAGTGTGATTAAGAATGCAAGTGACAGATAAATGAAACTAGGTATTTTTTCTATGAGATTGCTCGTGTTATGATACTGACATATTTGATTAATTTGCTTTCAGTGATTGGACGCATTATCTATAAAGGCTATTTTATTCCTGATTCAATAATCATAGGTCAATTCCTGATCTGAGTCATTCAACCGAAAAATGGAAGTCATCGAAAACTATTCCGTTCCTACCACTTTCGCCCAACCTCGCGAAACAACTATGTAAGCAACCTCAATCCTCTTGAACCCTTCTCATTTTTTCGGTTTTCAGCCTTTGTTGTCTTTGCGGTACCGCGTTCAATGTCGGTGCGTCTCGAACGAACATCTGCCTCAAATGCTTGTCATCCGAAACCGATATCACAGCCGGTATTACGAAGCAAGGCATCCTCGACTACTGCCGCCAATGCAAAAGGTTGACCTTCAGAGTAGTTTCCAACGTAACACGATTCCTAAAATAGATATTTGAGACCACCATGGGTTGCTTGCGAGCTCGAATCCAAAGAGCTTCTTTCGCTCTGCCTCAAGAAAATCAGAGGCTTAAACCGCGTTCAACTTGTAGACGCGAGCTTCATTTGGACTGAGGCTCATTCGAAGAGAATCAAACTGAAATTATCCGTTCAGAAAGAGGTATTTTCTATTACCTTTTCTTGTTCTGAAGAGAATAAAAGGTGATGAGTGGCCCTACAGTTATTCAGACCTTCCCTGTCGAATTCATCGTCCATTATCAGCAATGCGAGGACTGTCAAAAGTCATTCACGCCTCATAAATGGGAAGCTTGCGTTCAAGTTGATATTCTTTTGAATCTCCTTGTGTTAAAGGGCCAAACTAGGTGAGACAAAAAGTAGACCACAAAAAGACTTTCCATTTCCTCGAGCAACTCATCCTGAAACACAACGCTCACGCGAAGGTCTTGAACGTGAAGTCGATGAGCGACGGACTGGATTTCTTCTTCAAAGGCAAACCTCACGCCCAGCGACTCATGGATTTCCTCCAGGTAAATCCACAGCTCATGAATCTATTCGCTTAAAAATCCTTGGGTTATAGAGCACTTTCCCAGTTAAAATAAAAACATCGAAGCAATTGATCGGTCAAGACGACCACAGCAACACCTTCAATTACAAATACGTTTTTGCGGTCGAGCTGCCGAAAGTTTGTAGAGAAGATCTCGTGATGTTAACTCCTCGCCTGAGGACCCTGTTCGGCGGTTGCAGTCCAATTCTCATCTGCTCGAAGGTAGCCTCGATGATCCATTTCTTGGACCCTTACACCATGCAAATCATTGAAATGAGCGGACAATATTACTTCCAATACGAGGAGGAAATGACGTTTTTCTCGCTCAAGGCTCACGGCAAAGAATTCACTGTAAGCCCTTTATCGTTGCAAGAGGATTAAACATATTCGCTATAGGTCTACAACATAGAACCCGTGGATCCTAAAACCATCAACAACTCATTCCAAACAGTGCCAAAAACCTCCGTTGTTCGCGTAAGAAGGATTTTCAAAGCGATAGAAGCCTGCAATAATATTAAATAGGTTGAAATTGGAAGAAATTCCGACAATGAAATGTTCAATGTGAAGACCCATCTTGGAGACCTCTTGAAAGAAGGAGATATCGTCCAGGGCTTCGATTTGTCGACTTTGAACCTCAGCGGCGAGGTTGAAGCTGATAAAGCCATATCACACTTACCGGAAGTCATCCTCATCAGAAAATGCTTCCCTGACCGCAAGAAACACAAGAGAATCTGGAAACTGAAGGAATTGCCAAAAGAAGACGGCGAAGACAATAGAAAGAAGAAGAAAGAAAAGAAAGACGACTCTTTCGAGGAGTTTTTAGAAGACGTCGAAGCAAACCCTGAGTTGAGAGCGCAAATGAACCTTTATAGAGTAAACTTCTAGTAATTCAATGCGGTGTTAAAATGTTGCCACGATAGGATGAGAAAGCAATTCAAGAGTTGGAGGCAGCAGGCAAATTAGGCAAGAAGAAGAACAAGAAGAAAAAGGTTCAAGTGAAGAAAGGAAAGAACGCTGCCAAAGCCGGCGGCGAGAAGGAAGAAGAAGCAAAGGCTGAGAAGAAGGTTGAAAAGAAACCGACAATGGAAAACGAGGATGAAGACGATGAAGAAGATAACCAAATGGTTAAGATTGAAGAACTCTTGAGCGATCTTACGCTCAATGACTCAGAGGCCGTCGTGAACACAGAATTAATACAACCGGATGCGCTGACCGAGTTCGTAACTAAATTGAAAAATGTTACCATTGAGAAGTAGTGTTAGTTTCTATATTATCTCGTAGGAATTGCGCTCGGTTTAGAATAGAGCAGTTAGAATTGTTTATGTTTTGATTGTGAGTTCTTCTAAAAAAAAAAATCGTGCATTTCAATCTTGCCTCTTTACGATTAGTGAGAAAGCCTCTGGATAGATGGTTAAATTTTTATTGTAGGAATCAAACAATAGATTAGTTGGGTGTCTTTTTTGGTCTTCTCGTGGCAATATTGAAATTTGCATTGATTGCTTAGTTTTTGTGCAAGATGTAGTGTGTGATTGCGATTCTATTTGTGAAAGGCTTACTTTCTTTCGTTTTTCATTATAATTTCTAAGGAAGCACATAATGTAGCGAAAAATTCTAAAGAATTGCAACAGTTTCAATTTTTGCTATAAACTTTACAGGAAATAGAAAGCCCATCATTAATGAAGGAAATAGGGAACGCTTTGGAATGGAATTCAATATTAATGTAGTTTTGAGGTTTCTGCAGAACAATAGAACTGATCGAAAATCATTAAAAAAATTAAAATTGGTGATCAAACCGCAGAAATAGTCATGAGCTCCTTTTGTTTTTTTTTTGAAAGTCCATAGTCTCTTTTTTTCTTTCACATCAATTTAAGAATTCAATCTGTTTCCTTAGATATACTATCCACCTTTTTGAGTTCAGGGATTTTTACCTCATTTTCTCCTTTTTCTGTTGTGAACTCACATTCTTATCCAAATTCTATGCTATTAGTCTATGGTATCAGAGTAGCTCTTAAATGCGAGCTTTCCTATCTGTTTCCTCTTGGATTTCAAAAATTATTCTCGAGAGCACATGAACTCAACTACTAATTAACCATCCTCGCTAACTAAATCATTGAAATCTACCTTATGGCTAGGATTCCAAAGTTAAAATTAAGTCCTCATCCAAATCAGGCCGCTTCCAGAGTCCTCAGCAAAACTATCTATTTCCTCTGATAGTTCATTAAGATATTTGTCTCATCTATTAATTTTTATTGCGTCTCTTAATCTGAGGCTATGATTTAACCGGCTGGATATATCATCTCTTTAATAAAAAAATTATCTAAATTTCAAGAAAAAAGGAGTCACTGACACCATGGAAGCCAAGTCTCAAACCACCACTACCACTCCTATGACCCCCGAAGAGCAAACCAAGCTCGAGGATCTCAAAAAGCGAGTTGATGCGCTCTGGGACTCCACGTTCACTCAATATACCAACAAAGCATACTTCATCAACGATGACGCCTTATATCGCTTTGCCACTGCTCATGACTTCAAATTGGACGTCGTAGTCGAGAAATGGAAGGCCTGGGTTGAATGGTACAACACCTACCGCCCTGATCTCATCCGCGAAGACGAAGAGACGATTAAGAAGCAAGCTGAGACTGGAAAGATGTTCTGGCATAACGTCGACAAGCAAGGCAGACCCATCCTCTACTACAGAATGCGATACCACCAAAAGAACCTCGGTACCGTCGACGAACTCATCAGGTTCTTTGTGTACTCGCTCGAGAAAGGCTGCAAAATGGCCGATGAGAACGGTTCAAGGAGAATCGTGGTCATCTACGACAGAACCGGCTTTAACAAGAAGAACTACGACGAAAGCAGCATGAATTCGATGAAGAAAGTCATTCCAATCCTTCAAGACTACTACCCTGAAAGACTCCAGGCGTTTTTCGTTATTGGCGCCAATTGGTTCTACCGAATGATGTACGATGTGGTCAAGACCTTCGTGAGCAACAAGACCATAAAGAAAGTCGTGACAGTTGGAGAGATGAGAGAATTGCTTAATTTTATCGCGAAGGAGAACCTCTCGATCGAGTATGGAGGCATGTCTGACCCACAGCAGGTGGGCACGAAAACCAAGCTGAAAATTCTGAGCTTGTCGAAGAATTACGGCGATGATGTGGTCCAAAGCGACTCTGAAGACGAGAGACAAATGAAGAAAATCGCCGATAAAATGTTCAGTGAGGCTGGAATTAAAAAGCCTGACTATGATTCTATTTATTAAGTATATTTAGAGATTTCTTGTTTGTTTTATGCTACGCCTGAAGTTTTTGATAGTTGAAACAAACGGCAAAAAGTTAGATTGTATGAACTTTAAACTTTAAAAGGCGAATGCATAGCCGATATTACAAACGCTGGTAGGATAAAGCTTAACAATAATAATACATAATTCAGGTTCTCATAAAGGCCTCGATATTATTTGATCCGAGAAAAAGAGAGAAATCAAGTTTTTGCTTTTGTTGTCTTTGTGTTTTATTAAGGTTTAAGAAATTAATTGTTAATGGACTTCAGTAAGCGGACACTTCTCCTATTTTGGTTGTTTTTGTATTCATTCAAAGATAAATTTAGAGTGATACAGATGTTAAACTATCATGCGTTAAGTTCGATACTAATTATACACAAGGTTCTATGTTAGTAAACTGCTTAGCCTATATCAACAGCTTGCTTATATTAATGATTCTTGCAAATTCATAATAAATAAGTTTTTTCGTGCTAATTCAGGAAGGGAATAATTAATTACATTATATTCATATTCCTAGCTCTTGGAGTATCTCGAAAGCTTTGGCCATTTCGATCTGGAGTTGCTTTTTCTTTGTCGGGTTATTGACAATGCGGTTGTTATCAAAGTCTTCGACGACTTCAGCACCATGCTTCTCAATGAATTGAGTTAGCTAGAGCATAAATAAATTTAATAAAGCAAGGGAATTGAAGATAAATCCAACCTTCTCTTTCAGCTCTCTCCTCGATTCCAGGAGCTGATTGAGCTTGCCTTTTCGCACAATGAGGTACAGCAACGCGACTAACCTTTTGAAATGCCTTACAAAGCCATCGTATGATAGAACAGCCACTATAATATTCGATATAGTAACAGAAGATGTCCATATCATTACTGTAGCAGTACACAGGCCATAGAACGTAGAAAATCAAGGAATATGTCAACGCTCGTTTGTAAGTGAAATGGAACCCTGCCTTAAGCGTCCAGAAGAGACAAGTTGTCCAGACAAACGAAGCTATCGGGAAAGCAACAAGCGCGCAAGCTACTTTCTGACTCGCAAGCACATCTACTCCTACAACCTTCACGGTAGATTTCTGGAGAACCTAGGGATGGCTTGGTGAGCACCGTAACGATAATTTATTTAATTTACTTTCTTCCTCTCTTTTTCTGCAAGGTGTCGAGCCAATAGTCCTATCGGAACGTTCAAAAAGAAGCCTGGGAGAAACTAATAATTTATTAGTAATTTGATCCTGAGAAGCAATGTTTTACGAAGAACAAACTGAGAGCCAGCCTAAATAGCGATTTGAAGAATTTGGGAACGAATGCGGACTTGTTTGGTGATAGTAGCTTGAGCTGAATTCGGAGAAAACTTAGTTATTCGCAGAGGTATGGGCAGTACTTGCTCGTCGCTTAGACCAAGTCGTTTCAACGTTTCGCGATACGCTTTGAGGCCGTTGAAGATTTTTTGGACTTCAGGGTGGTCTTTGAATTTATTATAACCCTCGGCGAGTCTTCTGCTGATGATGTATTCTTCTTCCGGAGTTAGCCTCTCGGTTTCAGGGACATAAAGGCTTCTTGCAATATAGACACTTCTCAGCTCGCTGTAAGTTGGAGCGTGAATAGTCACGCTACGCATCAGCTGGGATAAAAATTCATGGTGAAGGGGAAAGCGAAGTTAAAGACAAACCTTTTCCACGGTAGCTAGAAGCTCACCTATAGCCTCTCGCTTTTGCGTTGCGTAACGAGCTGCTAACTCCTGAGGGATGTCATAGGCGGGGCCGAATTCAGCTAGGGCCTTGCTTCTGAATCTATGTCCCTAGTGAAGGTGTAAATTTGAAACAGAGAGCACTGCTTCTACTTTGAAATAATTAAGGCCACAAGGGACGAGTTTCACGGAGATTTTATGCGCGTTCATAGCTCCGAGACTCATGATGCAGACGCCTGCTTTCAGCGGAAGCATTTCTGTCCTATCGTGGGACCCACCCTGGTAAATGGCAATAATTAAGATAATACACGCCGGAGTTATGAAATCTATACCTCGGGGAAAATACCCAGACATCCTCCTTGTTTCATTAGTTCCCAGACAGCTGAATAGAGCTGACTTTGGTCAAGTTTAGGGATTATCTATATAATAAATTCCACATATTCACCCGTAAGAATACGTGATCTAGCAATATCAAGTACCTGATAAGCACTAAGCACACCTAGCTTTTCAAATGGCTGGGCATAAGTCACGTGTACTTCTGTATCACTAATGACTTTTTTCACGATAAAGTCCTCTTCAAACTGATTTATGAATCATCAGAGCTCTTCATTTGGATTTTTGAGTTACGCCCTTAATTTTGAGAGTTTCCGCTCCAGCCAGTTTCGTAAATTCGGTTCCTTCTCCCTAAGAAATTTAATAAAACAAGAGAAAAACCTGTAAATTTACAATGATCACTTCATTTTTTATATGCAAAATCTTGCCCTTTCCTGCCATCGCATAGTCCTAAAGCCATTTTACATGAATACAACAAGAGCTCCGGCTTGAATTTACTTGTGGTCGCTCAACGGGAATAGCCTTCATTAGTCTCGCAACCTGGCCAATGACTGGTTTCTTGAATGACTGGTTATGACGGAATAGATAAATGAGGTCTGTTAAAACAGTTATCCTTCTTACTGAAGCTGCCATCACAAAGCTCACTTTTCTTGGACAAAATGCGAACAAGATCTATCGAACAATAATCGTGAGCTTATTCATCCAAGCGCCAGATTACCAAAGCATCGATGAACTGGTTCGCATGATTTCCACAAATGATGACCGGACCTTCCTAGCAAGCAATTGAAGTCTCCCTCACATTGATAAAAGTACTTTTGGAATATTCTGGAGACCAACCACCTTCATATCTTTGAAGAAGAAGTAGGCAATCACCCTTGAAAGGTTATCGAACAGCATTCAGTAAATACCTACCTAAAGAGCCACTTTATGATGGCGTAAATGAGTTCCATTAGCGAATATAGCTAATTTCTTTCTACTCAGAATCTGATGAGATTAATAATATAAATGTTTGGATTTTTTCGAAAACTTCAATTATTTATCCGATAATTCATCTCGCATTATTCTTGTCTTTTTGCCTCAAAAAAATTTCTCAACTCACTGCCAATATTTCCATTAAAAATCACCTTTCCAATGGTTCATTGCGGTGAAAAGATTCTATCACCATCACAAATCTTTAGAGCTGAAAGGATCAAATTTTCCTTTTAATGGCAATATTGCGCCTCCCCAAGTCTAGCAGGACTATATCCAATTCGAAAGACGGCAGGATTCACTAGTCTATCAACCAAAAAATTTTCAAGCCATGCGAGATTACGATATTTGAAATTATGAATAGATAGATACTTCCTCAGTCTTAGCTTTTTAATAATTATACAAAATAATTATTGAGTAAGATTTTGTAAACCCGAGCAATGAATTGGATTCCAACGAGAAACGGAGGCTTTTATTTCAAGCGGTTTGAGTTCTTCCAGAACAACAATTCTCTCTTCAAGGACCTCCCGCTCAAATCCATGCTCTTTGCGAGCGCCAAGAACGGAGGCCCGTTCGCATTGACCCTCAATCCTAACCACGTCCTCGTCGAAATGAAAAAAGACGACCCTAAACATATCATGATCTTCAATAACAAAGGCGTGATGATGCACAAGATCGAGCGCAAAGACAATCCTCAAATTGTGGTCCTGGATTTCTTGGAAAACGAGACGTTGTTTGCTCTATTTAAAGATGGCACATATTGGCTCATCGACCCTCACACCGGCAGAGTACGAGTGTTTAATCTAGGACAGAGGTTCCTTGCTGAGTACATCAGCGACGGTAAAGTCGCTGCTAATGGATGTGTTTTCTACACTGCTACGAAGATGGGATTCCATTTCCATTTCATCGCCGACGTCATGAACGCCTCAGCCGTAGAATTCAGACACAATGATCTTAAAACCAAGCCAGCCGCATTCTTGCCAATCCCGCCAAAGGTATCATATAGTGAGAAATGGGAGTGTTTGGTTACTCACGAGGTCGCCGGGCTCTATCGATTGGTGCAAGACCAGACGAGAGAGGAAATTATATATAACAGCCAATATACAAACCCAAGCAATGCTCTATTTTCTTCTCTCCCTGAAATTAAGTCCATAGTAAAGATCGCGCTATCTCCCAGCGAAGAAGGCGATTCGAAATTCTTCGCTTTTCTGACTAAAAACAACGTTCTTCACATCCAACCAGCAGACTTCTCCTCCAGCAAGAAAGAGATTAGCTATAGGGTGGAAACTGAAAAAGAGTGGACTGGACTCTACTGGTGCTCGGAAGACGCAGTTGTGCTAAACCGCGGGAGAAATTTAAAGATATTCATCCAGCAGTACGAAGCCAACTACAAAGTTCCTGAAAAATCCAAGGGACTGCTATTGAGTCAGGAAATCGATGGTCTGAAGATCGTTTCAAGCCAATCTACCGGGATTCTGAGAATGATACCGAAATTCTACTATGATGTCCTGCATCCGGTCAGTCTTGCCTCTGGGTCGGTGCTGTACAAAGCTTACGATGAATTCGAACGCAGAGAGCCTTCGTCTGAAGAAACGCTTATCAATAACAAAGAAGCTCTGAAAGAAGCCGTTGAAAATTGCATCAGCTCTGCCTGCTTCGAAACCAATGTCGATGACCAGCTGAAATTGCTTCGAGCAGCCTCCTTTGGAAAGAGTTTCTTGAGTACCGCAAACTCGAAATTTGATCATGAATCGTTTGCTGAAGCCTGCAAGTACCTCCGTGTCGTGAATGCTCTAAAGAACGAGTCTTTCGCAAGGGCGATTACCTACAGACAGCTCAAATCCATGTCCGATGAGCACTTGATTGATATCCTTATCAAATACCAGAAGTTCTATCTGGCTGATGAGATTTGCAAGTACTTGTCTTTCCCACAGAGACTTATCCCTAGAATCTATATTCAATGGGCTTGCGCGAAAATCGAGTCGAATGAGCCCGAAGACGTGCTCAGTACGATCATTCACAAGAAGCTGAAGCAGACAAAGAACATCTCGTACACAGAAATCGCTTCTCGTGCGCACGAAATCAGCAAAACGACCCTTGCGCTGAATCTCCTGAAATGCGAGACTTCGCTTTCGAAGAAAGTGCCTGTGCTGATCTGGATGGATAAATTCGAGTTGGCGCTCTCTGAAGCCATTCGGAGTAGAGATCCAAATCTCATCTACTTGGTCATCCTGCGCTTGATGAAGACCAACCTTGATGACGCTTCAATATTCAATATGCTCAGCAAAAACCCGGTTTCAAGGCCATTTTTAATTAACTGCCTAAAGAACTTCTTCCCCGATAAACTAGAAGGATTCCACGTCAATCACCTGAACGCCGAGCAAAGAGGACTTTTCACGGTCGGGAAGGCGTACGAAAGAGAGAAATTAGTCCACAGAGTCGAACTACTTAAGTACGCGGTTGATTTTTTCTCATCCAAGGAGTCAAAGGATAAGTTCTACGAGAAAGTCACCAAAGAGCAATATGATCTCCTCACGAAGCTGATGAAGAGCAAAGGGGACGATATGGCTGGAAAGCCGATCAATACGCTGTTGGAATATTTCTTTAAGTCAGGGGATGTCAAAGAGGCTGAGCATATGAGAAAGAGTTATGATATTCCGCAAAGGAGATTCAACCTAACCCGTCTAAAAACCATAGCGGAAAAAGGAAAATGGGATGAATTTGAAGCCGCAATTGCCGAGCAAGCCAAGTCGAAGCATGCGGTTCCTTACTTTGCTATTGTGGAAATCTTAACCGAGGCGGGTCAGAACGAGAGAGCGATTAAGTATATCCAAAAGCTCCCAGATGTTGATGACCAGATTAAGATTTTGAAACTGATCGATGCGCTGAAGCCTGCCGCTGAGGTCGCTATGGCGAACAAGAGATATGAAGTGTTGGAGGATCTGATGCATAATCCAGGAGTTGACCCTATGTTGAGAGACAATATCACCGCGTTCTTGAGCGGACAAAAGAAGCGATAAATTTTCAGGAAGTTATGATTAGGAATTGATAAAAAGAAAAGGGAAAATTGATAAGTTGGAAATAAAGAGTATCCGTAGATAGTATTTTCTCGTGGTTTTTGCTGCGTATTCGTAGTTGATACAAGTAAGTAATAGTTGAAGGAGAGAAAGCTTAAAAAACTAAATGAAAAATTGAGAAGTTAAATGATCGTTTATTACGAGAGCTGTGAGTTTTTTATTAAGCAAAATAAATTTTTAAGGAGGTTAAGTCTTGCAAATAAAATGCATGGGAGCCGATTGATCGCTTCGCGCACTGAGAAGTCAAATGTGAGAGTGCCTGACCGAGGATCTTCGGCAGTCAAGACTCTTAATTCGAAACAGAAACCTGAAGAAAGCACCGAACAACAAACCATCGCGAAGAACCCTGTCAATAATTCTGGGAAGAGGTCGACGTCGAGTGTTCCTCGTGGAAATGTGTATACCGAGAAGCTTTCAGGGGTTTCTCCGAAGATGACTCACCAAAGGAACTCAGGAGGAAAGGGTGGATATCTGAGCGGAAGAAATGTTCATAAAACTGAGCCTGAAGAGAAGAAGAGTTCCACCAAGGAACCGTCGTTTCGTGAACTAGTCGCAATAATGTCAAAATATACCAACAAAAAGCCTCAGAAACCAACGAAGGCGCTCAATCAGACAGGATCTAACGCTGATAAATCTCCGCTGAGAAATAGCCGATCGAATACCAGAAACAAACCATACAAATTGAGCATGGCGAAAACTGAGGTTTCGCCTAGGGTTTCAAAGCAAAAAGATATTGAAGAACAGCCCACGCTAGAAGACGCTGAAAACTCGTTCGCAATTATCAACACAGAGCCCAATCAGCCCTTATCTTCTGTAGGCGAGGAATTTCAAACAAATGAGCAAAAACCCCAGCAAATTGAGTTTATAATCGATTATAAATTAGAAAGACGAAGGCGGAAGAGGGAAGGGAATCTTGAATACTATCAGGAGTAAATCATATTTGTTATTCGAGCAAACGACTTATCTTTGCTATCTAATTATATAGATGTGCTAATATGGGTTATGATATCGCTACAGATCCCGTAGATAATTGCCTAATCCTGGTCAAGGATCCCAACGCAATCCAGCGCACATGGCAAGAAAGCGACGACGAGGGCTTCAATTACGAGGAATTGGATAGACAATTTGAAGGAGTAACTTTGCAGAACGAGCCTGAACAACTGAGTCAGCCAGTGGAGACAGAGACTCCCATACCCACAGTCCAAAAGAAAGTTCTATTAGTTGATATGAGCGTTGGGAAGTTGGACCCGAAAACTGTGAGACTCAATTACCTTTACCGAGGACTAAATGGAAAAGTCCTCGGGAAGAAAAAGCGCCTGCTTGTTGGAACAAATACGACGGGAGAAGCAATACGGGTAGATACCTCAGACCTGATTAATCCACAGTTCAGGAAGCACAAATTCGGAAGGAAAGAAAAAGAGAGCGCTGCAAAGTTAGTCGCTTCTCTTGAGAACAAGCCGTCTAAGAATGCATTTGAGAAATATGCGTATTTAAATGTAGTATTGCAGCCGGAAGCATCTGACCACGAGAAGAAGGTAATAGATGACATGGATAATACTCCTGTTGCGAAGGTTATGACGTATTCGGAAAATTTAAAGGGGTTTCTGCGCGAGACTGCCAGTTGGAAGAAACTGAAGAAAAAGAAAAAGAAGGTCGAGCGAGAAAGCGAAAATGGTGAAGCGCTGGTTTTCGAGAAAACCTGGTATTATGGCGATTATTTCAAATCGAACACTGATTTGCATCATTACCCAACACAAAAAGAAGAGGTGTCGTCGATAATTCAGAGAATACTGACGCTCAAACACGAAGCTGAACCGAGAACAGACACAGGTCTTCACTCTCCGCACAAGACGTCTCCAGGAAATAGAACTTTCATGAAGAAAAACAGAAGAGCTTTCGGCAGGCCATTGAACTTCACAACTTATGATTCGGAAGGAAAGGGCTCTCAGACCACTCTAAGAAGAGAGAACGATGAGGTTATTAGTCATGGCGAAACGAGTAGGGAGCTGAGTCGGGAGGTTTCTTTAGCAAAAACAGATCGATTGCCTGTGTTACAGACTCCGAATAGAGCGCAAGGGAAAATTCAAGGAGCGAGAACGAGTCGAAATCGAGCAACGACGAGCAGAATGACAGCTGATTCTGCTATTAAGAATTCGATGGATGCGTCAGGCGTTGTGCTAATCGATCAGAGGAAGAGTCGTATTGATGACACGAGCCCTAGAGACACATCCCCAGCGACTAAATTGGTTCAAAAGAGGCCTCAGAGATTTAAAAGTGCGGGTCACAATAATAAGATGAGAAGGAATATTAACAGTCTTAACCCTTACAAAGTTGCATGGGTTTTCACCTGAATTGGACGGTTCTCGTTGTCCTTATTATTTTTCGTTTGAATATGTGTAGTGTTAGCCTAATTGGCTATTTATATGATTTTTCGTTTAATAGTCAGCCATAATCCTTGTTGTGATAATAAAGTGCAAGAAAAAAGCTAATCATTACAATTTGTAGAAGAACACATTCTTTTGGATGTAGACTGAGATTGCCTGTGGCTAGATGACTGCCAACAATAATTTTGAGGATTTTCCACCTACTCAAACAAATTTACAAAAAACAGCTGAACAATTGACTAACGAATGGAAGAATTGCTTAACTTATCTTAAGATCATA
>ENA-UOUE01000436-UOUE01000436.1-compost-metagenome-genome-assembly--contig:-NODE-436-length-33630-cov-8.101988_pt1 | contig 33630 bp, 22 predicted proteins | sample MGYA00238146_ERZ747223 | MGnify/ENA primary metagenome ERZ747223 (study PRJEB28781, sample SAMN06268865) | compost metagenome | isolation source: single cell | place: USA: California, Emeryville, Joint...
GTAAATTTTATCTTGAGTTAAATCGATTTAGGGTGTATGGTGGAATTAGAAAGAGAATACCTCGTTTATACTCCTTAAGATGTGTTCTATCGCTTACCCAGCCAGGCCGTGTGTTTGTATTTGAGCATGGAAGTTTAATCGATTTGGTAATCTTTGAAATAGGTATTCTGTGCGAAACGAATGATCCTGGTGAATGAAATTCTGCAGTTGAACCCATTGTCTGCAAAAAGGACTCAGTATCAGCACCATTGAGCTCAAAATCCTGCTTGTTGGAGGTTTTATTAGGAATTAGGTCTCCAGGGAAGAGCTGTTTGGCTGTATCAATGGGCGTTTTCTGGTTGCGAAAGGCAGAGTTTAAGGCAATGCCATTGGTCGCTGCTAATCCAAAGAGAACGCTTTTAGAAAACTTCGGTACGAGATGGAAATAATTACTTTGCTTGGAAATTGATGGGGTTTCTCTTTGGATTGGGTCTCTTGAAGAGAGAGGAGATAGAAAATTCCTCGTATTGATCGTTTTGGAGGCTGGCGATGTGAAATTTGTGGTATATACTTGATTGTCCTTAGATTGAGGGGTCGTTCGATCAACATGTTGGAGATTCGGAGAAAATTTCGCTCCTGAGTTTGTCGGAGTATGAGGATTCTTAGAGAGCATTCGGTCGTTTTCCTCTTTATTGTCTTCTGGAACCTTTTCTTTGGTTTTTCTATGAGAGAAAATTCCCAGCATTGAAATGAGTTTTGCGTTCTTTAACTTTGATTGGGAGTTAATATTTGATGATAATAAAGATAAATTAGTTTATGCAAAAAATAAGAAATATTATTATGTGATTGCTGCAGAGGTTCCTTGCTTTATCGAGTATTAAGGGTTTATTCAGAATGGGGTACTCAAAAAAAAAATTAGACAGGACAGTGCTTTGAGCAGGGTTCTTTAAGAGGTACATTAATTTAAGTGATAGTGTACTATTGCTCACCAAAAACTATCAATAATAATTAACACGGGTTCTTGCTTTGCATAAAATTCATATCTTGTTCTTAAAAATTTCGGGATGCTATTTCTGGAGCAAGTCTCATATAAACTCGGGAAACTACTCGGAATTTTCAACTTAAGAGTAGACTGGTGGCAATCGTAATCTTCCTCATAGCTAAAACGTTATTTTACAAGACGTTGGACCTCGTTCGTTTCCTAACAGTAGAATATAACAATGTTTCTTAGGCTAAGCTCTGTGACTATATTTTGAGAGTAATTATTAACTCATGATGAAATTTCCGTATAGGATTTTTATTAAAAACGCAAACAAAAATTCACACTATGACTAGCTACCCTAAAATTGTGTACATAGAAAAGTTATTTTCTCTACCTTTCTCTTATGAGTAACCTTTGTCATTCTGGGATTCCCATGCACGTTTCATTCATTGCGAATACGAATTATCAGTACTCATTGTCGACCACACCCTAGCAAAATTAATTAGGATCTTATAAAACTAAAGTTCATTTACCTTAGTGCTAAGCGACTTGGTAGAATCGCTTCCTTGTTCGGAAGTCTTAAGGTCCGAGAATCTGCTCGTCCCATTGCTTCTTTTCGGTATGCTGGTCACATCAATCGATGTTCCCGCTAGCGGCATGCTGTATGACATCATCGGAGCACCACCGAAAGACAGTGGCAACTGCATCATTTGCATCATCTGCGTTTGAGTCATCATTGGAGGCTGCTGTGGGGTGTATTGCGGCTGAGTATTCATGTACATGGGTGTGAATGTGTTTGCGTTTGTGGGTAGTATCTGAATGGGTTGTTGGGTTGGATTACTGGTAGTAGTGCTTGTCGAATAGGAGCTTTGTTGGTATGGAGCTCTTGGGTTGTATTGGCTGCGTTGGAAGGTTCCTCTGTTGTGGTATTCATTGGAAGTATGATGTGGAATCCTATTAGAGGAGTCATCTCGGCGTGACGGACCGTCTTTTTCATAATCATGGAAGTCTTTCACATTCTCATTCAGATGGCTCTTATCGTATCTTCTCATCTGATCTCTGAACCGTCTATCACGCACGAGACCATAGAGGTCTTCGGGGACCTTCTGATGGTTATCTATGAGCATTTTGACAAGGTCTTTGGCGAATCTACCATCTTCTTCGGTGAAAAACGTAAATGAGGTTCCGGTTGCGCCACCACGTCCAGTACGACCAACTCTGTGGACATACTCTTCCATTTGAGTTGGAAAATCGTAGTTTATCACAAAGCGAATATCTTTCACGTCGAGGCCTCTCGCGGCAAGGTTCGTCGCAACAAGGATCGGTACTCGCTGGTCTTTGAACAAACTCATGATTTTGTCTCTATCCTTTTGTGATTTGTCTCCATGGATCGAAACCGATCGGAAACCTTCGTTTTGAAGAGAGCGGGAGACCCAATCCGATGTTTTCTTCGTTTGACAGAAGACCAATATCTTGCTTCCGTCGTAAATTCCCCGAATCAGTCGGAGCAACTTATCGTATTTTTCCTTAGGTGGAACGACCTTGACGAGCTGACTAACTGCTTTGTTGACAGCAAGATCGTCGTTTCCAACAACAATGTGAACGGGTTTCTCCTTGCAGAGGTCTTCAGCGAGCCTTCTAATCTCTTGAGGCCAAGTCGCTGACCACAGGAGGGTTTGTCTGTCTTTTCGAACGTACTGCACGATTTTTTCAATCTGAGGCACGAAACCCATATCAAGCATTCTATCAGCCTCGTCAATGACGAGATAAGACACTCTCTTGAGATTCGTATCGCCTGATTCGAGGAAGTCAATCAGACGACCTGGCGTCGCAATGACTAACTCGCATCCGCTGCGGAGATCTTTCTTCTGAGGGTATTTTTCTGCGCCTCCGTAGATGCAGGTCGCTCTCAGATTCGCAGTCCTTGCAAAAGGCTTGAATTCCTCGTAGATTTGCATCGCTAACTCTCTTGTTGGTGCCAATACCAATCCAATTGGACCATCTCCTCTCTAATGGTAAAAATTAAAACTAAGGTCAATAAACAGTCGACATACTCTGAGTGGTTCTTGGGCTTTCATATGCACTATACCAGGAAGCAGGAAACCTATCGTTTTCCCAGACCCGGTCTGCGCGATTCCAATAAGATCGTGTCCTTTGAGCACGATCGGCCATCCTTGAGACTGAATGGCGGTAGGTTTCGCAAAACCTTTTGTTTTGAGTACATCAAGGATGTACGAAGGGAAGGAAGACTCTTCGAAGGTAGTGATCGGGTTTGGAGCATACTCCGATTTCACAGTAATCCTGACGCTGTCTCTAAAGGCTTTCACGTCTTCTGGATGTCTTGATTTGACATTGTCACTTTCCTATAAGCATGGATGTTAAGCGGCTGCTGTGTAGCGTTTGTTACCTTGTAGAAGTTTTTCTCAACCTTGACAAGCGAATCATTGGATTCTGAGACTAAACTCTTCGAAAAGCCATTGTATTGGTAGTTGGCTCCACTGCTGAAGCTGAAACCAGTAGACCTGTGGCCGTCTTTCCTATCGTCCTTCCGGTCGAACTCTGAACATAAGGACATGAAGAATAATGAGAAACTTACTAGAATCGCGGCGGTCTTCGCGGTCATAGCCTTTCTTGTCACGTGAATCGTCTCTGCGCCAATGGCTACTATAAAGAAGAGGTTAAGTATAAGGTGGAATCATGTGAATCTACTTGCTGTAGTGAGAGTTTTCAGAGTAGTGCTTCATTTCCATATTCCCAACCAAAAAGTATTTAAATTCTAAAGCTATTTTAATTTTTCTGCTACTTAAAGTGAGCTGCTACTGTCAAAAAATTTGAGCGCCGTGAATTATTTCTGAGAGTTAAAACCCTACTAAATTTACAGAAGTCAAAATTTGACATTCCAGAAATTGATATCAGTCCGCGCTGGCTAAAATAAATGTAAGCAGTGGATTTGCATTCTGGTCGGTGTAAATAGGCGGAACCCTTGTGTTTGACTCTGGAGTGCCTCAAATCCAATTAGAAGCTTATCGAATCCCAAATAATGAAGCTATTTGGGAATTCAGCACAATCTATAAAACGAATTACGTCAAGGTTGAATTAGCAAGGAATAGTTTGGTCATTAAGAGTGCGTTGAAGGACAAAGAAGTTTATGTAGCGCCCTATTGGTCCAATCTTTAAGAACTTAATGAATATTTTCAAAAATTTTCTTTCACTTTGCTGCGAAAACATGAAAATATCTAGCCATGTGATTCCGCGATGTGAAGGGCGAAAGTTTAGATTAGTATTTGAAGAAATATGAAAAAAAATTTAATGCATTGACTAATTATTTTCCAAAAGAACATTACAAATTGCCTGCATATGATTTAGTAATTGGGTTGGTCAGCATCCGGTATGGTATAAAAGGTCAATTTTTTGTGTTGTCCCTTTTTGTTGTCAGAAACACGTTTTGATTTATTGTCAAAATAATACCGTATCAAATTCATAAGACCAGAATTATATTAACACGATTGTGAATGTACTAAGTCTTCACCTTATAAGCACATGCTGATTACAGATAATCTTAGAAAACATAATAAATAACAACGAGAGGGGACACATTTCTATTAACTCATATGATTCAAACCACATTCATCGCCCGCTCAACCGATGGCCTTCTCCTATCAGAAAATTACGATAAAAATACCTCGGACCTCCTCATGGCAAAACGAAAAATAAAAATGTTCTTGAAAACAGGAAATTTCAAATACGAAACCTCTGATATAAGAAGCATCGACGTCGACAATTTTGTCCTTTAGTAATTCCATGGGTCTTCAGCAAATCAGTTAACATCTCTATCAAATAGTTTAAAGAGCTACAATGGTGTGTTATACATGAGCTTGTGCGACAAACGCTATCCCATTAAGCTCGCTAATTCGTACCTTAATGATCTTTACATGGGTTTCCAAGAGGTAATGTTTTAAAATTTGACTTCATTAATTTAGCCATTTTCGAATAATTCAGGAACTTAAGAGTCAATTCGGCACTCAAGGAGTTGATTACCGGTCTAAGATCGAACTGATTGAAGAGCCTTATTATTTCTTGAGATTCGGTAGTGAATTGTGTAGTCTATAGCGCCCTTATCTCAATTTGGAATAGATAAGTTTATTAATAAGCTCAGAATGGAGTATCAAAATACAAGCTCCGAAGGCAATATAGAGCGGCTAAAGAGTGAATTGCTTAATATTCACACTGTGATGAAAGATAATATAGACCTGATTCTGAGTAGAGGACAAAATTTAGAAGGTAATATCAACTAAATGAAATCAATACATCTCTAACAATATGGATAGAAATGGGCCAGAGAGCTAGCGCCCTTAAAAATGCTTCAGCTGATGTAATTTCATATTTTTTGGAACGAGTTTCTTATGAATTGTTTTTGTAGTTTAAGAAGAAATCGATGAAGTTGGAATGGAATCTCTGGTTGAGGAAACATCTAGTGTTTCTGATTGCCATTGTGGCTGTTTTCTTCTATCTCTCATGGAAATTTATTTAGTTAGTGACAGATTCTTAGATTGTATATGTATGTAATTAAATGTTAGTTACTGTTTTCTTCTTTGTTTGAGTACTAAGCAAAACTTTATGTGTGTAATGTTATGTATGACTCTGGCCTTTTTTAATGTATCAGTGTACGATTAGTAAGTCACTTGAATTTGATTAAGCACTTCTAATGCCAGTATTGAAGTTTGTTCTCTTTCGAAGAATTTTAGCAATAATTTTCAAAATTTTTGTCTCAGCGCATTGCAGAGTCTTAACTCGATATAAAGGCGTTTTAGCACTTGGTCACACGGTCTCTTATCAATAAGTAGCAATTGCTGAATATCAATAAGCCTGCATAGCTTAGTGGTAGAGCATTCGCTTCGTAAGCGAAAGGCCGTGAGTTCAATCCTCACTGTAGGCTCTCTTTTTTCTTTCAATTTCTGAAAATTTATTAAATTTTTGAATCAATCTCAGTTTATCAAAATTAAGAAATTCAGTTGGAAGGTGTGAGCTATAATTTTTCAAGCGCAAAACATATATATTATATATATAGGTCTATCCATCAAATTAACATCCATTCATTTCATTCTATCAAAAAACAAAAGACAAAAAATCATATTCATCTCCAATGAATTATAAGCATCGGCTATTATATATCTTGCCTATGAGTCGCTCTATAGAAAGAATTACGAAAATTCTTTGACTCAGGCTGCTCTGAATCAAAATAAGCGATTCTCATTGGAGATGGGGTTTTCCTTTGTCTATCATCATAAACCATCTTTAATTGTTTATACCCATCATGAACTTTCGAATTATTAGTATTTGCAGAGCTATCAACTCCGGGATTGATAATCTTTGGAAGAAGCGAGTTATAAGCACCCTGCAAAGAAGGAGAATCCCGCGTATCATTCCCTAATTTCGTAGCGGATTCGAACCCGCTGCGGAGTTTCGCTGGTGTGTTATTCTGAGACCTCTGCTCGTCATCATTCTTCACCAAGAAATCTGGTTGTTTTGTCTTGATTTGGCTTAAAACGCTACCTAACTCATTAAACGCCGGTATTTGAGAATCCTCAATCCTATATCCCGGCTGGTACCTCCTCTTCGGCATCCTTTCATCAAGATTCCCGAAACCTGATCTTTGCGAATCTGATTTATTTATGTCGTCGTTTATATATTTGAGATAATCCGCTGGCCCAAGAAAAGAATCAATAGTTGAGTCCCGGCTCGAGTCGTTTTCTCTTCTGAAAGGACTCGAAGACAGAGTTCTATTTGAGTTCCCATACCCCGGAAGCTCCAAGCGGCCTGGTGAATTGCTATGTAATTTACTCGAGCCTTTCTGAGGCATTCCAACCCGATATAAATCTAACTTCAGTTTGTTATTACCAGGCGAGGCTTTCGACTTTAAGGAATGGGGTAAATGATTAGTTCTGTTGTCTTTCAGAAAGGAGATTGCTTTGCTATAGGAAGACTGATGCTCATTGGCCAGCTGCTCATGCATGGGTAAGTTGCTTGGAGAGTATTTATTCAATCCAAGAGGATTGTGTAGCTGCTGTTGATAAGGATTTGAATGCTGCGATCGATGAGAGTCGTTGTTTGAGAGACTGTTTGGAAAGAGTTGAGGATTTGGATTAATTGTCTGCTTTGTAAATGGAACGAGATTCACTTTCGGTTTAGATGGCGGAGGGCTAAATTTATTTAGCGTGAATCGCATGGCACTGTTGCCTTCCTTGGATTCATTGCTTGAGTTACCATTTGCGATGAATTTTGGTGTTGAGCCGTATTCTTTTGGCAGATTGACATGTTTTGAATCGCTGTGGTTAAGTTTCTCAGTTAGGTCGATCTTTAACCCTGATGTATTAGAAGCGTGCCTATTATTAAGAAGTTTCATTCGATGAGAAGCTATCCGATTTTGAACATCAGAACTCGGATAATGATAAGGATGCTGCTTCGGATCATCGAAATGTACCCCTTTAGTCGCCTTAGACCCATCGTGGTTAGGTATTGTTGATTTGTCTGCAATATTTGTGAGGAGTCTTCCATTGAATGTAGGACGAAAAGAATTCTCAACCCCAGCATAATGAAGAATCGAGTACACATTAGTTCCTCCTTTATTGAGATTACTTGGCGCGTCATTTACATTTTCCGTTGCTTCAAATTCATTTTTCGGAGTGCTTTGATTGCTGGTTTTTGACATTTTCTTCTTAATAGTCACGAAGTTGCTATTCAGGACCAATTTCGACGGTCTAATGAAGCTGGGTTCCTCAGCGCTGGACTTGACAGGTTGGAGGGTCTTTCCTTTATTCTGTTCAGGTGCTATGGAAACCATTAAACGCTCGTACAAACATATGGAAATTGAAAATTACAGTCATTTTCTTCAGGTTGCAGCGTTTCATTTAATCTCGGCTCCACACTCACAGCCCTTTTCGTTTCTGCCATCTTAGTTTTTCGGGCTTGAGAATAATCTATCAATCAAACAGTCAAGCGAGCAACGGCTCAAGCATACTTGTGATATTTGGAAACTGAGGCATATGCTGAAAAGGGAATAATCGTCGCTCTAATCGACCAAGCTGCTCCCAGGCTCCTCGATGTAGTTCCATACAAGGCCGCTTTTGGTTGACCATTTCGGTTGCCTCATTCAAAAGAAGCTTATATCTAAGAGAAAATAGCATATTTGCTCAATTAACTGCCTTTCATCCTCTTTTACCTTTTCATTAACCATGCGATAGCTACTACACAGGCTCTGGTCTTGCCATTCACTGAAGCAATAAGCACATTCTCGAGACTTTCCTTTGCGTTGTGGATGAATTTATAAAACAGATCGAAGTTTCTGTTGTCATCGTCGAGCAGGATTGCCTGTTCATCATCTTCCCAAGCTAAGTCAAGATACTTCATCCCAAGCTTCCCAAACATGTTTGTGATTTCGCCAGGAGCGCAGTTGACGATGTTGAAAATCTTATATCTGACAAGTAGATTGAGGTGCTTTTTTTTCCAACAAAAAAAGTGATGGTTAGTTCTATTGTAGCAGTAAGAGGATACTTTGGTAGCTGAGGCATCTCCAATGTACACACCGTCCTTTATACAAATGAGAGAGTTTTCAGGAATCGGAAAAGGCATGGTTTATTAAATTTATCGCATTAGAAACCGAAGTTTAATTCGCAATTTCTTATTAGAAAGTACGATGCATTATTAGGGTGATGGGTTTTTCACCCTTTGGAAAGATATAAGACTATCTCTCATTGAAGTACTAAAATTCAACTTCTCTAGACGGTTGTAGTAAGAATTAAAAAGATTTTAAGAAAGCACTATTTTTGATACCGGACAGGCTGTACTGCCAGGAGGATGGGTTTATTTTGTTTTCTTAGTAAATAGATTTAAGTGAATTAATATAAAGAATAAAAATTCTGCGATTTTTCTCTAAAGCAGATGATTTTCCCATAATTTCGTCGAAGATTCACATGATTACTCTGGACATCCCTGAGAAATGGAGCCCCAGTCAGTATAAAATAACGATTACGAAACTCATCGAGGAGTCTTCTGATGAGCCAGAAGTGCTCAATTTAGAAAGTCTCACGTACTGGGACCAAGTTAAAGTTGAAAACCCTTCGCTGGACGTATTAGATCAGCAGCAGCTTCTTGGGCCTTGGGAGACGTTTGACGATAGTCGGAATGCTGCCAGCGGCCGAAAGAGTAGCGCTCATCTGAATCTTTTAGGTATAGGATCGCGGCCTTCGTCCTCCTCAATTGAGAAAGGGAAACCTGGAACGTCCTCAGAGCTGAAAAGAGCTTTGAAACCTGGAAGGTCGTTAAGCGAAAGTAAAGCCAAGATTGAACACGCTGACTTGTCCTTAAGCCATGATGCAAAGGCGCGAAATAAAAACAAAATAAACGATCCGAAACCGCCTGCCAACAGACCGAAGGGCTTTGGGGCTCGAAACAGATTCAATCAATTCATCACAACGAGTTTAGGAGTCGAAAAGAAGGAAAATCACACAAAACCACCATACTACAAAGAAGCAGCTTTAGCAAAAAAATACCTCTCAACCTCTTCCATTCAATTGCCACGAGAATCTTCAAGTGTTGTATCACTGAACTTTAGTCAGAATAATACCTCAACAACTCAATATTCGAGTCCGGTATCGAAAAAAAAGTCTCTGTCATACCATGAAGAGAGCAGTGAGAAATTTCCTTTGGTAGTGGCTAGGAGAGGTTTACCCGAAACAGGCTCGGGATACGAGCAAATGTTCAATTTTGCCTGCAGGGGCAGGCAGATCATGACAAATATGAAACCTGAAACTTTAACGAATATCTCTTGGAATTCTCCTTCAAAAACTTCAGTGATATCAACTCCAATATACGCGAATGGGCATGCATATTCTCCATCTCCAACAAAGCAGTTATATCTCGAGCGAGGAAAATCTTCTCATCAGCTCAAACCAAGCTGGGAGCAGTCGAATAGTGTTTTTAACAAACCATCGTATGCAAAGAGCGAGAAAAAAGATATAAGATCCGAACTTAAAAGCCTCTTTATCAGTGATCCACCTAAAAAAGCAGGAAATAAAAGAGGAAAACAAAGCCTGACATCGACTCAATCAAGGCGGCTCTCCGGCTCTCAATTGAGTACTTTCAACTTATTCAGAGTTCCCAAAAAGACAACAGGTATTATTCTATTCAAAATGGTGTTATCTTACAGCATTACTAGCAGTATCAACATTAAATTCGAGTACTGAAACTCAACCCAACAAGTCTATTGAGAAAGAGATGAAGAAGACAATGAATACATTCGCAAGTTTTGGAGAGCTGGATGCTAATGCAGATTCAAGGGAAATGAGCCAGCCCTCATATAAATCTCTTTTTATCGGGAATTTAGGTAATTCTTTGCATTCTCATTTTGTTAAAGAACATTGAAAATATCGCAATAGGTAAAACTATAAGTCAGTATAAAGCAAGTTGTTCCAGAGAATTTTCTGACAAAAAATAAATCAGATTTGTTAGTGAGATGATATTATGAAACGCACCTAGCAATTTTACAGGATTATAATTCATTGTAGTCAATAGATTGCAACCTACTGATGATGGAGTAATTCAATTATTTTATTTCTTTTTTTTATCATAATTGAATATTCTTTCTATCGGTCAGTATATCTTTCCTATAGCCATACTTATTTATTGCCGAAAAAATTTCTCGTTCTACTATATACTTTGTTCAATATTATATCTGGTGGCCAACTTTCAGGCCAGGTCCTTTTTGCTTTTCTGGGTCATTCATTTTTCCAAGATAAATAGAGAGAGAGAACATGAGCAAAATTATTTCTGGCTGGAATTAATACTATGAGAGGTGACATTTGTAGATTTTTCCTTGAAATCACAAATAGAAGACCAACTCATTAATTTCAATCATTTCTCACTTTGATCTTGCCTTTTGTACATGGGGAAGCTCAATGTCTTGACTTATGATATCATCCTTCGGAATCCAAAGCTTCAATGTCTTTCTTTTCGTTATTAGCTCTCTGTCTTCACCACATCTCATCATATAAAAATTCTTTCATTTCGAATACTATTCCCTTAACAATTTCAATCTGATGAATGGCTTCTTCGAAGAAGGATATTTTCGATGAACATCAGATTGATTCGAATTTATTTTTTATTAGCAAAAGGAAAATGAATCAAATAATCAAGGCTGTCTTGCCTCAATTGGCAGGAGATTATCTCCAAGGAGTGGACTTCAATTCAATCAAGTCCTCCTTTTCAGGAGAAATCTCTATGGAGAATATCGCCCTGAACCCGACTCTCCTCCAAAAGCATGGCATCCCTTTCAATGTCACATACTCCAACATAAAAAAATTAGAAGCCAAAGTCCCTTGGCTCAAAGCAAAATCAGAACCAAGCGTCGTCAAAATCACCGATATGTGCCTTTTGATGACTTTGGCCGAACCCAACAAAGTCGACCCGTTGACCCAACGAACCAATTTCCTAGATGAAATCACAAAGCAGTGTTACGCTAAGGTCAAAGCTTTAGACGGCAAAGATAACTCAGGAGGGCCTTTTGCGGGCATGAAAGTTGCAATAGTCGATAATCTTCAGGTAACACCTTCATTACATGGGCTTATTGGCTAAATTTCTATTATTCTGACACTAGATCTCTATTCAAAATCTCCATATCCGCATTGAGGACACTGAGAAGCGGAATAGCTTTGGATTTACGCTGAAAGAGATGTCTTTCTACACCGCGAATGATAAATGGGAAAAAAGCTTTTATGATCGAACTCTTGAGGCCAATAAAAACAAAGATCTTTACAAAAAGTGTGAGATCAAAGATTTCGGCTTCTATTTTCGCATTAACGAGATCGACAAGCATTTTATCAGCTCAAGCAACTTCTCTGACGCTTACCGCAGATCGTTCATGGAGCATTACATCGAAGAGATCCACACTGTCCCCGATAATAAGGAGAAAATCAGCATTATCGACACGATTTTTAAAATCTCCTATGACCTGAAAATAACCCTACGAACCAAAGCCAGTTCAGATACAGACCCAAAAGTCGCGATTGGGATGGTCTTGCACCCGAACCAAGCGACTTTAGAGCATCGCCAGCTCGAAGAGCTGCTTGGGTTTCTCGAGCGTGTGACGCAAATGAAGAAAAAAGCTAAATTTTCGCCTATTCCACTTGCTGATGAGAAAGAGCAAAAACAGAAAAACGAAGAGTTCAGGATCCTGGTCCGGTCGCTGGTTACCGCAAAAGAAGGCCAAGAGATCAACTGGGTGGCAGAGTTTGACCCAAAGGTAGAAGACCAAGAAAGGAAGCTGCTAAAGGAGCTGTTGATCTATATTCCTGATAGCGTCGTGGTAGAAACACTCCATGAGATCATCTTTACCAAAGAGAAATCTAAAATTATCGAGCATTTGAAAAGGAAAGGAAGTGGTGAAACCAAGCCTGCTGGAGGCTTGTTGTCGATGTTTTCCATGCCAAAGAAACCGACCATGGAAGCCTCTGAAGTAGGCGCAAAGGAAGTGGAGGAGTTTATTATGAACATGATTAAGAAAAGCGAGGAGGAGTTCAAACAAGGTTCTGAAGGATTTCTTGTGAGACTGAATATCGCGATTGAGAACTGGAGTTTCTTTTTGGTGAATTACAAAAGTGATCACACGGTCAATGGAATCTGGGCGACGCTAGAAGATTTCAAAATCTCCTTCGAGCAGAAGAATCTCTCGGGGAAAGCTTCCTCGGAGCTTCAAGTGTCGTTATTCAACAGCGAAATCCTGCTGAAATCGCAGTATCCCGGGCAGGATATGTTTAAGGAGTTTTGTATTTTGAGGAAAGTCGGTCCTCAGAGCAAATCAACAAATTTGATAGATTTTACGTTCCGTCATGATGTACTTCAAGGAAAGGATTACATCTCCATAGCTGCGAGACTAGGCGAGGCGGAGTTTCATTACATGACGGCGTTCGTGTACAATTTGCTGAAATTTACAAGGATAGATGAGGATGTAGAGGAGATAAACACGATTGCTGTCGAGACGATCGATGACTTAAAAGCGAACGCGCAGCAGAATATTGAAGAATATCTGCGGAAAAAACCAGAAATCACGCTGAAGATTGGCTTAGCTTCCTCCAAAATTGTAGTGCCGCTGAATCAGAATGGCGATATTAACTCCGATTGCTGGGTAGTGAATCTCGGAAACTGCCACGTAACCACCGTTCCAAAGGAAGAGGATGATCTTCTTTATAAGACTATAGCTGCAGAGTTAAAGGAGTTTAAAGTTCTGTACTTCACATCGAAGAAGAACTATTACACTTGGATAACCGCACCAGATGATGACATGAGAAACTCCGCTGAGTTTGTCGAGCAACCAGAGACTCTGATCGGCGATTCGAGTGTAAAAATGAAGATTATGTCATTTGATTCCGTTCTCAGCGACAATCAAACTCATGAACAGACTAAGGTGTATTGCAATTTCGAGGCTATTAATATCTCCAGCAACCTAATGCTACTCGAGAAATTAATCTCACTTCCAGAATACACAGACTACACAAGAGAAAGCGACTTCCATGAGCTTCTGGAGATCGATAAGAGGAATATTATGCGGTCGAATCCCGAGACGTTTAAAGTCACTCTTGGCAAGGAAATGAGTGACCATTACATCGCGCTCTTTTACCAGAATTACCTGTATCTGTACAAGGACGCCATGGATCTAACTCCAGCAAAGGTAATCAAGCTCAGAGAGCCAGCTATCAGGATCGACATCAGAGAAAACTACTTCACTGCTTGGGTAACTTCCACTTCTTAGCACTTGTGAGTTATCTTTTTACCTATAGATTAAAGACGAAAATAAATCGTACTACATTTCCTGCGCTGACCAGAAAGCCTTTGGAGACTTCATGGATCTTCTTCAGCGAAGGGCAGCTTCACATGCTGTGGCTGAAGAACCTAAAAGAGAGAGCTTGACAAAGAAGAAATCAGTAGAACGAAAGATGACAGAAGATCAAATTGACAGTCAAAGGAAGTCTCATCGACCGCTGTCTATGATGGAAGATAAGTTCCTGAACAAACCATTGTTCAGTCTGAAGCTGGTTGTTCAGAAAGTGAAATTCTTCCTCCAGTCGAACCGATCTGGATTTACATTCGAGCTCTCAGATTTCGCTCTCGATATGCTAACGAAAACCTACACAAAGGAAATGGCATTTGGTATCGGCAGCGTTGGCATCATCGCAGCCAGAGGCGATGTCCACGAAGAGCTCATCAGCAGCAAACCTCGTAAATTGGTGATTCCCGAGTTTAATCCTGAGGCCTTGCAACGAACCAAATCCGCCGGTTCGAACCGACTAGTGCGGATACAGTACATTGAATACGAGGACAAACACCCGACGTACCGTGCTGAGCGTTGCAAAGCGGATCTCGATGTCGTTTTCAACACATTGCAGATTTTCTGGAAGCCCCTCTACATCAACGAGCTTGTTTATACGCTGAAGCTCATTGCGAATAAAGCTAGCAGCCACGCACAGGAAGAGGCCGAATCTCAGGCGTACTCATCACGAAAGAAAAGCTCCTTAAGCTATGAGAAATTACGACAAGAAATTCGCCATAAACGCCGAAACGCAAACTCTTTCCGCAGGAACGAGCTCAGACTTCTCAAAGCGTCGATTAAAATCCAAGAGCTTTCCTGCTCTTTGTTTATCCCTAAACTCGATATCGAAATGGCGCGAATTTCGCTGGTGCAAATGAACGCGAATTATATCGTCCAAGAGCAGAATTACATCATTGAAGGCAATTTGAAGAACCTACAGATCGTTGATTTGACCAACTATCCTTTCACGATAAAGAAGAAGCGAGATTTCGTTCAACCGATAGAAATTTTTGGAGTTGATAAGGATGTAGAGTCGCTGCTCGAATTCTCAATGATGTCGCTTTATGACAAGCATCCGGACGTCCAAAAGAACACGTATAGCTATCTGAGAGTCGTTATGAACTCCGTGACGCTGAATTTCGTAACGCAACCTGTGCTGAGAATCGTAGACTTCTTGTTAAGCTATGTCGCCTATATCCCGCTTCCGGCGGAGGTAGGACAAATAAGCATTGTGCAGTATGAAAACGCGCTGAAACTGATCCAAAGACCGAAGTTCATGTCAATTAAGGTCGAAATCAATCATCCAAAGATCTGCCTTCGTCACCTGCCGAAAGCTCCGAATTATATAATCCTCGATCTTGGTAACATTGACGTGTATAACGAAATAAAAGAGAACAGTAATCGCTTGTATGACCATACAACTAGAGTCGAGAAGCTGTATACTGAAAAGTACAATGTAGCTTTCAAAAGCATCCATATGTATCGCGTGAACTCATCGGGCGAGCAACAGGCGCTTTCAGATCATTGCGACCTGACTGTTGAGTATCTAGCGTGCAAATACTCTGAGGAAATGAAACTTATTATGAATCATGACCTGAAGAAGCCGAAGGGCTACCAGCCTTTCAAAAACGACCGCACGGTCGATGTGCACATAAAATCACTGGATATTAAGCTGTCTCGCGACGACTATATGGAGATTTTGGATTGTCTTGCTCATAACGTTCTCAACGACGATGGCGAAGACTTCCGCTACTCATATGATCCAAAGATACTGATTGAAGACGCGCCTTTCTTGGTTCAAAGCGAGAAAGAATACACCCCAGGTAAAGCTTCCCTTGAAACATCCCTGTTGAACTTCATCATTACATTAAATTAGCTCCAATGATCATAACACTCAAGCTAAGTAGCCTCGTGCTTGTGCTGTGGGATGAAGTCAGAGAATTGCCGTTAACTCTTGTCGAAGCGTCTGACATCGTGATCAACTTATCAAAAGACGAGCATAAGAGCTCAAAGACAGTTATTGATTTTGAAGACATCACTGGGTATAGGTACGAGAGAAACGAGTCTAACGAAGTGCTCGAAACCCCCATTTTAAGCGTGACACGCCATATGAAGAACCTAGTACTGCTGAGAAGGCACAAGTCGGTGCATATCAACCTTAAAAATCAATCTATCGAGGACCTCGACCTGCAGCTTACCCATTCACACTCGCGTGATCCCTCAGAGAACACGCAGAAAAACTTCAGAATAACAATAACCAAAAAACTCAATGGAGATAAATTAACTGAAATCGAAATCAGCGAGGTCAAGTTGATTTTAAATGTCGAAGACCTACTCCGACTCTCCGAGTTTGCTTCATACACACCCGAAGAGCTCTACCGAAAAGCTATCAAAAAGGAGGAAGAGGAACAAGTTGTAGTTCAACGCGCTGCGTGTTCAGAAACAAGGGCGACCATTCACAGGGCGTTTATTTGTCTGCCATCTGCAGGGAAATCTTGTCCTATTTTAAAGGGCAGCATCATGTTCAATTACATCCAATTCGATACGCTGCAGCTGATTAAGGAAACGCTTGTGAAAAAACAATTCATTGACCATAACAGCATAGGGATCGTCTTGCAGAACAACGAGCTGCTGGTCTGTGACTTTGAGGATTTTACCATGAAAAAAGACGTATCGCTTGTGAAAAAGCGAAGTATTGTTCATCCGTTCTCGCTGACATTCAATTCGAAGGAGTCTCTCTGCAGTGCGGAGGGAGGCGAGAGAGTGATGGTTAGAAGAGAGAGGAATTCTCATGTCGATAAGATTATCGTGAGGATCGCGTGTAAGGATCTCGTTCTGATGGTTAGGTGCATGGAATATCTCCAACAGCGCATGGCCTTGTACGAAAAATGGCAGCGCTTCCCAACCCGCGAGTCAAAATTGAAGAATTTAGCTGAGAGACAGAACGAGGAGGCGAACTTGGCGGTCGCTGTAAGAAATTTCGATATTTTCCAAGAAGAATTGAAGTTTATTAATGGGGGATTCCAATTGGTAATTTTCATCTCTTGTAGAATAGATGTGGAATGGGTTATTTAATTTTTTAATAGAGGTTCATTAACGAGGCCAAGCAGTACTCAGTTCCGCTATTGGATATCAGTTTGCTCGGAGCTGAAGGCAATCCGTTCCTTAGACTGTTCAGAACAGGCAGTTCAACTGAAATCGGCGGAGATATGATGTTTTCCTCGTACTATTACAACTCTAAAGCGAGTCTCTGGGAGCCGCTCCTCGAAAAGTTTGGAATCCATTACAGGCTCGATTATTCACCAATTGATGATCCACAACTCACAATGAATCTTTCAGTGAAGCAGAGTATTAATATCAATATCTCAAGCGAAATGGTAATTGAACTATCTCCCCTCCTTTGTATTAACTATCTTCAATGCGATTTTATCAACAATAGGTGGATAATTTCCTCACGACATTTTACGAGTGGAAAAATAAATTTGAAGGGTCCCAAAATAAACACAAGTTGTTCAAGCGTCGTGACCCGGCCTATATGTCCATGAGAAAGAAGAAGAAAACCGAAATTGAGCAAAAGCACATGTATGGTAACGACAACATCGAATATGTCTCTCCGTATTCCGTGCTTAATCTTTCTGGGTATGAAATCGATGTGATTTCGAGCTCAGAGTCGAAGTATGAGCTTCACTTATGCGAAGACCAGAAGAACGATATTCTCTTCGAAACGAATATGGAAGAGATCTTCTCAAACATGGAATCGGCGGACCTTTTCTCCTACCGGTCGTTGTACATTCGGCTCCATCACCCAGAACTCGGCATTTTAAAGAGTCAAAATTTAGTCATTGACGACCTCGGAACGAAATTGGTTCAATATGAGGACTGCGAAGCCCTGAGCGAGTTACCTTCGAATGCAAGACTGATCTGCAATATCTCGATTGAAGGAAAGAAAAAGTTAATCACGTTTGGGTCCTCGCTTTTGTTCAAGAACCATCTCTATTTAACTCTTATTGTAAGAATAGAATTGTGTAACTTTTTTCTTATACAATTTTCTTCTCAAAAGGTCCGATTGAAGAACGACAAAGGCGAAAAAATCGAAAGAGTCATCGAAACAGGCGGCTTTAACTCTCTGCCTTTCGACGTAAAGCAAGGAGAGATAGTTGTGCTGCTGAGGAACCATCTCGGGGACGAAACAAATCCAATAGTCCTGAAAATCCAAGATTTATTGCGTTGCAATAATACCGAAATCTGCTTCAGTGGCCACAACTGCCTCATACGCATCGAGAAGAAGCTACTTTATCTCGTCGTTCATTTCGAGCCCTTCGCAGTGATCAGGAACTGCTTGCCGCTGGAACTCGAGTTCGAACTCAGCGATAAGAAAACCGGAGAGCTTGTCACTCGCACAGGGAAGCTTCAACCACAAGAGGAATTCCAAGTTACCTCCATGCTAGCTAAAGACTCGCTCTTCCTCTCAATTAGAATCGAAGATTTTGCGTGGTCCCCTAAAACTCTGCTATCTCCTACCAAAGAACTTGTGGACGGCATCAAGTTGAACCATAAGGACGGAGCAATCAAACTCATGTTACACAAACGCACGGATGAGAGCTACACTCAAGAGTTTGTGATCTACGCAGCGATCTGTATACTGAATGAAACGAATCTCCCTATCAGCATTTCAAGCTCTGATAAGCTGCTGCCTGGTCACAATAGAGATCGAAGCTTCAAGCTGCTTTTCCTCGAGAAAGAGTGCAAAATGAGGGTTAATGCGGTCGTTGGAAGTCAGCTTATTAACTCGAGTGAGCTAAACACGAGAGTGGTTGGCGATTTTCCTGTTGATCTTAAATGCAACGGTCCAGAGAGGATGAACCTCGGCGCTTCGATCTCCTCGGAGATGTGTGACTCGAAGAACAAGCTTTTCTCAAAAATGATCGTCATTTCGCCGCGTTATGTGATCCTCAACGAAACTGATCAAAATTTGCTGTTCTGTCAAAGCGGGACCAAGGATATTTTCATGGTTCCATCGAAGCACAGAACCACGGTGCATTTCCAAGGTGCTGCTAAGGAAAAGCTATTGAATTTTACTCGCGAGAGCCAAGAAGAAGGCGAGTGGCAATGGTCAGGCAGCGTTGACTGCGCGGCTTCAGGTGAGTTTTTCCCAATTGTGGAAAATAAGAAACGCGATACTGTGATCTACTATAAGCTGGCGATATCGAACTATGGACCGGTCGTTTACGTCACGGTAACTGAGCAAGTGCAAAAAGAGGCAGCCTACCTCATCCATAACCTGATGGAGAACGTCGATATGATGGTTTATCAAGAAGGATGCACGGATTGCTCGTACTTTGCAGGTCCAGGGCAAGTACTGCCTTTTGGCTGGAAGGAGCCTCATAAGAACCAAGAGTTAGTGGTTACCTTGCTGAAAGGGAATGAGCATATCGCAACAAGTAAATGTAGATTTGACAGGATAGGAGAGACCAACGTAATTCTCGAAAACCACTCGACGAATGATGGAGGCAAGATTTCAGCGTATTCAGAGGTTATTTTGGAAGGTACGTCTCGTAAATTGAGGATATTCGACCAAAAGCCGGATTCTAAGCAGAAGGCGTTAAGCTTCCATTTCTATTTCAAGTTTGCCAATCTAGGTGTTTCTTTGGTCGCAGAGAAAAAAGAATTGATTTACCTCACGTTGAATCCAGCGTTCTTGGCAGTTAAATCTGATGGGAATATCCTAGCGACGCAGTTTAGAGTGAAATTGCTGGAAATTGATAATAATCTGAGCCGGACTACCCCATTCCCGGTGATGCTTTATCCAAAGCATCTGAGCAGACTTGAAGACTCGAGATACTATAATTTGGATATCATCACGCAGTCGCGAATAAAGCAAGGCTCTTCTGATGTAAGTTTTCCCCCCTGATTTCTTCATTTAAAGCTTGATTTAATGGGAAAAATAGATTACTTATTTCGACAGAATTTCGGTAATCCTCAACGAAACATTTATAAAAATCGACGGGAACTTGTTCGAAAGCATCTTCGTTTGGGCCATGAACATCTCAGATGTCGCGAATAAACTGTCTCCGGAGATTACACATCCTGCACAAATACTCTTCTTGAGCTCAAAAGCCAAAATGGTAAGAAATTTTTGTCATCCCACACAGCATAAACTTATTTATTTTCTTTGTTAACAAAGGAAAATCCTACTTATACAGAAGGCTTTTTCTGGCAAAAGCACATGCCTGCTAATCTTCTCTCGGGCTACGTTTTCGTTAGAAGCTTAACTCTCTACCCAATTTTCATCAACTTGACCTACCATCATATCAAATCTTCTAAAGGCTCGCATATACTGATCTCTTACCTCAAATCCCTTTTCGGCAGCGCGCTCGCGAACTTCGACGATGCGCCATTGACTTTGGTTGGTGTTCAATTGGATGGAGTCTTCGATAGCTGGAGTGGGATCATTAGAAAGCTCACAAACCGGTACTCCAGCAAGCTGACCGAGGCAGTTTTGGGAATTGCGCTCTCGTCTAACATCATCGGCAACCCAATCAAGTTTTTCGGAGGAATCGCGAACGGAGTGACTGACCTCTTTGAAAAACCGATCGAAGGCTTCCGAGAAGGACCCTTGGAAGGAGGACTTGGCATTATCGAAGGTGTTGGATCCCTGGCGTCGAAGACGGTGGGTGGAGCGTTCAATTCCGTGCATAATATCACCGGATCTTTAGCAAATGGAATTTCGCAGCTTGCTGCGGTAATCTAAACGAAAAACTAAGTCTTAACCCTTTTTTTCTCACAGGATGAGGAATATAATAACGAGCGGCAAAGGGAGAATACGAAAGCCAACACTAATATTTTCTCAGGGCTGTATCAAGGAGTTAAGAGCCTCGGTAAAGGCACACTAGATGGCATTACAGGTAGATAGCATTACGGGTTCTGTTGTAATTTCATGTTTGATAGGCGTTGTGAAAAAGCCGGCACAGGCAGTCTCCAAAGAAGGCGTCGGCGGTTTCTTCAAAGGAACTCTTCAAGGAGTGACAGGTCTCTTTGTTAAACCTATCACTGGAGGGCTGGACGCAGTTTCAAAGGTATCAGAAGGTGTTTCAAACACGTTCGACAACAAAAGACATGTGACGAAAACTGAGAAGTACAGACTTTCCCGTGTTTTCTACGGAAAGGAAGGAATAATCAAGCATTATCTTGAATATGATGCGCTTGCACTTGATATCATAACGAAATATAAGAAAGAAAAGTATTTGGGTACTAACCTCGATTGGATGGAGGGCTTCCACCTACATTATAGCTACCCTGAGATCCATAAAAACAAGACTGAAGAAAAACACGTGCATCTCTATTTAACTCTGACGATGAGCAGACTGTTCCTTGTGGATTTCCTCACAAATACGATAACCTGGAAGATCAAACTGAATTATATCGATCAAATTTCTGATGAGAAAGAGAAGGAGATCCTATTCTTGCTTAGAAAGAAGCCCAAGATGCTAAAGGTAAGCCATCGATGAAAGAATTACGATTCTAATATAATTTTTCTCAATAATTAGAGTAAAACAGTGAGCTTGGCGATCCCTCAACCAGAACTAAAGAAAAAAGTTGTGTTTAAACTGAAGAAGCTATTGGAATTGTTTGCTGAGAGTAGTTCGAGGTTCGAGCAAGGGATGACCAAGGTGTGATAAGGAAATGGTAGTTTTTTTTGATTTTGAACTAGCTTTCGTCTTTAGTTAAGTAATATAAGAAAATAAGACTTTATCATAAAGCCTTAATATGTGCTGCTACTAATAGCATTCAGTATTCTCACACACCTCAGATTTCGAAATAAATTCATGTGTTCATAACTTTGAAAAATTATTCGGTTAGATCTATCTGATACTCGAACCTTAAACTTTCATATTGATGGAAAAAGTTACTGTTTAATTCATTGAATGGCCTAAACTCTTGCCCAAAGATGATATTTCAATTTGCCGAGATAAATGAGTTCAATTCAAAATTTTATTCCAAATCTCATGGTCATCTGTATGTATTTTGTTATCGATATATTTAACGTGGTATCACTCCTCAATGCTTAGATTAATATTTATTCATTTTGTCATTTATTGTTCATCTCCGCCGAAATTGTCACGGCTGCGGCTCCAAACTAGCTCAAACTCTTTATTTTGGAACTGGTACTCTTTCGGTGGGTCTGACCTCTGTGAATGTACCTCTCTCAACTCATTAAACTGCCCTTGTTGCTGATTCTTCTTCTCTTGCACTTGCGCTTTTTGACCTTTCTGATGGTAATCAATCCGCCTATCATACCCTCCTTCTGGTTGGTTTTCTGGGACATTCTTAAACCTGCTAGGCTTTTGGAACTCCCTCTGAGTCTCTTGGACTCCACTACGCTTCATCAGCCCTGATCCATTAGGACTCACGATAGCAAAGCCATCAGTCCTTGAATGGAATGAAGGTTGAGATCTATAATGCGGGTCGATTTGAAGGTTCTTGTATGGGATCTTTCTCGGCTCGTGATGTTCAAAATATTGTGCTTGTTTTTTATTCGGTTGCTGATAGAAACCCTCTCGTGAGCTATACTCATAAGCTACTCCGTCATGGATATGAGGCGCGTCGAAATACTTCTCAAAGTATGCTCCTCTGAGCTTGTTATAGTAATTGCCGAAATAGTGCTCGTGATCGGTGTACTGGAACGGATTCTCCCTGTACCTCTTCACATCGACTTTCTCGCTGTCAATATTAGGATAATAATGCGGGATAAAATTCGATTTGAGGTCGTAGGCTACAGGGCGCTTCACGGTCTTTGATAGCTCATAAGGAAAATTAGTGGCTGTGAAAGGTTTTAGCGTTGTAATGGATTTGTTGTGCTGTTGGTTGTAACTCCAGTAAGTATTGTAAAGAGGATCAGCATTTCTATGATGCAAGGGTGAGCCACCTCTCACTGACATCGGCTGGATAGCCTCCGTTTTGTTGTAAAAGTTCCTCGGGTTCACGGTCGCTGCCAGTGGGCTCATAGGAGACTGGTTATGACGTTCGTATGTCGCGCTTGAAAAGCCTTCAGAGGAACGAGCGCGGTTTAGTTGTTTTTGGGCGAAGTCCTTGCCTGTGATGGAGTTCTCCTGTCCTGACGTTTGGAATTCGCCTTCAGACGGATTGAGCGGCAAGTTCAGCGTCTCTTTGGAAGCTTGTTGCAATCTTTCAGGTCTGAGCCTATCCAGAGCTTTTTTCGGTCCAAACGAGCCGCCCATTTGCTGATGCCTCTCTACAGGTGTAGCGATAGGCGAGTTTTTGTTTTCAGAAGCAATAAAAACAGGAGAACTACCTTCCGTGTAGGAATCTTGCTGTGCTTCAGGCTGGAGGTATTGATCGAGCAAGTTAGTTGCTGGTCGGTATTCAGGGTGCTTGCTTCTCTGTTGCACAGGGCCTCGTGGTTCATATTCTGCGTGAGTTTCCCCGTGGTTCATATACCTATGATAGAAATGCCCTAAATTCGACGGAATGTTAGATTCGTCGTTTTCTTGAGGAGCATAGTCCTGGCTCCTGCGATCATAGATATTCGGCTTAGAACTCGCGTATGTCTGGTAGCCGGTTGTAGTATCCTTAGTAAAATGCTGATATCCAGTCTTTAGTGGGCTTCCTGCTGACTGAGTAGGGAAAAGCCCGTTTCTGAAATCAAAGAAATTGACCTTTCCTGAGCGCGATTTATCGATCCTCCGAACGAAAGCAAAGTAGTCATCTTGATTAAAACTCAGGTGCAGTTGATTTAAGAAAGTTTGGAGGCTAATCAAGAGGAATTCAGTGAGTCAATCAAAAGTTTTGAAGAAATGCTAACCTTTTAAAGTCTAAGGTGCCTTTTCCTGCAGTGTCAATGAGTTGAAAGGCCTCTTGAGGGTTGAAGTCGCTCATAGCTGCAAAAGGGATTCTTGCTTTATTGACTTGTCTATAGAATTCGATTTCTCTCTCATAGACGTTCAGAACCGCATCGTCAATGGAGATTTGCTCAGATTCGTTTAATTCAACATGTCCACGGTTCGCGCGATCAAGACACTGATTTTTCAAAATGCTGTCCGATTGAGGTAAAGCTTGGAGTAAAAAGCTTGAGGGAGGGTTAGGAACTGATTGAGGTGATTGGTAAATACTCATTATAGGAGATCCTGTCGCCTCCTGAGGGATGAACCTTGAATAAATGCTCTATTTCTTGATAAGTAGGCGTTAGTTTGTAAGATCTAGGTATAATATATCAATTCCAAGGCCGTTTAATGCAATTACTTGAAGAAATTGACGAGATCGTCTTGAGTTAGGTAGCCCTTGCCTTTTTGGTCCAAGTGGCGGAAATAATTGAAAGGGAAAAAGAATTCGTTGTTAGCAAGGTCAATCCGGGCTGCTTCAACCTATTGAAAGGACAGGTTTGTTGAGGAAATGAATAGATGTGTACATTTCTTTCACTATGAGCTACAGCGGTTATCAGCTTAGCGAGATACTGCTCGATTTCGTAGTAGCTGGTCATGTGTTTTAGTTTCGTTAGGAGCTTGTTTATTATTGTTACAGATAGAAACTGCAGTGATTAAATTTATTCGGAAATCAAATAAATTCCTTTGGTATTCTCATGCAAATTCCTTTGTGTTGGAAAAGGTTGGATGAATTAACATCCTGTTGAATTTTCTCGCTTTGGCTGTGTATTTACCGTCCGTAAAGCACATTCCAATTGATTTTACTTTGAAAAAATACAGAAAATAGCCGAAAGGGCTTTTTATGCCTTTCTTTGTTGAATATAGCGTCATATCTTTATCAAATTTAGGATATATCTCCTATTGAGAGCTAAGATGATGGTCTAAAAAAGTAAATAGCCCTTTTCTGGGATTTAGTCATAAGAACAACTACACTTATTCCTCGGTAGAAAAAGTAGAAGCTAATAGATATCATTCTGACCGCACATTTGGCAAGGAATAGACACATAATATTGAAGGTACTCTTTCATTGATACGTACATAATTGATCAAATTATATATAGGGGTTACATTCAAGAAACAAATTTATTTTAAGATTTTCAAGGCAGATTTTATGCCCTTTTTTTGAACTTCTGATCCACTCCTAGGTAAACCCTTTACGGGCATATTTTTTTGGGGTTCTGCTGGAAAAGCTTCTTTTTTGGTTCTACTTCAAGTTAATATTGTTTTTTATTTTCATGCGTTGAGCGCGTCAACTATCAAAGACTTACTTAAGAAATTATTCATCAGATGAAACTCGATAGCAATTGATTAAAATCGAAATTTAAATATCAAAAATGGGAGGCAACTCTTCTAAAGACAAAGATTTCAGCAAGTCTATCGATTCTGATAAATTCGCAAGCTTCAAGCCCCAAGTATCAAACACTGAAGAAGCAAAACAAACCCACTGTCTCGAAGGTAGACATGATTTCATGAATCTTTATTGCCAGCTTCTTTCTAATCTGCTATTCAAACCTACTATCCACTTAACCGATTTGATTTTGGATAGAACCGACAACTCCTACACTCTTAGCATGGTCTTTACATCAAAAAAATAACATCAATATCATTGAGCTCAATACGAAGCAAAGCTATGCCAATTTTCAAGGAGCTCAAGTAACAAAAGGTATTAATAGTCTTCAAAGCGATTTAATTTATTCGTATTTGTAGGTTTCAGAACACACGTGAAGGAAATCCCTAACACGAAATTGAAATTTACTCTTTGGGAGTGTCCAATGGTGGTAAAAGTCATTACTTATCAATATGAGCACGCTTGCAATGCGATCTTCAAAAAATGAGTTCTATGCGGGATGAATATTCATGATGCTAACAATTAGAATTTCTCCATAAAGGTTTTCAGCGGAAATGTGGCTTATAATAGTCGAAGAAAGATGCTTGGTGCGATCTCTCTTCGAGGGGTAACCACATACCATCTGTGGAACATTGAGCACTCAGGGCACCTGAATGACTACAATGTCAAATTATTGAAAAAAGCATTTGAAACAAAATGAAGCAGATCATTTATTCATGTTAGTTGTTCTACATTTATTTGCGACATTTAGATTCAGTTTCTAGTATCGATTTCCATCATGCTAGAGAGATCGTAGCTTCGTTCAATTGCGTTGGTAGATGTGTACTATCCAATGTAGACACTAACAATACCTTTTATAACCAGGAAATTGGTACTAAGAGAGAGATAATTGAAATTTTCGAGGCCAGCTTTCTGTCATTTTGTCACTTTCGAAAGATTAAAGTAAAATGGATCGTTTTCAAGGTCAAAACTTACTTGAATTATTAGTGGAAGCTTCTTCAGTTTGTTTCATTTGAAAGCAAGGAACGAATTAAACGCGCCAGAGGGTGAGTAAAGGGCACAGAGAATTAGTTTAAATATTTTTATTCATCAAATTCTTAAAAGAGCAAAGGGACTCGTTAAAAATATTAGAACATATGCATGTATTTCATTATATTCTGGTCTGGAAAGCAAAATTTAGACAGGAAATCATAACTACAAAAAATCAATAGCATTGGATGGAACAACCTAATAATTTTTTCGAGTGATGAAAATTTATGGAATTGGAATTGCTGCTAATTTTCCTATTATAGTGCGAGTGTTCTCTATTATCTCATTCATAAGTCCGTACTCGACTGTCAAACACTATAATTATTTTTGGCACAAGGAATTATGAAGTACAAATTCCAAATCCAAATGTAGTATTTACTCATTAAATGCCAGGAAATTATCTCTCAAAATTTATTTCTTAAACAGTGATTCGAGCCAGACGCGCAAGCGGTGTGATTTTGAGAAGATTTTTTCTCTCCTCAGTAATTCCTCTGTTACGAGCCAAATCAATCGTTTCAATTTTTGTCCAGATTGGGTTATGACATATGGTGATCATGCCTTTCCATCCAATTTCATTTGAAAACAGATTCAGCCTTTGCATTTGCTTCCATGCGATATTCCTCCCGAGAGCAACAGCACCTTCGTCACCAATGCTATTACTCTCTAATTGCAGGAAAGTTAACTCAGCCCAAATGGTATTTCCTGCGATGGCTGCGGCTCCTTTGTTGCCAATCCTATTTCCACGTAAATTCAAATCCGCTAAATTGCTCCAAGTGGTATTATTGCCAATAGCAGCTCCTCCTTCTTCTCCAATATTATTGTTCCAAATATAAAGCATCCTCAAATTTTTCCAAGTCGAGTTGCTACCAATCATCACGGCGCCTTTATCTCCAATTTTATTACCTCCTAACAGGAGTTTTTCTAGCTTTGCCCACGAAGTGTTTGCTCCGATAGCTGCGCCTCCTTCCTCATTAATATTATTTTGTGATAAATTAAGTTTTTTCAAGTTCACCCAAATAGTATTCATAGCAATGGCGCCAGCGCCTTTAGCTCCGATTTGATTCTTAGATAATTCGAGAACCTCTAAATCCTTCCAGCACACGTTCTTCCCAATTCCTATCGCTCCCTGATCTCCAATTTGATTTCCTCCTAAATTTAATTTTTTCAATTTCTTCCAATTATCGCTAGACCCTATCAGAAGGGCTCCTTGGTCTCCAATTTCATTGGAATTGAAGCTAATTTCAGATAGATCAGCCCAAGTATTATTTTGAACGAGTTCCTTCACACCGAGATCGCCAATCTTGTTAATATCGAGCGTCAACGTTTTCAAGTTTTTCCAAGTTCTATTGCTGCCTAAAATCTGGCATCCTTTAACATCCAAATTATTTGTCTTTAAATTAAGAGTTCTGAGCTTTGGCCATTTTGAATTGTTGACCAGCTCTTTAATCCCTCGCTCATCAATGTTACACACTGCCAGATTAAGTTCTTCTAAACTGTTCAATTTCCATTCAAGTAATAAACTCACACTTGCAGCTCCAAAAGCTTTGTACGAAAAGTTTAATGCTTTGATACAATCTTCATCAGATTTGTTTTGTAGTATCTCCTTGAATTTTTTATCTCTGGCCTCAGTTATCCACATACTCAGCTTATTAAATTTCTCTTTCGTGATCCAACAAACCGAGTTATTGCCTAGATATATGCCTATCACATAGAACTGGTTCTTTCTATGCGTATCTTCATAAAATACGGCACCGCCAGTGAGGCCAGCAGACTTTAAATTGTTTTTACAGTGGATAAGCTCCCTTTTTTCATCAAACCCAATAATTATTCCTTTCTCACCCCATTGTTCGAATTTCGCTTTATTTTCATTGACGATTTCGTGCGCAGGATAACCAACAATTGACACTTCATCAACATCCAACAATTTCCTCTCGCTAGGTAATACTGCATGCAGCCCAAAGTACCCAGCCACACAGCCGATAGGTTTTCTCAGATATAGTAGAGCGTAATCAGCAGCATTCCCTCCATTCTCATCATCGATTTCCTTATGATTGATAAAATCTTCAGGTGCAAATACCTGGTCGACTTCGATCTCTCCAAAAGGTGCCTCATCTCCATTAGCTCCTGGGATGAATTTAATACAAGGATATCTCTTTTTGATTGGCTTCTCATCATCGTAGATGTTATAAGCAGCCGTTAAGACAATATTAGTCCCAATAAGTACCCCTGATCCCCACATTGGCGTTCCATCTTCAGTTTGCTTTACGATAATTACTCCATGAACGCTTTGAGGGAATGAACAAGTGTTTTTATATCTTTGTATCGTATCTTTCGTAGAAGCTATTTCCTTTTTCTCTTCTTCTTTGTCAATCTTTTGAGTACTTTCGATGCCCTTTGATTTTCTCGTTGGAATTGCCTCAGTATAACAAAGTTTTGAATGGTTTTCGAGCGTACTGTGTGCAACAGGCTTAAAGCAGCTCGTCTGGCTCCATTGAGGATAGTCAGCCACAATTGTAGTGCTCGCTAACGCGCTTTGAAGTCCTTTTTCGATAATTTGACGCTCGGGAGTTTCAATTTGCGCATTTTCCATTAGAATAGTAAAAATCCGACAGCAAAGATTGTATTTGTTTAAGATTAATTTATATATTATAAATACTTTCCAAATTTTGAATGATAACTCAGATTCGAAATTACCTCTACAACTGCAACTATTGAAAGAGCTCTCAAATAAATTTTCAATGATCCTTTACACCTCCATCCTCTTATCGCAGGGCCAACTTCCGAATTGACTTGTTAATTTCGCACAGTATATTTAAAAATTTGATTAATTGATTAATTCGAAAAATACCCTCTTTTTTTTTTTACTTGAAAGAGTGTTATTCAATATTTCCCTCCACTCCTCCATTCGATAATCAACCAGCAGCATTCATTATTTTTGATGCAAACATGTTGGAAAGTCTCTCACCGGTCAACTTGCCTATCCCTTCCCAATTTGTTTCTCTTTTTGCAACTAATGAGTTCAAGAATCGAATAATCCTATCTCAGTAGAGGAAAAACAGCCTTCATCCTTGTTCTTCAGGAACTACAATTAAACTCCACCGAGAACGCTACTCCATTCGTGGGTCGTTTAGTTCGCCAAAGGAATGTCAGGCTTTAAATTTCTCAAAATACTTCATGAATCTTAGAATCAGAATTTATCAGAAAATTGACCTCGACGATATTAACATATCGTAACAATGTTAATACATAAAGAAATGAATCTCAAATAAAAATCTAAATCATTACAACTGATCGTTCTGTGACCATGGAAAAGATGCAAAACAAAACAACAGAACTAGAAAATGTTGAGAAGGGCATCAAGGAAGCATTAATTGGTCTCACGCGTAAAAAGCCCTCAAGTTTGTTTCCAGTAGATACTATACCAATAAAAACATCAAACAATAGCGAACATACTCAAAATCCAGAGGAAGAAAACAAAAAGGAGTCATCCCAAGGTACAAGGCAAAGCAGCACTAATATCAGTACACCCGCTCAAAGAGGTCATGGTACTATTATAGCCAGAAAATCAAAAGATGATGCACCTATTTGGGGATCAGGGACGCTCATTGGACCTGATCTTGTGCTAACAGCTGCTCATCTTGTCTATGACAACGAGAAACCGATTAGGAAAAGTTATCCTCTCATCAAATTCATCCCAGGTATCGATGGAGATGGAGCACCTTTCGGAGAGATCGAAGTTGACCATGTGATTGCCACTGAAGACTTTATTCATCACTCTGCGTACGCTGATGTGGATGGAATGAAATCCCAATATTTCGCCATACTCATTCTTAGCAAACGAATTGGCTTTCAGACTGGTTATTCAAGATGGTTTTCCATACCTTTTGGTCTTAGAGACAAGTTTATGCAGAAGGAAATCTCAGTTGTTGGATATTATGAAGAAAAAATAAAAGGGAAGCAGACACTATGGGCAGAGAAAAGGAAAATTGCAGATTTTCACAAGAATCACGAGTTGATGTACTACGACATCGACGCAAGCTCTGAAATTCAGGCAGGAGGCGGAGTGTTCTATGAGGATGAAGCCGAAAAGAACAAATACTATCTAATAGGAGTGCACCTTGGAAAAAATGTAGCCATTCGGATTACGGATAAATTCTTTGGGTTATTTGGATTGATAGCGACAACCAGAAACAGAATGCAAAAATTTCAAGAAGTAATCCAAGGTAGAGATGAAGAAGACTGCATCAAAGTGCTGGATTATTCTAGAAAACCTATTGGCCCTTCAGGCTTGAGTTTCTTGCTTCAATGTGGACTGAATGGTTTAAAAAAGCTGAATTTGTCAAATTGTAACCTTAATGAGAAAGCAATTGGCGAACTAAGCAGCCGCGCCTCCTGGAAAAACCTCAAAATTTTAGCTCTGAAATCTAACGGGATCACTGAGGCTGGAATAAGCCAATTGATCCAAAATTCTGGCTGGTCCGAGCTGGAAAAACTTTACCTAGCCGGGAACGAAGTCGGAGGCCGAGGTGCTGCTTTATTAGCAAGCTGCAAACACTGGAAGAAATTGAAAGTCATTGATTTATCAAGAAATCGGATTGATGGCAGAGGTGCTTTAGAGATTGGAAAAAATGAGGCTTGGAAAAACCTAGAAAAAGTCAAATTATCCAAGAACCTCATCTGTGACAAGGGTGTTCACATCCTTGCCAAGAATAATTTTTGGAGTAGACTTGAGCAACTCGATTTGTCGGCTAACAAGATTGGCAACACAGGTGCAATTGCTATTGCGAGTAATATGACGTGGACTGAAATGAAAATCCTAGACTTGTCCTACAACATGGTTGGTGATGAAGGCGCAGTTGCTATTGGTCGAAATATCCTTTGGAAGCGATTACAAAGACTGAATCTATCGGAAAATGCTATTGGTTGGAAAGGTGCATTCGCGTTAATTAGGAATTCGGCTTGGACGAAAATTGATGTTATTGATGTGTCTTCGAATAGAAAATTAACTGAGGAGAGAATCAAAGCTCTTGAGACGAGTCCAAGAGGGAATCCAGCTTTTGTTAAGCTACCAAATAATTTCTTTGAAAATGTCCTGTTCGAACTTTAGCTTATCTGTCTCTTCTTCCTTTCAAGACTCTAGACGTGTCGAGTAGAATGAATTTCTTTGAGTAAGATTGAGTTCATACAAAAAACTTCATAGTGTAAATGGAATTATGTAGAATAACCTTCCCGTCGTTGAGGAAATGTTCCTGAAAGAAGATGAAAATCACGAAAGTAGGAAAGATATCAATATTCCTAATAAGAAAATATTAATGATGAGTCTATTTCCAAATGCATTTTCCAGAAATTAACCTCACCGAGAACGAGATCGAAGATCAGAGCGCGATCGCCATAGCAAAGAAGAAACTTTGCTTGGCGAGCAATAAAATCCATCCTGAAGGAGGAGCAGCCATTGGAGCAATACCTTATGGAAAGACCTCGAAGAACTAGACTTTAAAATGAGATTGAATAATTTGAGTGAAGAGGCGTTAGAAACCTTTGATAAGAACATCACTTAGAAAAACCTAGAAGAGCTTCATATAGCGACCTCTGAAATGAAAACTAAAGGCGCAACTTGCATTAGCAGCAATAGCACTTGGAGAAATCTCAGAAAAATTAATTTTCGGGCAATAAGTTTTTTGAAGAAGGCGCTGTAGCGATTGGAAAAAGCTCTAGTTGGGAAAATCTAGAAGTGTTGAAGTTGTTGAACAATAATATAAAAGATGAAGGTGCGATTTGCATCAGCAGCAACACCTCTTGGGATAATTTAAGGATTTTACCTAAAAATACGATTGGAGATGAAGGTGCAGAAGCAATTGGGAAAAAGACAACTTGGAAAAATCTAGATGTTTTGAGGTTACAAATCGAATAAAATAGGAGATTTAGGAGAAGTGGCAAGTGGCAATTGGCAATTGGCAGAAACGCCACGTGGAAGAAATTGCCAGGACTTCGTCTGGACTCCAATCAAATCGGGTGGAAAGCGGCAATTGAAATATGACGCAATTCTAATTGGAAGTGCATTCAAAGTATCATGTTGACCAGAAACAATGATTTCTGTCGTGAGAGGTTAAATGCCTTCAAGGCATTTCTTGAACGAGGAGAGAGGTCTAACATATTTCGAGGTTGGATTCGGGAGAAGAATTAGAATAGCAAGTATATCAATATATATAAAAGATAAATTCCATTTTGCTCAGCATTAAAGGTTGCCAGGCTAGATTTTAGATGAATTTTGTTGGAGGTTATGTAGCTTGAAGTATTTTCAAAATTGACTTGGAGCACGTTTTTCAGCAACTTGTCGAAAAATAGTATCAGAGCAATCGATACATGTAAATGATAGCATTAACAAATACAAACTTACAATTTCAGAGCGATATTGGAAAGTAATAGTTCTTGTTGGGCATTATCAAGCGGTAAGCGAAACCCTTCCAGTGCAGCCTCTAAGCTGGATAATAACTCACTACGAAAAGTTGATTTGACTGATTGTACTATTTCGCACCTCTATTTTCCAAAAAAAAAATTCCATTGACCTCAGTTGGTCAACAATTCGAGGAATTCGTACATTACCTTCATTTCTTTATCTGCCTTCCTAAGATATGAATTATAGAGCGTCACTTCTGATGAAAGTGATGTAAAACCTACTGGAAACACATACAATGGAGCTTATAACGCCTAATGTGAACTGAAATGTAAATAACTCAAGATTAGGAAACAATTTCTTAGTGTGCCTGACTTAGCTCTAATGCTCTTTTTTGTTTTTTGAAGTTCTTTAAATGAAGTTTTTCTTTTTTTATTTTTTATCTGCTAACTGTGCATTTAATTAAATAAAGAAACATTCATTATTCATTTTCCTGTCTTTGTGGATAAGATCAAGCTTCGTATAAAGAGAAATACTTGCGTTAAGCAAACTTCCGTATTTCTCGTTGTCATCAGATGATTTCAATTTTTAACTCTGCAGTAATTCTCCACGAGATCAAAAGAACGGTTATTTTTTTGTAAAATTGCTCTTCAATAGAGATAATAGTCGCTCCACATTAGTTTAAATGAGTTTATTCTCTCATCAGAGAAGTTTTCAGACTGCTGATGCCTTATTTCTTTTCTATAACTAATTCACAGATTGTTAAGAACACGATTTAATTATATTAATTTGGAACATTTGATAATTACGTGTTCTATTTTCTGTTTCTTTGAAGCTCACAGATTCGGTTTGAGCACTATATTAACTCTATTACAAGCTGCAAAATGACTCTCCATAGAGTTACCGTCTCCTTGGCAAGCAACAATATCGATTTACTCTGAATTCTCTTGCGGCCTATAACTGAAAAGATGGTTAAACTGAACAACTTTGCTTTGTATTGTTGGATTATCAGCCATTTTCACTTTTCTACAGTATAGAGTGTATGAGTAATTAGGGACTTAATAATTAGCTCTCAATAAAATTCATGTAATGCGGTTA
>ENA-UOUE01000437-UOUE01000437.1-compost-metagenome-genome-assembly--contig:-NODE-437-length-33593-cov-6.300483_pt1 | contig 33593 bp, 22 predicted proteins | sample MGYA00238146_ERZ747223 | MGnify/ENA primary metagenome ERZ747223 (study PRJEB28781, sample SAMN06268865) | compost metagenome | isolation source: single cell | place: USA: California, Emeryville, Joint...
AACGGAGTTCTTCTTGCAATTTACAGTGTAGCTCAGAGTGAGCTAAGTAATTTTACAGCCGTCTTAAATATAAGCGTAATTCATTGATAATTTGACTTCGGATTATTCATTCTAATTGAGTAGAATAGGTACAGTTTCGAAGACGATTATATCATTACTGGACATGCTGACGGATCAATAAGGTTCTGGATTCTACGCCAAAATAGTCAGGTAGAGAAACACATCAAGGACCAAGCTGAGTGTGAAAACATTTTCTTGGAACATTACAATCATAAGTTGTCAAAGAGCATCTGGGTGAATAGAGTTATGACTCCATATACACTATGGAGCATCCATGACACTGACTTAACACAAAAATTGAAAATTGAAATCAAAAACAATAAGGAAAAGGCCGTGGATTGCCTTTTTGTAAGTTTAGACCAGCGGAAATTATTCTTTGCTATCCGAAAAGGTGTTGTGGGAAGTATGCAGTAAAATTTCATCTTTCTTATGCAAATTCTTCACTCATCCTTCTCCTCAAGGCACCAACAAAGGGATGCAAGCCAATTTGCTTTGATGACCAAAAGTTGTACATTATGTTCAACACCCTTAAGCGTCCTCGATAAAAAAATGCAATGCAATAATTGTAACCAGCTTTTCTGCTCAAATTGCTGCAAATCAGAGGTATTTGTTTTTTTGGGTTAGATTATTTTAAAAGTAACTTAATTCAAATACATAGACGATTATCGGGCATATTTCTCTTCAGAAACCGATGAAGGTGTGCGACAATTGCTTTAAAGCCCTCACTACCAGAAAGTTTACATTATATGACAACTATAATACCGCAATCATCTAAGGAAGAACTAATTCCACACATTGTTGTTGATGCACAATAGTTTTATGTAGAAAAGTAAAAAGATTTCACAATCCGAAAAAAACTTAGAGAGTCATATAGAACATCAAAAGAAATGAATAGTTACAACAATTTACTCTCAAAATTCCAATAGCATCTAAGGAAGTATTACTATCAGCATTCTATCTAACATCTATTGCCAGTGATCCAGTCAAACTTAGAAAAGCACGAAGGAGTTTGCTTTTAACGGCCACGGTATCATTTGCAAAGCTCCAACTCCATGGATTCATTCCTTTTTGTTGTAAACTTCCTCTTTGCAATTTCTATAGGAATTCGACGTTTATATTTCTGGCCAATGAAAATTCGACACATTCAGAAATATTAATAAACGAAACCTGAGAAGTAATTTATATTTATTCTCTTCAACTAAGATGGCAGACAGCACGGATGGAATCACTTTAGTTGACTCGAGTGAGTGGAAGAAAAATGAAGCGAAGCCTGAGACAAAGTCAAAGTCTAAAAAGCAACCGCTCTCACGTGCTAAACTCATTTTCTATGGATTCTTGGGGTTATTATGGTTTCTATTCATGAGATTTGCACATACTCATGGGTGGGGACAGCCAGCCTTAATTATTTCTATCATTATCCTAATTTTTACCAACTTGGGCAAACGTAAAGAAGGAACATTGAGTGCATACAGTGTCTTTAACAAAGGGACTCAAAGATTGCTGGGAACTTTCGCACATGACGCCATTGACCAGCAATTTGGAGGACGTTTGATTGACGAAGATGAATTTGAAGAGGAAAAGAAGAAAAGAGAAGCTCAAAATGCAAAGCTCAGAGAGACCCGCTTTAACGAGATGTCAAAAATGAGCAACAAGGCATGTTATTGTGGATCTGGTAAGAAGTACAAAAAATGCTGTTATTGGCGGGAACTGCGAGCTAGAGAAGAAAAATACAAACCGAAGCCCCAGAATGTAGCCCCTCAAGATATAAGTGATAGCGATTCAGATTGATCTTACATTAGAATAGAATATACTATTAGAAAACTTGCATTTCTGTGGCATTGAACGTTGGAAAGTTTCTTTTATCTCTCTCTATCTCCAAAACAGACAAATGTTCTCTTCCAAGTTTAAATGCGAAGCTAACTCTCAGTGAATAAAATATTTCAATTAGTAATTCCTCCTGCCCTGTGTATGCAAGAAAAAAAGAGATAACTTTCTTGATGCACGATAAAAAGCTGCCAATAATCTCAATCCAGTTTTTAATGTGTTGTATTGAATAATTGAAAATTAAAAACAGCTATCCATTTACTACTGGATTCTTCTTACAGCAAATGTTGAGAAACAACATGAAATGGATTTTTATTAATAAAAGAGAGAACGATTTAACGATTTTATTCTTAATTTATGAAGCTATTTGAGTTCGAAAAGAAGTCTTCGTTGCTTTGGAGGCTTCTTCTTCAAAAGAGTTGCTCGAATCCAGTGTTCTTGGAAATTAGGTTCGTGATAAGGTATTGTAAAATGAAATAATCTACTACTATTGCTGGTTGCTGGAAAATATTGGTGCTTGTTAAGAACCAAGCTTGAATTAGCAATCCTCGTCTCTCAACATAAAAATTAAGTCGCTGTCTTGCATTGATTCACTGGGTTGGCAGCTGAGAATCAGAGATTCCTCGCATAAAACGAGTTTAGAGATGCCTCTCACCATGTCATATTCTCTTGAATTGCTCTCGGGAATTTTTTGAGTTGGATAGTAGCCGAAATCTTTGTAATTTAAACTCGAAACGTTACTCGACACGCATCCTGATTTTATATTATAGGATTGCAGCTCCTCTTGTTCCCCTTTGAAAAATAACTCTCTTGTTTGTTGACTGTGTCCCTCGACATTTCGAGCTGAGTGTAGAAGGTCATCTTGTAAACGATAAAACGAGTGATTTCTTTCATAATTTACTGGTATAGCAAGACATATCTTCATTTTTCATTGCTAAATTATTCTTGTTGTCATCACCTTTGAGTATGTCTAAGTAAATTGCGCTCCTGTCACAAAAATTATAATTATGTTTTACTATTAGCCAAAGATTCCCTGAAGTTTGGGTTGCCGATTTCAGAAAATCCAGAAATAAGAACCTTTGTATTGTTCATACTTGCTAGAAAGTCACTTTTTTTGCGAATAGAGTCTTCCAGTTTTGACAAGATTTTATCCAGTTCTGCTGGATTACACTGAAGACTACTCGTAGAATTCATTCCATTGACATTAGAATCTGGATTAAATTTGGCTGGACGACCAATTTCTGAAGAGATTAAGCTCATTTTTTTGCACTTAGAGATCCTTTCACGACTTTTTTCTATGGCTTCCGAAATTTTATTCCTGAATTCGTTACTTGCTTCCACTGTATTTGACACGAGTTGAAATGTCTGGTTTGAATTACTATTATTTGGTTTAGCATTCAAGTTAGTTTGTTTTATTTGAAAGGAATAGTCAGAAGTTTTATTTTCAAGGATAGAAGATAAATACAGTTTTGGCAACTTGATTCCTGTTGTATTTGCGTTGCTGTGCTCTTGTTGTCGCTGAATAGAACTTTCTTTTAAACTATTATTCTCGGATTCCTTTCCGTAAAGTTGACTTTGTGGGAAATCTGCAGTTAACTTCGATCTAAACTCTCTCTCATGTTCAGCATCAAGTTCCATCTTTTTGGGGACTTCAAAATCACGGTGAGTATATAAATTTTGATCTGAATCAAATCGTCCCGAAGTCAGAGACTCAACTCTTCGAGAATCACTCGTTAGTACATTCTTTTCACTTACCTTGTGACCCTGGTAATGGTTGTGATATCGAGAACTGGCTGATGGGATTTGTTGATTTGATTCGAGTTCACAGTTATCATATTTTCGATAGAAATGATTTGCTGTTGAATATCTTCCACTAAAACTTGATCGGTCTGTTGGATCGGTTTGATTTAGTTGTGTCACCCGGTTTGAAATTTTCTCTTTCAAACAGTCTAATTTAAGCTGAAGGGAAAGCTCATCTGGAGCCGTCGTAGAACTTGTTTTTGTGAACTTTGCTGCTATTGAAGGACGTACATCAGGTATTGTTCTGGTTTCGGCTTGATCTGGAGACTCTAAAAGTGATTTAGTTGAGTTAGCTTCATTGTATACCAGTGAAATTTTCTGCTTCTAGATATTTGAGATGCACTTCTTCTGCGATACAGTAACTGCAAGTTTGACAATTACTCATCTATTTGTTACAATAAGCCAAACATTAGGATATTCTGCTGGAGAATTGCAAGCTGTTACTTGGTGCTGGAGCTTGGCTGAGCATGAATTACCCATTGATGATGTTTTTTTGGCAGTATGAAAGGAAGTACAAAAATTTTTACTTCTCTCTGTTTTATTAATAAAATTTATCAAATCAATGAACATGTGGGAGTCTGTACTTCAAGTAATTGACAATCGATTGCAATTAGGTAAGTTCGTTTCAGCAAGAAAATACAAACAATAAATTTTTCAACAAGAAAAATTTTGGACCTTTCCAGTCACGCAAATGTGGATAACTAAAATAGACAGGTCAGGGTCATCACCAATAAAAAAAAAGTTACTTTTTTCAGTTAGTAGAAGATAATCAGTTCTCAGACTTTTCGATTTTTCAAAACTAATAGCTGAATTCTTTTTTCATGACGATGTTTGGCTTGTTGGAAATAGTACTCATTAGTACCTTATTAAACATGGACAGAATAATTCGAGAGCCGAGAGAGAAAAATTTAGAAATTTTAATATCATTATCGCTGATAATAATTCTGTCTTATTGTGCACCTGCGAATATCTGCTTGGATTTGACGGGTGTCACGCCAATCATTGTTTTATCTCGAAACACATCAGAAAAGCTCTTTATTGAAGCTTTGCAATTCTGTATATAAAAAAGTATTTTTTATGAGCTTTCTTAAGCTTCTAATCTGTGAGGATTATTATGTAATACATCATAGAAGTAATCCAATTGTTAGATCAAAGCCAAACCTTAGCTAGATCTGTGTCGCATTTGCCCAGAAAAGAACTAGTACCAGCTTCCATTATTCGCAACCAATGAGACTGAATTTTTTAAACAAATCTTCTCGATTTTATTTTCTGATTTACTTGAAATTATGCGTTTACGAGAAATGTGAAACAAATTCAAGTCAATTTTCTGTTCTTACAACGGACTAACTGTGTTTGAATAATAGATATGATGAATTGGGACAACTACTCATACCTCAACTTCAACTTGGAAACATAGAATATATTCCCAGTTTAACTTTTGCTGACAGCTTTTAATCCAAAAAATTTCGCAAACTTTTGCTGTAGTTGTTCGATAATCAATACCATGGCCTTATTGTCGTAAGACTCATCATTGTTGTCTTCTTTTTCTGAAAGCACGTAATTACAAGTAAGAAAAAAAATTAATAAGGAGAGCAAATACTGCTCATTAGATCTTCTAGCTCTTTAAGTACAGGCTTTCCAAAGGTAGGAATGATAATGTCTGCGTTCTTTTTGCTCTAATGAAATAATTAGTCGAGAAAAGGACACCTTCATTACGGGATAAACAAACTTCTCGAATGCAGGTTTAACAAACTTCTGATATCTTGTAATCACATCCTCGATCTTTTTGCCGATCTGGTAGACGTCTTTGATAACTATTTCGATTCACAAAGATTAAAATGCGAGGTTTCGAGGTGCTGTGATTTACTTCTCCTCGAAAGTCGGATATCTTCATCAGTGTCAATAAAGAGCTTCAAATCGATTTTATTTCTGATTTTTTCATAGTGGAGAATGAGCAGTCCTTCGATAATTATCACAGGATTAGGATCTAGTCTCACTTGCTCTTCACGTCTTTAACATAGGCAAAGTAAAGGTAAACGAATCGCCTGACTAACGGCTATTTACCGACTTTCAGCTTTCAAATCATAGAGAGGAGAGAAGAAAGGTGCTTTTTTATCGACGAGTCTTTCTAAGGCTTCCTATTAGCAGATCAATAAATTGGAGAGCAATTAGCAGCAAGAATACATTCATGAGCTCCCAGTCAGTAGCTTCTGGGTCATCAAAGTTGTAATCGCTGGTATCGGTGACATCCTTAGGGAGTCTTTTGTAGAAGTTTTCCTATAATACCGATAGAAATTGTTACAGTGGCAAGTTGAGGTGAATTGTACCTGATGGAGAACCGTCACGTTGTCTTTACCAAGGATTTTAACCATGCTTTCAACGCAATCCATTTTTCCAGCGCAGTTTCCTCCGCAAACCTAACAAACAAAAGCTATATTTCAAGGAGGACTGATATTTTACTCCAACAACAAATGGCTTAATCAATTCTTCGGACTCCGTTAGTTCAATCGGTTCGAAGCTAAAATCAGGTCGCTCAGTAGCAGAGCGCAATTGAGGAGAGAAGAGAGTCTTGGATTTTAGCATAAGTTCAGCATCCGGATTCTGTATTGGTTTGACAGAGTCATCTTTCTTCGAGTCTTCAGGTTTCATGGACATGGTCTACTTGTCTAATTTTTACTTATTTTTTTGTTTGCTAAATCTGCGTTTATAAAATTATTTCTCTCAATAATTCAATATTTACAGTATTCATTCATTATTTTAGAAGGAAGTTTGGGAGGTATACCGATTTTTCGCTTTTATATGAGCTAGTGTTGCTGCTGTATTTTTCAGCATTCGTAATGAATTTTTTAATTTTCAAACAAGAAACACAGTTGTTGAGTAACAACTATGCATCTGTGAACGTTTTTGGATTAAATGAAAATCATTCGATTTGACAAAAGATTTTAAGCCTCATTGGCCAACTAGCTCTTTCTGAATATGTACGGAGAATTGTGCAATCTATATACTAACTAAAATGTTGGAAGGCATTTTTAATCATTTTTTAAATTAGATACAAAAATCTTAAAGAGGAATTATTCAGAAGAAGAAATGGAGAAGAGCAAAGAAAGAGAACTCCAAATCTCATTGGGAAGAATTACTGAAAAAAATACAGAGCTCGTAAGAGCACTTAACCTTGCTGTATTTCCAGTCGTTTATCAAACGAGATTCTACCAAGATCTCCCTGGCTACGATGCTTACACAAGATTGGGTATGAATGACTCAGAGATTGTTTATTAAATCATCTACTTTGCCAGCATATTTCAATGACATTCTGGTGGGAGCCATCGCATGCAGGGAGGAAACCAAAGAGGATGGAAAATGCTTATATATTCTCATCCTGGGTGTCCTCGAGCCATATAGAAGATACAAAATTGGTAAGCAATGATACATTCTCACTTGTTGAGCTCAACCTTCCCTAGGATCGAAGCTCATTGAAGAAATCCTTAAAATAGTCGAAGGAAAGAAAGAGCTCAAATATATTTATCTCCATACTCAAGTCGGAAACGAGACCGCCTTGAAATTCTACCAAAAGTATGGTTTCGAAATAGTTGAAACCCTCAAGGATTATTACCATGACATCCAACCCGCTGATTGCCATATCCTCAAGAAGATGTTATAAGAATTGATTGAAATACCTTCATATTTTCGAAGTAATGCACAATAAAAAGTGTATTAACATTCTATTCAATGAACAAAGGAATTGATAGAATCATTAGCTTTGATCTAGGTTTATCAAAATTCCAAAACTCTCACAATTATCAACGAAGAGTCGCATTTTAATTACATTGGAAAACTTATAGAAAAGAAAGTCTAGGTGAATAGTTTCACTTACCTAGAGCAGAGCAAGCAATATAAGCGAATCTGAGTTTTTTTTTTGTATAAGAGCTGATAGCAACCATTTGTCTTTGACAGCAACCAACCCCATTTTTAACACAGGAAATTTTTCTTTCTAAAGCTCTTTAAAATTCCTCTCAGTGGAAATATTTCAGTTAGGTATGAGGGAAAAGAAATAAAAAAACCAAACCCATGATAACTCTTTCATAGATGATATAAATTTTTCTTCAGGGCTCCTCTATTGTTAAAGTGCTCGTTGAAATTCATGTCTTAGAAAAAAGATGAAAAAACAAATGAAGAAGACTTTTTTCAGTTTCACTCTAGTTCTCATAGAGTTGCAAAATGTACACATCACAGACGAAATTCATCAGCTTCAAGCGTCGCCGAAACCAACGATCTTCGCCAGGTGCGGCTGAAATCCAATTCAATCAATGTGTACCAATGAAAATGCTTCAATCTCTCCATCAAAATCAATAATTCATTGCTCTATTCAATGCTTGTTCACCTCTTATCCTCTTATCGCCAGAGATGAATAGCATCATTTCTAAGTTAATTATCTATATGCAATCTTCAATAATTATGAGATGCAAATTCTTGATGACTCACAACTGAGAAAAACACTTCATTAGAAAATTGGTAAATCAAAATAATAGCTTCTACTATCCATTGTCCCACACTGCCATCGAAGTCTATGGACAGATTCCTATGAAATTTGTTTTTAACGACTAAAAAAAAAAGACTAGCTTACCTGATGATCATCTCACAACGAGTTTGGATGGTATCAGCTTTGACTATCCAAGAAGCATTAATTGCAAAAATTCCGTATGAAGGGAGTTTCATTTATCTCTCGCCGTCAAATCAAATTTATCGGTGGAATGTAACAATTTAACAATAGGCACACAGAAAATAAGAAAGACTAGTAGACAAATCCGAAAAGAGAAGTTTGATCAATATCAAGAGTGAACATATGTGCATAGTGAAGCTTATTGCTAATTTGTATGACAATTGTACTTAAAATCTTTAATTGAGGGTTTTTCCAATAAACCTCTACCAATTCTGATATTTTCGAATAAAAGCTCCAAATCCGAGGTAAACCTCGATTGGAATGAACAAACTCATAATCTTTTCAGAATCAAATCATATTCATAGTTATTAAATTTTCCCATTTATAAAAACCATTTCTTTCTAACGCTTGCTTGTTTAACAATAAAATCCAGATTTTAAATATTGCATTATCTCTCTGTTAAACAAATGCTCTGAAAACAAATAATTAAAAGTTAAATTTTCTTTAAATTTCATGGTTATTGCTCTCAGAATACTCCTCCTGACCCTTTTTGCGTCCTTCACTCTAGCCAGCGATTGCAGTAATCCTCTCTTGAGAAACAACGGAAATCCAACAGGGCCTGAAGGACTTTCTGAACCGACAAACATTACAGCAAAATTATTATACTGCAAGAGATTAGCACTCCAAAACTCGTGCTGCGATGCAAAAACAATAAATAACTTCGCACAGAATATCACTGACCGTATCAACCAGCTATCTGATCAACTTATCCCTAAGGATATCGACCTCTACAAGCTGCAATCCGCCTTTACGACCTTCCAAAATGCATATAATAACTTCTCCACCTACTATAACTTGTTCTCTACGAACTTGAACTTCCTCAATGTTGCCCTTCAAATAAGACTGGGTGAATATCTCAAGAACATTACTGCTTTATGGAATCGAGTCAGTATGTTCCAAACCAGTCTTGATGAATACCAGTACAATAGGCAACAATGTCTCATCACACTCCACAACATCACCGCTTCACTTTTCTGCCTCGCTTGCGACCCGACCTATGAAGACGAGGGAATCGTAAAGAACGGAACCAGTTCAACGATCTACCTCAATACGGATGACTGCGCAGCGATTAAAAGAAACTGTGAGCCCTACATCGACCAGAGCTGGAAGGCCTCAGGATTACTTTTCATATCAAGCGCTGTCTATTACGTCCAGAACGTGACCTTGGCTCTGAGAAATGCCAGTATCTCACTAAAAGCCTCTGACTTTTACCTGACACAGCCCTATCCTAATATGACGATAAACACTACTATGCCTAACCTCGACTTGATCGCTGTGAACAAACCGTCCACTTGCATAACAAAAGAGTCCTGCGACTGGGCTTGTCATAACCTCCTGACTGGATTTGGTGAGGTTTTAAACATCACTGCTGTTCTTGGAGGAATCCCTATTTATGAAAATGAAACATTTAGCACATCGAGCATAACTAATACCTCATATACATCCACAATCACCTTCAGCGAAGACGGCTACAATACTCAAAATCCTTATTATGCTTCAGGAGTTCCTATCATTGTTAATCCAAACCCTTCGGAAGGTTATACAGGCAGTACTCGAATCGTGGCAGCTGGGACGCTGATTTTACTTTTGTTCTTCTGTCTGTTAGGGCTTTAAGAGATGAGTATTCACGAAGTAAAAATTGTATGAGTGCTTGATTAGAAAATTTTGTTAAATAGCCCTGAGGTTTCACATCGTATCAAAATGAATAAGCCTTCATGATGACGACAAACATTTGAAATTACACAACAACAAAAAAAGGTAATTCCAAAACCAAAACTAAGACAATTTTATCTGTATTTCAACTAAATCCGATTGTTATCACCTGACTGAAATCTCTTTCATAGTTGGTTAACGTATCACATAATCCAATAAGCACATTGAAAGTGAATTAAATGCTTTTCACGATATTATGTTCGTATTTTTTTTCATCAACTTTTGCACATCCTCTACATAAAGAGAAAGAAAGCGTGTGAACCGAAATATTAACATAAACAAATGATTGCTACTAGAAAGATAATACATGCATCAAGGTGATATATTTGATTCAGATATGTTCAATAAAGTTCATATGATACCAAATATTGAATAGCTTTCGCAATTAAGAGCAATTCTTCCTCAAAATATCGAGGTTTAACTAATTGCTACATCAATTATGTCTACTGAGGCACATCTGTACATTAAGAGGAAAGCAAATAAACACCTTTCATCTACATTAAAGCATTGAAAGTTTTAAAAAATTCCTCGAACCCTCATTTTAACTCACCAAGTTATATCTCTTTAGTTCTTGCTCGTTTTGAGGACTATACGAGACAGAGAAATGACAACAGTATTCAAAGAAATCTCAAAAAAGAGAGGATTTTTTATTTGGCGCTTATCCTTGGAAGGGCCAAATTCGAATACGACAATGATGCGCGAAAAAAAAAAAATCAAATTTAATAAATCATAAGCTTGTTTAACTCGTTATGGAGAGCGGTAAAATCATAACCACCAATCAAACTTCCCTTCTTCGGCGCAGAGTGCGAGCTTTACTTGGTCAACGAAATGTTGACTCTGATAAGTTGATCAATCAAACACAGTCTGTCACCTCTTGCTCTGTATATTTTAAAAACTTAGAAACTCACGAATATTGCACAGATAGCTTTTTGGATTCAGGCACTTCAGGCGACAGCTCTGCTTGCTTTACAGAGAACGAGGAGGAGGAAGAAGAAGTAGAAAGAAAATCTCTTCCAACTCTTTATGAGGCAGCAAATGTTTTAGTCGACGAAAGTACTATGGAATTGGATCCCGATTATGAGAGCATTGCTACTTCAAAAGACAGCCGAACACAACTCTTAATTATGGACGTGGATAAAACTCTCACTAGGAGAGAGTTTAAAGAGCAATTGGAAGACTTCAAATTCAAGGAAAACAATTATAGACACTATTTAAAACTTTACAATCTGAAATTTCTATTCTTTAATGGGAGCTGGTCTCTTAAAATCTCTCTTCGAATCATGAGAGACTCAATTTCTGAGTTTTTACACGTCGCATTTACACATCCTAAAATGAGGCAGGTTATTGGACACTCTGCTACCGTCTACTGGTTGAAAGAAGATAGATATATTCCGGAATCACTTTTTATGGTGATCTTTCGAGAAATCCCATTTTTTCTTTCGACAGAAAAGTTGAAGGAATTGTGCCATGAAAATGAGGAAAGATTGTTATTTCTGGGAACAAAAACATCGATAAAAGAGGCTGACTGCTGTCTCGCTAGATTTGCATCTCTTGAAGAAACGGAATCTGTGTGCTACAGACTGAATGACCTACCTCTCAGATTTCAGGATCACACATACTACTTAAAGGTAAATTTTTCTTTTTGATTTCAACGGAGATCTTACTTGAAATCAAATTTAGGCTCATCTCCACCCAGATGGGTCTCGGAAACGCAGCAATAGCACAAAAAAGTCGCTTTTTACAAAACTTTTTGTTGCTGAACCTGAATCTTATGCACATCACAATCATTCGGCTGCCCCTCTCACGAACCCAAACAATACTCAAGGACTAAAATCATATCGTAGTTCTGAGAAAAAGTACACCGAATTAAGAACGATTCGGAGTGTCAGTACTGAGCTCACAAAAGCAAAATCTGAGTTTGAACAGGATGACAAAGTCTTAATCGCAAATAACATTGGACAAAATTGTAAATTCTCTTTATCCATTATTGTTAAATTTGTGATTGTGGTTAGTTTTAGCGACTCAAGGGACTCTCAATTTCAGAAAAGAAAATTCAAAGGAACCAAAGAACCAAAAAAGTATGCTAAAACCCATTAATTTAATCAAAAGTTTTGATTCAGTGAAAAAGCATTCTACTGCGGATCATTTTACAGCCTTCTTTTCTGAGAAAGAATCTAATCAGGAGCTTAGGAGAAACGCTCGAGAGGCAATGAACATGACTATGACATCTGGATTATCAAGCCTGATATCAAAAAATTCATTTAATGAGACTCTGAACATTGAGAGCTCCCTCAACAAGAAAAATTCAAAGAAAAATAAAGAAAGTGATACTGGACGAGAGAAAACCGGCAATGCGATTCCTAGCTTGATTTTTGCCAAGGAAGAACAGCAAATTTGTGACAATGAATCAGTAGAGAGCGGTGAAATTATTTCAAATCTAGATGCGGAAGAGAATGCAAAGGGCCTAGATTTTAGTGAAGACGAATTGTATCATATTCATAATGAAACAAGAAGAGGAACTAAACACCTGATACAGAACTTGTCTTTCTCAGAAAAGACCAAGAAGTCTGCAAAATTGGGTCGAAAGGCAGATTTCAAACCTTCAACAGAGATTGAATTAGCTTTCTCTCCTGAAGAGTCATCGGGACATCACTATTCATTTCCAAATGAGGAAAAAGAGCACCGGTGCCAGGGTCTCCAAAGCTTGATAGATCAGAAAAAATCATTAATGAAAGAAAATTCAGATTCTTTTGTTACAAAAGCTCGATCTCAAGGCTCTAAGGAAATTCGGAAGTCCAACGAAGGTCCTAAATCGTTAGTGGCTGATCTCGAATTTTATGGTCAACCTCAAGAATTCAGCTCTATAAAGAGATCCGATAAATTACGAAATAAACCTCCCTCTTACTTCAATGAGAATGTTGCGGGTAGTAAGGAAAATATAAATAATCAGAAATGGACTTCAAAGGGATCAACCAGGTCAAGAGAAAATAACCAAAAAGAAGCTCTGACTCTCGACAGAAAGCTAGCCAGAGGGTATGATCCAGAGAATCCTCCAGATTTATATTATCATTCATCCTTTCCTCATTCTCAACCAATGAAGAAAGTCAAAAAGGAGAACTCCTAAGAAGATCTGCAAATATACAATTCTAATGGCTATTTATCATTTTGTTATGAGTTAAATTGATGAATTGAATTAGAAAGGTGCTGACTATAAAATAAACTGCCATTAGATAGTTTACATCTTCATTTAAAAAAAAGAGAGAAAATCTGGCAGCATGAAAATCTCCATAATCTCTCTTATGTTAATTCCAATACCTTTTATCTTTCTTTGAGGAGTATTGAAGGAGAATTCTTAAGTTCGATGTACAACAGAAACGATTTATAAACGATTGAACTGAGCAATCACCAGAAAATTTTTTCCCCCTCTCTCTGTCAAAAAGGGCGTCACTATCACTATTAATTTATTTATTTCAAAAATTCAGTATTAGACTGGAATACTCACTAAGATCAGAATCTTTCTCTTTTGAACCAGATTTTGTTTTCTATTATTTCAGCACTTCTTAAAATTTCCACAATGACAATATGAATGCAAACGTTTTAAGATTGAAGTTTAGGAGCAAATGTTGTGTAATCAATGTAAGCTTCACTTTTTTCAACATCACTTGGCTTAATTTTTAGGCTATTTAATATGTTGAAGTAATCTTGTTCTTTCACTTGATGAGCATCCTTAGCATAGTCTAATAATATTTCCAAATCTCGAGCATTCTTCACTAATCCTTGGAGTACACTTTTGATTTTTTCAAAGGGCAGGATTCCTATCTTTTTAAGGTCTCGAGCTACAAATTGACTTTGCAAATTGGCAAACTGGGTAGAATAATCTCTTTTAATTTCGTTAATGGCCTCCAATCCGCTTTTGAGTTTCTGACCAGCATGCTCTTCTTCATCTCTGTAAGGTAGGAACACATGGTTCTTTTTCAATCCAAATTTATGATATTCCGCGAAACATTTATTGCAGAACAGTGAGAGATGACATTCTTTGCAAATTTTATTTATATAATTCTTTTTGCATGCTTGGCAATGTCTTTGAATGTTAGGCACATTTTCCAACCAAACCCCATGACCATGTGCATATCTTCTCCCGGTAATGCTTCGGTATATCATCTGTATCCTTATAACTGAATACAAATGGTGTAAATAGTCTGGAGTACTCCCTTTAACATTTTCGAGCTGGGCCGCTTGCTCCTTCTTCTCTTCCTCTTCTTGCAACCTTTTGTTTTCCTCTTCAATATTACGTTGCTCTTCGATCATTCTGAGTCTTTCTTCTTCTTCCTCCTTTTCTCTTTCGAGGCGCTCTCTTTCTTCTCTTTCCCTCCTTTCACTTTCTAGATGAGAGAAGAACTGTTCTTTGATGCTGTTCAATCCAATTCGTAGCAATCGAAGAATAGGTCTTTCATAGGCATCGAAAACTTTGCGAGCTCTCTTTCGTCTTTTATAGTCTTTCCAGGCTTTTATAACTCTATTTTTCATCCTGATCATGAGGCTGAATTTGCTTTGCTGAGCTTTTCGTTCTTGTCTTCCTCTGAAAACTCTCTGAATTTTGGTAGCAGACGAATTTAGGACTACAAAATTCAAGTTTGCTCTTGTGGCAGCCTCTTGATCTCGAATTTGTCCGCGAGCTTTTGCCTCAGCAAGTTCAAGAGCTTGTTTTTGTAGTTCAAATTCATAGTCATCGTCTTTCCTCTTCATTTGTGCCATAGCCTTATTAATAAAGAGTTGTTTAAGTCGCATTTTTTGAGCTTCATCGGTTTTTTCGCGGAGCTTCTTTTTCTCAGCCTTTATTAATTCTTGTGTTCGAAGTATATCTGTGTCGAGACTGCTGATATTCTCATTGATGCTACTCATTCTTTCTTCATGCATCATCAGTAGCTTAGATCGTTGATCTTCGATGTCTTGCAATTCAGCTCTTGTCTTCGAGAGACTCGCTTTGAGAGTTGACTGTTCTTCTTTTGTGCGTTTTATCGTTCCAGCCATTTTCTCATATTTCTTAAGCTTTTCAACCAACTTGCGATAAGCAGATTCGTCCTGACTCATACCTTTTGCGACTCTCTCAATATCCTGCTGGATAAGTTTTTTTCGAGCTTGCATATCGAGTATTCTTTCTTCTAAGACTATCGGGTTGTAAATGTCATCTAGTTCTCCCATAATCGCCTTGTATTCTTTGCGAGTTTCTAGTGACTCAGCAAGAGCTTTTGTAAATTCTTCTTTCGTGATCAAACCGTCTGTGTTAACATCAAGCACCCTGAGAATTTCTTTGACCTCACGTTGATCCAATACTAGCCCTATCTTGCTAATATTATCGGAAACTTCCTTGATAGTTAGCACTCCGTCTTCATTTTGGTCGAGTTTTTGATAGACATTTTCCAGACTCATTCCTTGATCGGCTATTTTGATCACGATCAATTCGATAAGAGATAGCTCGTTCTGATTGATGTCCCTTCCTGCTGAGGAAAAGCTGTTGCCGAATTGATCTTCATTATTATTGGAGCCTGTCTCTGATGAGGAAACCTTGAAATCATAGTTTTTCAAATCAGGAACAAATCCCATCGTTGTGTACTGGCCTTTGTCAAGAGCAATTAATCCTTTTTGATTTTTGTACTTGTTTATTTCTTCTTCCAAACTTTCTAAATTTTTTCGGAACTCGTTGTCCTTTCTTTTCAGCTCTGCATTTTGTTGTGACACAACTTTGAGTTTTTTCCTCGCTAGAATTATCTCAGTTTGGAGCTTCTCGCGGGCTTCTTTGCCTTCAGTGTCCAAGAGCTCCTTGCTTAGCTGCTTCTGTTCTTTCAGTTCGTTGGTTTTGATCTGAGCTGCCTCTTTTTTACTTGCAAACTTGTTCCCCATGAGCTCTTTTTCACGTGTTTTCCATTCTTCCCTCTCTTTCTTCATCAACTGCTTTTCGAGTTGTGCTTTTTCTTTCTGTTGATTGAGTTTCCTTTGCTGTTCATCCTTGAAAAACTCTGTGTACTTCTTTCTAGCGGCCTGTTCTCGGTCTTTCTGGGCTTTAAGATATTCTGTCGAAATTCCAGCCCCTACTTGAAGACTCCAACTCTGTTCTTTTGCAGCCTTCTCTTTCTCTTCTTTTGTCATTTTTTTGGGTTCCACTTCTTTAATAGGTTCCACCTCTTTGCTGGCTTTTGGCTCTCCTAGTTTTCCAGTTTTCTGGAGATTTAGTTCGAGCTTCTTAAGCATGTGTTGAGCTAATTGCTGCGAGCTTCCTGTTAGCATAGAATCTTTGCTTTCCACCTTCGCTGATTGAGCTCGAACTCCTAGTCCATTGCCTGCCCATCCCTTCTCAAGTTTGGCTCTGTCATTGTTTTGCTGTAGTTGTGGATGACCTGTTTTCACTTTCTTGTCTAAGTTCTCTGAAGCATAGATTTTGTCGTCGATTTCCTGATTCTTTTGTTCCTTCTGTTTGTATTCGTTGAACAGCTTTTTCAGGATAGCGTCAGGGTCCTCTTTTTTCTGAGTTTTTCTCAAGGAAGTTGCTTTATTCAGGTTCTGATCTTCAATATTCTGAGTGGATTTGGCAACTGTCTTATCAAGGTGATCCTGCTCATCCTCTGGATACTTTTGCTTCGCAACCATGTGCTCAGGCAAGGCTTGTGTTCCCCCTTCAACTTCTTCGAGTTCTATAAGAACATTAAAGGCCGAACCTCCACCGACAGTTTGTGATTTTTCTTGCTCTCTTTGTGTCTTCTTATCCTCCAACCTTTTAATTCTGAACGCTGCGTTCTTCGATGATTTCTTTAGTTTTTCCATTTTTTCAGGATCATTCAAGATTTCTTCTCTCAACTCGTCAGCAGTTTTTTGCTTTTCTTTAGGTTTCACTACCACCTTGGGATATTCGATTGTTTTCTGCCCTTCCTTCCTGGATTTCATTTTCTCTTCTCTTGCTCTACGTTCTTCTTCAACTTTCTGCTTTAGCATTTTGTCATACTCTTCCTTCTCTTTCAATGCACGATTTCGCAGTTCTTCTTCAAATTCAGTACTCTTTATCTTCTTCTCTTCAAGCGCTTTTTTGTCTCTCTCAAGATCTCTTTTGAAACGCTTCATAATTTGTTCTCTATCTTCTTCCTTCTCTTTCTTCTTCTTTTCTTCGCGTTTTTCATTTAATTTGTTATAATCTGGTATCGTGATTGTAGGTTCGAATAGTTTCTCTTTGGGAGATTTTTTTCTTTCAGGAGATTTCGATGTGGCTGCATGTTTTGATTTCTCTTGGCTTTGAGATAACTGAGCTGTAGCTGGGCGTTTATCTGGTTGAGTAGATGATTGAGGTCTACCCTCATTTTGCTTGGCCGAAATGGGCCTTGGGGCAGACTTCTCACTTTTTCCTTCTTTTCTATTGCGCTGAGCCTGTTGAGGCTTGGAGTCAGGAATCGATTTCTTTTGAGTAGGAGCGTTAGGTTTCTCTGAAGGACGACGTTGAGCTTTGGAATCTTTTTCTCCCTTCGAACTACTTTTATCATCATCTTTGAGATCTTTGACGGAGTTTCTCGATCTCTGGGAAGCATGCTCTGATTTTCCATTGTCGTCAAAGTCTTCGTGGTACTGCTCAGATGCGTCCTTTTGTGACTGCTCTTCCCTTTTCGTGGAGTTCTCTTTTTGATGCTCATTTTCGAAATCCTCTTCATATTGTTCTGACTTTTGATGTTGCTCATCGATCACCTCTTCTGACTTCCTTGATTCTTTATCGTGATGCGATGCTTCTTTCATTTCGTCGCCAATTTCATCAAAATCTTCTTCGTAATTTTCAGAGGGTGGCTTTTCATTCTTTCTGTTTATTCCTTCGGCTTCTCTAACTTTTTTTTGCTTATCCTGTTTTCCAACCTCTTTCCTCACCTTCGGCTCATCCTTATTGGTTTTATTGTCCTTTCCGCCTTTTTTCAATTTATCCTTCATGGAATCTTGACTCATTTCCATGTCACTCTCATGAAGCGAAAAGCTAAGGTCAGGGTCTACCTTTTGACTCTTTTTTGTGCTTCCTAGATCAATATAGATACTTGTCATGAATTAGCGCATGAAACAAAAGAAACCTTTCTGAGTGTTGGTGTAGGCGAGGTTGGATTCTGATTTCAAAGTGCCAACATTATTTTCATCAGAATCTGCTGCATGAACCTCAAATTCATCGTTTTTTGACCCTTGGCTGAGTCTCGGCCCTGCACTATCATACTTTGGAGGAATTTGCTCAAGTTCTTGCTTCATATCGTTAAGAATCTGTGCGTAGTCAATCTTTCCGGACTCGCTTAAATTGTCGTCTTTGGAAAGTTTAGCTCTTTGTTGGTTAAATAAGAGATACCTTCTGCCAGTATTGGCTGCTTTGTGCTTTTCTTCATTGAGTAGTATGGCTCTGCTTAATATGTTTCGAGTTGACCTTTTTTTCTTCTAAGTGGCCCTGAGATAATCTCTTAGAAATTAAATTAGAACTGACTTCTAAAGTTATATATTAAACCGTCAGTTTTAAAAATTTCACGGGATCTATTTATTCAAATTTTACGAGATGGTAGGAGGCTGTGAGAAAAAATGAAATATATTAGTTGAAGAACAGAATTACTCCATAAGTTCCTAATTGCCTTGCTTTCTGAATTTAGTGATAAATTTAAATTAGTTTGCAATATTGAAAAATTTTCACTTTTAAAGATAAGTATATCTACGTATCAAGGAACTATAAAAGCATCACTCGAACGTTTGTTTGGTTGATTAGATATTGAAATTATTATTTTCAATTTCATAGCAATACCTCTCTGAAAAAATTCCTACATCATTCATGTATTATTGTTCATTCCTGTACAAAATATGTGTGCCAAAAACATAGGCAAAATTTCTTGCATTCAGAGTTATTGTTAATAATTTCTTATCGCCCTCTCAACGAAAGGTCTTACATCTGAGAACTTTGAGAGATAAAGTCAATTTTTATGAAATGCAACTGAGATTGCCTTGTATTCAACTAAGATAAGTATAACAGGTCTTGAGAGCAAATTATTAAACAGTTTCAAATTAATTTCTTTGAAGAAATCGAACTAATCCCAAAAAAAAGATCTCAGTTGCGAGAATGGCCGACTGGTATACCTACCAAAAGAAGAGAAAGGAGTTCGGAAAAGACCCCAAATTCTCCAATTCCGAAGTTAGGATGCTGGGTTACTTGCCTGGCTCTGAAGCTCAAAAAGATAGCTACATTGAGCGTAACCCTAACTTTGCAGTGCTTGACAATATCCCTGAAATGAGCGAAAATTCCGTCAACACTGAACGAGTCAGCACAGCTGACAGAGGAATGAGTCATCAGGAAGGAGGTGGCTCTCTCAATTTATAAACAATTTACTTAAAATTCAATTTCTTCCTTAGGCTGGCCCAAAGAAATAGACCCCACCGAGAACGATCAGACAACCAAATGGAGGAAAAAGGTCGACAGAGATACGAAATTCACGAGCGCAGTGGCGGAACTTTGTACCAAAGTGGAATCTGTAATTCAGCAAAACAATCAAATCGATCTTTTTGAAGAATACTTCTACGAAGAAGAGCCAGAGCACTTTGTTGAATCTCTCTCGACGAAAACTTTAATGCTCTTTAAGTAACAGATAAAAAGCCAAAAGTTATTTTATCGAAATTCTTTGATGACTTAGAGACCAAAAGGATTCTTCTTCCAATGGGCCAAAACGATCTGTTAGCAAAGTTTTCTGGCATCCTGAAGGACCTACCAAGTTAGCAGTGTCTTATGCTGTCCAAAGATTCCAACAAGCACCTCTAGATATGCCCTCTCACGTAGAATAATAACCCCAAGATTATTGGTTGTAATGAATATATTTATAGGCATACATTTGGGACGTGAATAAACCCAACTCTCCAGAGAGGATTCTTAATACTCCCTCGCCTGCCATCACAATTGCTTACAACCATAAAAGTCCTGACATCCTTGCAGGAGGTTGCTATAACGGTCTAGTCGGTAAGTTATCCTATTTTCTTGACACTTAAATTAATGGATTTACTCTTCCTCAGCGATTTGGGACGTTAAAGTTAAACCTGGATCGACTCCACAGCTCTCTGTTCAACCATCCGGATTGAGCCCAATTGAGAAGAGTCATTTCGATCCAGTCACGGATCTTGTTTGGCTCTCAACCAAAACTCAGAGTGAGTTTGTCACAACCTCAACTGATGGAAGAATGTACTGGTGGGATATTCGTAATATGACGGAGCCAACCGATCAGCTTGTGTTGAATGAAGGCATGTCGCCTGACGGAAAGACCGAAAGAGTGGTAGGAGGAACAAGAATCGAATTCAACCCTGATGCTGGAGTAAGCTTCAAGTTTTATGAATCGTATCTAATACCTACATACTTAGCCAATGAAATATTTGGTTGGTACTGAACAAGGTTCGATTCTGATTGCAAACAAAAAACCCAAGAAAAATGCTGAAATTGGTTTCCGCTATGGACTGGATCATGGAAGACACTATGGACCTATTTATGCGCTTCAAAGGAATCAGCTGAATAATAAATACTTCTTGAGTGTTGGAGATTGGTCAGCCAAGGTAACCCTCAAAAATGAATGTTCATAAGCAAAAACACTTATCTTACTTAGATTTGGCAAGACGATCTTAAGACTCCAATCATCAGAACAAGATATCATGCTGCCCCACTCACTGACGGATGCTGGTCACCTCTTCGTCAAGGCGTGTTCTTCCTCTCAAGAAGGGTAATAATTACCTCTTTGATTGACGATCCCTCTTAATTTCTACCCTAACAATAGGACGGTTGGTTGGACGTGTGGGACTACTTCTATAGACAAAATGAAATTGCCTTCACGCATAAGGTGTCTGATTCCGCTCTGACTTGCATGAAATTGAATTATACAGGTAGGAGGAAAATTTTTGAGTATTTTACGAACAATTCTAAAATTAACAACTTTAGGTTCTCATCCAGGTAGATACATGGCTGTTGGTGATCAAGATGGTACTGTTACTTTACTTGAACTCTGCGAATCTCTTTACATGCCACAGAGCAAAGAAAAGGACGTTATCAATGAGGTAATTATCGTTCTTTATCGCTCATATCTAAAAATATGATGATGGAAACTAGATGTTCGAAAGAGAGACCAGAAAGGAGAAAACGCTGGACCTTATTAAAAGACAAGCCGATACCAAGAAAGCACCAAAAGAACCAAAAGGTGGTAAAGACTTTGAATCCAAAAAAGCCGAAGCAATCAAGAAGGTTGAAGATGAGTTCTTTGCTCATATCGGAAAGAATGAACCTGACGCTCTCCAAGATGGAGAGGGACAAGGAGGTGCCGAAAGAGATGGACTTGAAGAAAGAAAAGAAGACAGTGGTGAGCAAAAATCAGAGCGTGACCTCCAAGGAACCCAAGCTCAGGAAGATAGACAACAATCACCTGAATTAGAAAAGAAATCTGACCACAATATTTCGCAGGAAAAATCCGCTGCAGATCTGAAAGTAGAGCAAGACCAGAGTCAGCAACAAGGACAGCAGGAGCAGCAACAAGAGGGCCAACAGGAACAATCTGGTGAAAAGCAAGGGGAAGAGAGGTCTGGTGAACAGCAGGCGGGAGAACAGTAAGTTCTGCCTCACAAAATCTCCAATTTACACGTAGGCGCTCACTATATATATTCATGCTTAAATTTCCTTCAATTGATTGCATTCTCAGTCGTCCATCGAGTTGATAATTCATTATTTCTTCCACATATACTTAGTGAGCAAAAAAATAAATAATCCTCTTTAACAGAAAAAAAAAAATGAGAAGGGAAATTCATAATGTTTAACATATTCGTTCTTAAAAATAACCCCAAGAGAACCCAAATAGGAGCAATCTGGACTTTAAAATAAACGTCACCAACTTTTTGGGCCTCTCAATAGCTTCAACTAATGCATATTAGAGCTGATTGGTGACGAGTGCTGACTATCTTATCCCTAGCTACTATGTTGGAAGTCTTATAAGTTGCAACTCACATGGGAGAATAATTGATTTTAAAATAAGTTTGCGGACAAGATCATTTCAATTCCATAACATTTTTTCTTTCACCGATTTCATCAAAGAAAATTAGTTTAATTCTTGAGTGTATAATAATGATGATCCAAGTCATTAGAGCTCATTTTTGTCGTTTTATTTTGAACGAATTTTTCTGACAGAATTTTTTATTTTCTTTTTTCGAAGTAAAATGCCCACAGTTGCTTTCTTTTCATGTATATATGCTTGCCATACTTATTTTTATATTTATGCAACGCAGAAACCTCAATTGAGAAACCTCTCAAAAACTTGCTCCTCCTAATTCTTCAGTTCATGACTAAAATTCATCTGTCTTGATACCACTCGAATGTAATTGGCTGCCATATGTGAACACCTGATTTCATGACAGAGTCTTTTCTCAAAATATTTTTTTCAAAATTTCATACCGTTTTTGAGAAGTGTTTGAGAACTGTATCAACTTTTCTCATCATCAAATCGATTTAAACGAATTTGATATTTCATCAAAATACAAAGAAAGAAAAGTTCTGAAAACAAATCAACTATCTCGATATGGCTAATAAGAACAGCGGCTATGACATGCTTGTGAAACTCCTGATCATCGGAGATTCTGGAGTTGGAAAGACCTGCCTCCTACTTCGTTTCTGTGAGAATAACTTCACAACTTCACATTTAACTACCATCGGTAAAAAACAAAATTTCAGCTTTTCCAGATAATTCTTACCTCTCCCATCTCTCGCACATTAGGTATCGACTTCAAGATCAAGACCATTGATGTCGAAGGAAAGAAGTTGAAGATGCAGATTTGGGATACCGCTGGACAAGAGCGCTTCAAAACCATCACCCAGACATACTACAAGGGCGCAATGGGCATCATCTTGACCTATGCTTGCAATGATCGAGACTCTTTCAACAGCATTGAGAATTGGATGAAGCAAATCAAGCAACATGCGAATGAAAAAGTCTGCAAAGTTCTTGTTGGAAATAAATCCGATGTTGCCGACAGAACGGTCACCTATGAAGAAGGAAAGAGACTGGCTGATTCATTCGGAATCAAATTTTTTGAAACAAGTGCTAAGGACAGCTTAAACGTGAACGACACCTTCTTCGCAATTGCTAAGGAAATCAAGGACACTCTCACGACAGACAAGGGTGAAACTCCAATCGGAGGAGGTAGCACCACTACTGGTGTCAAGTTAGATGCAACAAATACGAAAGAGACGAAGAATAGCGGTGGAGGATGCTGCTAAATGTTGAATTTCATAATATAGATTTCCAGATTAATGCTTTTGATAATGAAGATAACTTGTCTCCAGTTCTGATTAGTAATCATTCTGGTATTACATATTGTAGGCATCCTTGCTTTGACATATAGAGATCGTAAACTTCATCAAAGAATCTATTCGTAAAATTCAAAATTCACAAAGCAACTCATTCGGTTATAGAGCTTATCTCATGAAGCCTAATCAATTTGGGAAGGGCGATTCAACTGTAATTCAATATTAAGAGAGGCATAACATCTATCTATTATATTTATCGATATTTCCAGACTAAAAAGATATGATATGAACAGCTAAGAAACTACGAACAACTAGATATGACTACTACGATAATTCTATCACGCACTTGGTTGTAACTTGGATTTCATCTTCTGGATCAGATTTTCAGGAAGACCTGCCTCAGGTTTTAGTTTTTCGAGCGCAGCCAACGTCATTTCTTTAATTTTCTTCTCCTGGTTTTGAAATTAGTTAGGAAACATAAAACCCAAAAAATGGTATTACATGGGAAGTAACTTTGAGCTTTTTAGCTGCTTCGGGGTTCGACTCCTTGTATGATTGTAATACCTTTCTTGCATTCTGAGATATTTGGAAGTATCTGTTAAGTGTTGCGACTTTTTTCTTCTTAATTTGGTCTGTGTGGCCAAAGACATTGTTCAACACCTTCTCAAGGTGCTCTTCAGACTCAATGATAAGAGGAACAAGGTCATCAGCCAGTTTCTCTTTCTGTGCCAAAATCGAGTCGACCATATGCAGGCACTAATGATAAGTTAGTAACCTAACAACAGAATTATATGTAACCTCGTTTCTCTGTAACTCTGAGCGGGCACCTCCAGATTCCTTCAGGTCCAGTTTTTCTATTAACGTGGGGAGAAGCGAAATGCCTTTCGCTGGAATCTTGTTGATGAAATCTTTGAAGACATGTGAAGTGATATTCGGATTCTTTTTCGAAGCATACTCAGCAAGGGCCTTGTTAAATTTATTAAATTGATTGAAAGAGTACAAAGGAATTAGTTACAGTTCGATATTGAAGCTTGATAGGTTCGAAGTTATCAGTGTTTTGAGTAAGCTTTGATTTGATTTGCAGAAGCGAGATTAAGCAAAACCGTAAAATCTTCTCCAACTTAGCGTCTTTGGCTCTAATTCAGAGAATGATTATTTTTCTAGCTCTTTTCCTCAAAGTATAGTTACCTTTTTAGAACGCTCAGAATCTCTGCAAACAGATTGCTGATATCATATTCATAATCTACCAACAGTTCTTTGTCCTTTTCAAAGTACGATTTTAAAATCGCTCCAAGTCTAAGGAAGTCCGGAATCAGCGTCAAGAAAAAGTGGAAAGTTGTTACTTTCTAACGAGATGTTCTTTCAGCAGATTACGATTCTCGTCACGAATGATGTGAATTATTCGTACGACATTTGGTAAAAATGCTGCAGGATCCTTGATTTTCTTCACATAGATCTCAAGTAGATCGAGTACTCTGAATTTAAATTCAGTAACCTTTCTTCGTTTTTCTTGCTAATATTTATTAAGTATAGCTGTCATAATCTTGATAATAATACCTCCTCTTTAACAGTTTTCTTTCTGTTCTTGATGAGCAGACTGAGCGCCTGGTTTTGGACATCTTCATCATCCATCAGTGCGAATTGCATCGCTGAAACTGGTATATCATCTTCTTCACCTTCGTCATCACCTCCTTCCTCATTTTCTTCTTCTTCCATCTCTTGGTTTTCAGCATACTTCTCTTCTTCATCGTCGTTGTCGTCCTGTTCAACTTGCATCTCGACGTCATCTTCTTGTACATTTTCGACCTCATCTTCAAACTCTTCTTCTTCCTCTCTTCTCTTTTTCTTCAAGGCTTCTTTACCAAGTTGTTTCTTTTTAAGCTTTTCTTTTTGAGCTTTTTTGGAGGATGGCTGCGCAGCTTCAACTGGCTCTGCCTTCTTGCTCGCTTTGACTTGAGTTTTCGTTTTGGTACCCATTAAACTTAGATATATTTTTGCAATTCTATATATGTATTCTCAAAGGCAAATAAATTCTATATTGGCGGATTGACTGCTAATGGGCATTTCACAAACCATCAGAAAAACAAAAAATTATAGTTTTGCAAAGGACATGAAAAAAGTCAAATGAGTAGATGCTTGTAGATACATCAACACAAGTCCGATAAGTTATTCAAGCGCAATTTTAATCTTGTAGATTATAATATCATATTTGTTTACCTTCAGCATTATTTCTCCTTAATTATCCTCTCTTCCTAATCAACATAAAGAATTAAAATGAAATTAGCGAGTTCTCTGAGTGAAATTTTTCTTTACAATATCGAAGCCTTCACGAAAAGCTATGATTTGAATCGAAGAGAAAGTAAACATCTGCAGCAAAGGATTTGATCGAGAGGACCTGAATTGTTGTTATGTTACAGATTTCCTGAAGAGAGCGGTACTCCCAATTTGTTCTGGCGACTTTCATGTGTTATACTCTAAATTCAATGATCATTATCTTCGAAAAAAATCACCGTTCTGCAACTCTAATCGATCAAGAAAGGCCATAAGATGTGGTGTGGTCTTAGTAAAGAAAAATATATATTTGTATTCAAACAGCTCATGACTGTAAAACGATTAATTGCTATCGCACTTAAATGATATTTTAATAAAACAATGATAGAGACTAACAAATTTGCTCCTGACTCCAAAGGAACAGACTCTTCTGTGGCGCTCAACAGCTCGAATGTCAAAATCATCAATACACTCCCTTCATTTGAAGGGTTTGTGCAGAAAGTTTTTCTGAGAACGAACAATTCAATTGATGATCATCATTCAAGCAAATACAAAAGTTTCAAATTTATACCTAGTTCAAGATTGCCGACTACTGATTCTCAAACCCTTTCTAACTTGAATAATTCTAGGCCATCACGATCAATCAGTGTGCCTCGATTTGGAAAAACACTGCTCTCAGGCGCAGCTTCTTCTGAAAACAGTCGCAGAGCTTCTCCCTGCGAATTATATACACATCCCCATCTAGATAATAGACAAGAATTTTCTAGCACCATAGATGAGATCCAGGCTGAGAATGCACAGTCTCTTGGAAAAAGTCTGTACGAAATGGGAACACAAGTTTCTCAAATCGTGAGAGTTCCTACACACTTTTTCTCAACGAAGAATTCTCCTGAAAAGATTTCCTATAGATCTAACAAAGAAACTACAAACGGAGAAGGACATTTTATTCAATATCTGAGATTTCTCGACAGCAAATCAACATCTTCTGAATTAGAGGAATTCAGAACCCGACTGATGAGAAATGACATTAATAGGAAGAAGGGGATTGCTCAAGAGCTTCGTATTTTGCTGCGAAAAACACGGAATGACAGTGGTGTTCATCATTCAGAAATTTTCGGAAAGCTGAAGGGGCGTTCGAGTGCTTCTCCAGCTGAATTGAGGAATGACCTTCCACAGATGAATGAAACTTCCCCTTTTGGGAGAAGTCGGTCTCTGAGTCAAAAAGTTCGCAAGAAGTATGTCTTGCTTGGTATGGGTCAAGTGGCATCTCCCATTAGAACTCGAAGCAGCTTCATTCCTAATCAGTTTGCTCAAAAACAAATAAATGAAATCTCGGTAACACAAAATCGGGATTCCTCAGTCTCTGAGAAACGATCTTGTGGAAAACTTTCACCACTATCATTTAGACAATCCATCTTAAATAGTAATGATGATGTGGGCGCTTATCAACGCATGAGAGTTCGAGGAACAGTGAGCAGCTTACAAATGATATCAGAGTACATGAATGAAAACTCGAAGCCTCTCGACAAAACGCTTATTAAGGAATTAGCTTATAGTTTGAGCTTACTTGCCTCAAGCAATCGTAACGAAAAAGTCATAGGATCGATTCTGAGTGAGCTGGCTAACAATGACCCGCAAGTAATTTCGTTAGTAGAGTCAAAGTCTCAACGAATTCAAGAGTATGATCAGGACAGAATCGTGAAGAGGCTGAGTAATGTAAGAGTACTGAATGCAGCAGCTACCGTTCCAGCCACTTGGAAGTTTCCTGTTCCTCTCATAGAAGTTGCCACGGTCAACAAACTGAAAGAATTTGTGTTAGCACTCGATGAATACAATACATCGAAGAAAATAGCCAGCATCAAAATACTAGAAGATTCTCTCATCAAGAGTAGAGCAAATACAATGAACCATCGGAAGGAGCTTCTAAAAAAACTTGGAGATAAATCTACGAAAGCTCAGCTTCTTCGCAAAGAAGTCGAAACTTTATCAGGAACAGTGAACTTCCAACATTTCCAAGTAAAGGATGCGTCAAGATTACTTGAGCTCCATGAGTCTCAATACGGACAGATAAAGGAAATTGGACAAAGAAATCGAATTATTAGTTCAAAATTACAAGATCTCGTACAAAATTATACTAAGTTTACTCTCAATCAATCTATGGGCCCTTAAATTTTTTTTGGTTATTAATATTCTCATTTTTGGAACTCTAATAACAAAGTCATTCATTCACAGATGGAGCCGTGATTTTTTTCGCTCAACGAACGAGAATGGTGGAAATCCTGTTTTCTTTTCACCTGTTTTGTTTTGTTTTGTTTTTTTCTTCATTTTTATGTTTTTCTTAGAAGAGAATGAATTTTCGACTATTCTGATGTCTTGAAAAAATACAGGAACCGAGCAACTGACCCCGCAAAGCAAGGAATTTTTTTTTTGATAACTCGAAAAAAAATTTTCGTGTATGTAGCTCCTACCTCGTGATACTGAAACCTTTTGAAACATACATACAATAGGGATTTTACAAATATGCGTCATAGTTATTTGCATTACAAATTCAATAGTGCGATTTTGTGGTTCTTCTGCAATCCAGAATTTTACACTAGGAAACTGATATCAAAAGTGAGAAGCATCCTAAAATTTTAATTAGATAGTAGGTGTTTTCCAGAGTTTACCTCACATTTTCGTCAGAAGACTACTGTTTGTCTGATGATTTTTTTACCGATAAATGAGTGATATAGAACTAAGTTGATCACATTGTTTCTTCTTTCTCTTCCATAATTCGAAATGTTCAGTACAACATCTATAAACGAGGATGCGTGCACTATGTTCGAATATTATTCTCAAACATTAGTCAAATATCAGAGAGTACCTTAAGATTAGATTGGTAGAAAAATGATCAATTTCTTTTCGACAGAATATATAGACTGTTATACTTCTACTAGAGCAAAGCAATTACTGCCATGCTGGAGAACTGATGATTGCCAGATTTCGCCAAATGTCCAAGTTTTGCTTTGGATCTAGATCGATTAAGTAAAATCATTGTTCTAATCACATCTCAGCAGTTTGTGATATAGATCGACATTTCAATTTTACTAAGACAGAAAACGTGGAACTCAAGATAAGTGAAAGCCGACAAAATAGCAATGCTGTGAAGCCTGGAAGCATCATTTAGAATGTATTTTGAAATGAATACGAACAAAAGATCAGTTAAAATTTCAAAGTTTTGGTAAAATATCGAATTGAGGATAGGTCAAAAGTACTCTGAGGCTCCTCCAGTGAAGATTTTGGCGAGCGGCCGACCATTATCGAAATAAAGACAATATTAGAGTGTATTACAAGTATTTTAGTCGAAGCTCAAACTTCGATCAATCAATCATCCTACTTTCTGCCTCTCTTAATAACCTTTCTTTCAGAACACTCTTCAAAAGATAAATCAGCTCTTTCATTTTAGAACGTTCTTCGGATCCTAAGAACAATTTAATATCGGGCATGAGTCATCCGTGATTTGCTCTGGAGTGACTCTTTATAGGTGTATCTTAGAATCGGTAAATTAATATAATAATTTAATTTCTCAAATTTTAGAATTCTGTATCCAACAATGGAATCCAAGCCAACTTTCACACCAGCCAAGCTCCCTGACCTCCCATACGATTACAACGCTCTTGAGCCTGTCTTGAGCAAGGAAATCTTGGAAGTGCATCACAAGAAGCACCACCAGACCTACATCACCAACTACAATAAAGCTTTGGAAGATCTCGCTGACGCCCTCCAGAAAAACGACCTTCAAAAGATCGTTGCTCTCCAGAGCTCAATCAAGTTCAACGGAGGATCCCACATCAACCACTCCCTCTACTGGGAGAACTTGGCTCCAACCTCTACTGGTGGTGGCAAACTCCCAGCTGAAGACTCCAAGCTCGCACAGTTGATCAAGCAAGCATTCGGCTCATTCGATAACTTCATCACTGAATTCAACAAGAGAGCCGCCGCTATCCAAGTATTTCTTCTAATTGTAACCAAATTGTAATTACTTCTTCTTTAGGGTTCTGGATGGGGATGGCTTGGCTACTGCAAGGTAACCAAGCAAGTTGTGATCACTGAGACTCCAAACCAAGACCCATTGACTGGCTTGGTTCCTCTTTTGAGTAATACAGCTTCGTCGTGTTTCAATGATTAACTTATTTTTTTTCAAAAAGCCATTGATATGTGGGAGCACGCTTGGTACCTCCAATACAAGAACGTCAAGGCTGACTACTTGAAGGAAATCTGGAAGGTCGTTAACTGGGCCAAGGTCGAAGAAAGATTTGCTGCTGCTCTTTAAATAACTAAGACAAATTATTAATACATCTACACGTAATGAGTGTCTAAAACTAAGTTCTTTGCATCAATCCTAAGGTTCATACAACAAATCTAGATAGAACAAATCAACAAAGAACTAATTATCTAAAGCATTAAAAACCAGACTCTCCTAGCAAATATATAACAAGTCATGTGGAAATCGCTGTCATTCTCGTTACTCATAGGAATATTAATCTATGCATTCCGAAAAGAAGCTTTGACTATGGTGATGATAATGTTATATTATGCGGAACTTCAAGGAATAATTAGATGTATGTTTGAAAAATTTCTATTTTTGCTAATGCATTCATTGTTTGATGTCACAATTAAAGAAAGTGGCCGCCGAGCATTTTTTCATCGAGGCTCGGTCACATGGTTCTATAACATCAATTCTGTATTTTGAGATCGTAGAGTATGATACCTTGAGAATGAATAAAACTCCGAAATGTAGAAATGAAACATTTTTGTGTACATGAATACTACTCTAAAACGCTCAATCTACAAAAGAGGTACAGAAACTTCTAACATAATTTACCTTAGTAATTACGTTTTACTTCGATGAGCTATATCTCAAAGTAATTTACAAAAACTTTGCAATTGCTTTCTTTAATATACTAGTAGAAGCGGCTTAACTAAAGCATAGAGTAGATCCTCATACCTAAGGAAATGAACAGTAGATGCTTTCTTAGCAACAGCGAAGCAGGCTTATCTCTCTATACAGTGATTCAACAAACTATACTAGACACGAACCCTATTTACTCTATTTGCAATAGTTTGATAAATTAACAAATGCAACAAAAAAATTAGAATGCTAAAACTAAGTCAATATTCTCTTGAAGGATTGAAAACATTTTTCAGTTAAATAGAGAAAAGTATTAGATCTATTATTTAAATTGTAGTTGTTCTATTAGTGTTGAGTTCGAATAATTTATCTTAGAGCACTTGATTAGTGCATGCAGATAGTTAGATAGTTCTTACTTTTCCTCTAAGAAAGAGTTGACAATGCAATTATAATAGTTTCATTTATTTGAATTACTTTTGCTGAGTATCTGCAAATAACTCGACAAAAATTACTTCAATAAAAGTAAATGAGCTGGTTAATTTCTTTTATCAGCTTTGAAATGGGTAGCTATCGTTCATATTTGAAAATATTTGCGTATCATGTAACTCTCTAATACTACTGCTGATATAAGTTGAAGTAATCAGATCAAGCTTGAATCGACTGATGAAGTGGTAAATGGCTTATTTATTTGAGAATTCTAAGAAGTGTTCAATTATTCAAAAGTGATACTCTGTTGTTAAAGAATAAATCATTGGTTGCTTTTTACATAGAATTTGGTGGTTTCTTACTCCATGTTTTATTGCCTTTTTGTATAGAAGCTAATCAATATTGTTGACTCCTTTAGGCATTAATACCGAAATAAACAATAGAGCACCTTTATATAAAGGGTTTGCCTCTTTTTACCTGAGCACCGCACCATTACTTTTTAAGAAGCAGTTCCGTTATATGACTTTCACTCAGAACTCATTGCAAATTCGATGCGTGGCAGAACCAACTCAAAAAAGCCAATTTTCGTCAAGCAATTGATATACCCAAAATTTTTCCCTATTTTGTTTATGGACTAAAACAAAGAAAGTATGATAGCCGAACTCAAAAATTTGAAGTACAAAAAATTTTCGCATTTTCTGAGATGTTATATTGGATGGAACAGTTACATGAGGAGTACCTGCTTGGAACTAACCCCAATCCTTCAGCCATTAAAAATGGGTAGCATTAGAGTTGCGGCATTGTCAGTGACTTCCGCAAAAGTAGCTCCAAAAAAGCTACCACCATTTTGACAGAGAATTGAGTAGAAATTTTTGTTTTGATTTCTCAGATTTTAGCTTTGAATTATCAGATAATTTTTGAAGAATTATAAGTGAAATTTGAATTTTACATGAAATCCTAATTATTCTCAATTGACTTTCAACTATCTAATCTACGATCATCAACGTGTTTGAAATAGATATTTGAAAAGATTAAGGTAGATGATTCCAGATAGCCCGATTTATTGAGCAACATGTTGAATGTTGATCATAAAACGAGTGCTTTAAATTTTTTTCCCTTCTACTATCGCGTCTTTCCGGATAAAAAATTGTGTTCATTCAGAGACTTTTGTTAATCAAAGACTGCCACAACAATATGAATAATGTAGAGAATGTGCAATAAGAGCTGTCAACTATGAATGCTTCATTTCAAGTAAATTTCTTTTCCGCACATGTTAGAATATTATTTTAGCAATACAGAATATCTGTGGATTCTACTCTAATGTTGGATCAATACAAATACACAGCGTAGGCGGTAACGAGAACGAACAGAGAGTCTGTCAGATAGGTTTCAAAAGTACAGTAGTCGGTGTCAAAATCCCAAAAGCATTTACTCCCTACTCGAACTCCCTGTCCTTTCTGTTCTCCAATTGTAACTTGAACGATGTACTTGTATCGTGGGAGATTGAGTTGCTTCAGTTTCTGCTTGATGTCTTCAGCAATGTCTTTTGACAAATTTTGAATATTTTCTGGCTGATAAGTCTGAATGAGTGCTTTATACTTCTCTTCCATCGTTTTGAACTTCTCGGTTAAATATTCCTTGATGGTTTTCTTGAATTCTCCGGGCTTAAACTTTTCTTTACGCTTTGGCTTGATTTGGAACTGTTGGTCAGTGGCTGCACTCTCTTTCCCTCTCTTCATGATATTTGAATATTTTTCTTGAAAATTTATAACTATCAAATTAAGTTATAAAATGTACTATTTCAAATACAAATATGCCAGTTTATATATTTGTCTGAAGCACCAATTACCGGCAGAAGCTCTTTGAGAAGAAATATATTGGATTTGAAAGTGACAAATTTTTTCGTTCATCGATATTGTATAGAGCATGATAGGATCTTGTTGGAATGTTTCGGCTAATATGAGAATTCGAACAAAATATAAAAGTAAGAGGCATCGGATAAACTGATCGAGTTTACTAACAGTCCTGATTTGTAAAACTCTACCAAAATTCTGCTTAAGCATTCAGCATTAAGTATCTTAAATTTTGGTTTGTTTCTTATATGAGATACTTTAGTCTTGCAAAATGATATCATGAAAGCACTCCGGATTTAATGAACTTCGAAATTTAGAAACAAATGAAATAAACATTGAAAGCTTGTGAGAGGAAAAAGAAAAAAAACGTACACGTCGTTATGAATGATTCATTTTATTTTTATTTTTTTGAAATTTCGTTGCTTCTTAGTGAAAATGGCTATCAATTTAGTTATCGATTATCTCTTTGGTTAATATATGAAATTACAATGTTGTTAGAATGTGATTTACAATAAATAGATAAGCCGAATTCTTTTTAACGAGCTAATTGTCTTAAGGATGATAACTCTGCTATTCATAGAGTTTACTAAGTATGGTAATTCCAGAAATAAATAGCATTCTTTGAAGCGGATAAGATCTTCTTGTCTTTCTGAACGAGATAATATTCTAAGCAATTTACACTTTCTCCTCCCGTATGAATTCTGTCTCTTTCCAGGCTAGTTTCATGGT
>ENA-UOUE01000438-UOUE01000438.1-compost-metagenome-genome-assembly--contig:-NODE-438-length-33557-cov-7.688023_pt1 | contig 33557 bp, 23 predicted proteins | sample MGYA00238146_ERZ747223 | MGnify/ENA primary metagenome ERZ747223 (study PRJEB28781, sample SAMN06268865) | compost metagenome | isolation source: single cell | place: USA: California, Emeryville, Joint...
GCTACTCATAGGGCAGACATAAAGACTAAATCCCTCAGGAAATGACACGAAAGAGCGGACTACCGATGAAATTTCAGTTTACAAACAGAGGATATTGGTTCTCACAAACCCCTATGCAAACCAAAACAAAGAAACTGGTAGTTTATTTAATAAAAGATAGGAAACTCAATTTTTCAAATGAAATTGTGGTGAGCAATAACGCTGGTGAGAAGTCGCCGCGAGAGAGAGAAGAATTGCTCTAAATTTACGAAGCGAATTTAATTGCCAATTCTTTTAATGTAGCAATTTCGTACCATTAAGGTATTTATTTATATTCTAATAAGTTATGGTCCAAAAAACAGTTATAGATCACAAATAAACGTGAAATTAAAATTTTTTGAATTTGAACTAAATAAAAATGCTAATTACCGCATCTGTAAAATTATTACACCAGAATTTAATTTCGGGTACTTCAATATCTTCAGCTGATTAGACCTTCGAGAGCTCCTTCTTCTTAAACAGAGTTAGAGTTTTCCACAAATTTGATCACAGAGAGATTCGTTATATTGAAGTTCCGTCGAGAAGATTGAACGTTTATAACAATGGTATTTGAAATGGCTCGCCACACTGAGAGAGGAATTGTGATTCCTACTGAATATTGATTTTTTCATGACCTTTTGAGCTTCTTCATAAGTTTTTCCTTTTGAACCCAAACTATTGAGAAAGCGCCCACTTAATCAATAGCATTAAAGGGGAGCAACTTGAAAAAAAAAAGAGTTCCAATATTTTTCATGCGAATGCCAAAAAGAATCTTTAGCTTGAAATCATTACTCCAGTCCTCTTCTGAGAGAATCAAGCTCTTTGAGCCTGGCGAGTGGCTTGTGCTAGGCATGGTAATCCTAAATTGCCAAAAATTTCACGACCCTAGGTTTTTTTTCATTTACCTATGGTGAGTTTTTGAAGGATCAATGGAAGAAGCTTAGAGCACTTATCACAGTCATGAAAGTATTTAATATTCCTCCAGAACTTCCTTCTCTTTTGAAACTTCGGCTTTTCTGAGAATTTTTTCATGCAAGCATCGTCTCAATCTTGTTGAGAATCTCAGCAAGCTAGACGTAGAGATTCTGAATTTCCTTAATCATACTCCATAGCCACTAAATATTTAAAGACTGTCGACTCTCGTCGCCAAATTCGCATTTCCTTTGCTTTTCTTTGATTACTTTTCCAAATCACGATTCCGTTGGTAGTAGTCTTTAAGCATTTTTTTGTGGATTTTGTTTAGATAGCTATCTTAGTAGCTTCGCTATGAATAAGCATTAAAAGAAACTGTTGGAGGTGAGAAGAATCATCTAGCACCTACAAACAACATCTGTGTCTCAAATACTGATATCTATGAATTATTCTATAAGAGTTAAATATAACAAACCCTTAACAATTACAAATTATTTCTCTGTACTAAACATTCTAAAGAAAGATATGATATGTCAAGGATTTATTCGTTTATCTTCTTTAGTTTTATTCTTTTGAAGCGCGACTAGGATGCTAGAACTTTCTTTAGTCATTTATTGGGCATCTCACTCACGATATCACGTTCTCGCTTCTCATGCACTACGAAGGAGATAAAGAGGGTTCTATTATTATGGCAACTTTGATTTAAAATTTTCTGAGTATCACTTTTTAAGAACATAATTCAGAGCAGCTTTTGCCATTGAATAAGCATGGAAGCCAGTCATTATTGAGTAGACCATTTCGAAGCAACTGAGCATGATCTTAGCGCTTTGCAAACGATCCTCGAAAGAATCTAAAATGTACTAAAAGTTCACTTTTGGCTGAGGGAGAATTGCAATTTAATTTATGCAATTTATTGCGATTCATTGTGAGTTGCAAGCAAAACCAAGTTTTTAGCACTCTAAAATCATGATTTTATAAACAGTGTTCTCCATTCTTCATTTTATTCGATCAAGCCAGTAGTAAATTAAGATTGCTTTGCTAATCCATAGCGTTTCTTCAGATAACCAATGCTACCGCAAAGAGCTAAAGAATGATTTGGTTTATAAGCGGCAATCTTGTACATGCAAGAAGCCAAATTAGACGCGACTTCTGCAACGTTCTCATATCTAACGAAAGATCTGCAATCAGTGCGGATGTCACCTCAGTCCGGTATTAGTGCCTGGGTTTTTAAAACGGGTTGGACTGGAAAATGGAATACCCTTTTTCGACTTTCGAATGACCCGGTGTAACCTTGCGATTGGATGGGTACTTCTTTCAACTCCCATCAGCTCGAATGGGCCAGGTCTCATCTGGGCACCAACTAACGAAAGCTCGAAGAGTTCTAATTTAAAGGTGAGAAGTTCATGCTGAGAGTTAGTATTCCTCGCTCTCTTTTTTGCTCGAAGGACTCTGCGAAGTACCCGCTCTCTAAGCTAGGTCGTCAAATCCTTTATGGAATTCCTCGAGTTTGGCCTTACAATCCATTCACGGAGCATTTAAGACATCACCACATACGAGAGTGTATTGTTAAGTTTGAGCTTTTGAGACGATTGTGATAAAATCCAAAAAATTGACATCCAGAGCTAATTAATTTGGTAATCTGTAAAATCTGATACTCTGGAAAATTCTTTTCACATTTTAATTGGTCAGATTATGACGTGAAGAATAAGACAGGAGGGATCACTCAAAAAGCGGTAGCTTTCTATATTATAACATTCGAAAATGGTCTCTTTATCAAGTAGCTTTATTTCGTGAATTGTAAAAAGTTCTCAAAGGAAAAGAGTAAAATTAACTGAGGATCGATTCGTACAAACCAAGAATCAGAAATGTAAATTTCAAAATTACAAGAGGCAGACATCACAAAGTGTAATAACTTATGCAGCTAGGTTATTCATCGCTAAAGCAGGTACCCTTCGAAAGGACTAAGCGGTTGCAACGCGCAGCAGGTTTACAAGCTTGAGGATCGCCGGCTGAATCGAGAATACAGGCCTTCGTGATTTGGTGATTCTTGCCTTCCCAAGGAGCATCCCAAACTTCAGAATAGTACAGATAAGATTTGTTATTCTGGGTTGGGATAGTAAAAGTGAAAGTTGACAATGTTCCAGCAACGACTTGGGTTGTTTTTCCAAGTAGCTGAGGAACAGCAGATTCCGGAGTGGCAAGGGAAGGAAGCTTTTTGTTCAAGAATCCAACAGTTTTCAGGATGATTTGCTTTGTTTCTACATCAATCACTCTAACATCTTCCCTTTTTACTTGGCCAGCCATTTGACTTCCTCTCACACCTGCAGTGGCAACAGCGAGGAGTGTTGCGACTACAACGATCGTGGCAAAGGCTTTCATGATGATGCAAGTGTTAAATTGCTGTTTATTTCGTAATTTTTGTTTAGAATGATTCTTAGGTTCAGTCTTCTTAAATAATTAGAGTAAAGCACTCTTGAGCCAAATTTCTTTAGTCTATTTGATGCACCAGGATGAGGCAAAAAGACCCAAGAAAAATGTTTCAGAAGCAAAAAGAAAAGGCTTCATTTCAATAGAATTCCAAGTGATATCTTGACTAGAGCAACTATGAGGATTTAAAAAAGGAAATGGAATAGACCGATAGTGAAAAAATTTTCATTTTTCATTCATTAAGAAAAGAGATCTCATAATGCGAAAATTTACTCAGGCTCCATCGAAAAAATGATATGACAAAAGCAAATCGGTCAGCTGATTTACCTTCTCGGCATTCAGACCGGTTGGAACCGTAGTAAGAGCATAGCAAGGTCTTTTTCAAAAGGGTATCATAAAAATGTTGTTCTATCTTATACTTTTGAAGTTGGAATAAACAATTCCCTAAACCCTACCTTAATAACCCAATTTGAAGACTCACTCGAAATAGTTCAGCTTTCCTTAATAATTGTGTTTTACTACAATATTCTTTGAAAAAGGATTTGCTTTAATTTCCAATTTAGTATTTTTTCATTATAATCTCTCATAAAATGCAGCAGATACGCAAATTCTAGTTTTTTCGAAATGCATACCACATTGGCTGAAACATTGGTTCACGTATATGCGTTTGAAATGTGCTCGCTTGATATGATCAAATTGAGCATTTGCCCTTCGCACGGACTAGATTGCGGCACTCGTCACCAGTGGAGCAAGATTGAAGAGAGCCACTTAAATCGAGCACACAAGCCTTTATGATTTGATTGTTTGCGTTCATCCAAGGCGCATTCCAGACTTCAGCATAATAGAGGTATGTACTGTTGTTGTTCACAGGAATTTTAAAGGTAAAGGTTGATTTGATTCCTGCTACGACTTGTCGGGTTCTCTTGATTAGCTGAGGGGCAACATCCAATGGAACAGAAAGCTGTGGATGCTTATTATTCACGAAATTCAGCGTTTTTCTTAGAATTTCTGTGGTTTCTTTGTCAACGCGAGTTACATCAACATCTTTGACTCCACCTGCAAGGAAGCTCGCATTAGCAAGAACACAGATCGCAGCAAGAGTAACAACTACAGTGAAATCTTTCATATTGCTGATGAAATAAGCGTTCAATTCGAATTGTTAATATATTTTATTCTCTGTTTGATTGTAACTGCATATCCAAACTCATCCTGAGTCATTTTTTCAAGAGGCAATTTTCTTTCCTTGATAGAATTGCTCAGATTTCCTGTCTTGAATTCTAATCTAGGGTCGCTGGAATGGTTTGCTTGATACTATTAAATGAGATATTGAATTTTTCGGAGTATTTCGGTTTAAACCGACTAAACCAGAGTAATATTTTACTAATTGCTTTGCTTGGGCTGCACTCTCAAATTTAATAAAAATTGAAGCACTATCATTCTCAAAAAACAGAGAATTCATAGGATAAACTTCAGAGTATATTCTATTCCTGTTCTTTAGATATTCTCGTGCTTAAAATGAATTGGAACGACTTTTAATTGAAGATAGCTGCATTTCCTCTGCGAAGAAAACTATTTTGTCCGATATGTGGGTTGTTGCTGCTCTCATTAATTCAGAGTCAATACTGCGCCTACAACTCCTCTAAGGATGATGAAGATATCAATTTCGATTTCTGTAATCTAAGTTTCCCAGCTATGAAAGTTATCAATCTAGCTCTAAATTTCTCATGGTGCTGTTATTGGTGAAGTAAAGCATTGGAAGCAAACCTCTGAGATTACATTAATGAGTCCGTGGGTCATATAAGATATTCTTGTCCGCCTCTTATAACTGTATCAAGAGCTATTGTCTCTGACTTCACCTGAGATTCCGATCAAAAAATGTTATTTTCTCATCATCACTCCTCTCTGTGGTTTCAACCTCATTATTTTTTAGATTTATTTCTCCCAAATTCAATGACTATTAACGGATTCGCGTAGGTACAAGAAACATCAAATGCTATGGCTCATGAAACAAATTTTCCAAAAACTCATCTAATTAAAAACTTCAACTAGCTCCACATGCCTCTTGCATTTGCTAAGTCCAGATACCCTATTTTCTTTTATGGGTTGGTCTATCAACAATACTCGCCTGGTTAAGGCCAGCCATCCTTGACATAGTCTTTTCGGCAATAACCTCATTAACTTTCCACATTGGGTCAAAGTTCGTCGTATCCTATACAAATCCAAGATTAACTCAAAGAAAAAACTAATCTTCATTTACCTCCGCAGTGAGATGAGTCCATTTCGACCTTCCTCGCTTACCAAAATCACCTGTTCGCACTTGCAGCACGCTCGGAAGCACCGATTTATCAAAGGAATCTAGCGCCGTAGGCGCGTTGATATCTCTTCTGAAGAGCGGATCATCAGGATCCCGAACGAACGCGCCTTTATGGTGGTATTTTTGCATGAAATTCATCTGCCTCTTGACGATTTTATTCGTGTCATCCGACCCAAGTTTCTTATTTTCCTCCAAACGCTCTTGATCAGTGAGATTCCTTCTTCTTTCGATCTCAGCCCTCTCTTTCTCTCGCTTATATCTCTCTTCTTTGTCTCGTTTAATGCGCTTTAACTCACGAATCTTCCACGCCTGGTACTCATTAGGATCATCGAGGTCATCATCATCAGGAGGCATTGCTTCTTCAAGATGCTTATTCTTCGCCTCGTTCTCGAATGTATCGTCCTTTCGGATCACTTCAAGGAACAACGCCTGCGTTTCTTCTTTCTTTCGCCTTCTTATCTTCTCTTCCTCCTCTTGTTGCAGTATCTCTTCATCCTATGACAAAAACAATTTAAAAGAAATCCCAAAAGAAACGAAAAATTGCACAAGGGAAAAGTCGAAGAGTTGAGCCATTGAAAAACAAATATAGAAAGCAAAGGATAGATAATACTGCACTATTTTTTCTTGCTGAGATTCTCTTTCATGCTTGTGCACGTACACAGGCTTTAGCATTTTAATCGGCTGTGGACGGTTGTAATCGTCTTCATCCTCCTCTTCCTCTTCTTCATCATCCTCTTCAGATTCGCTTTTCATTCGTCTCTCTACTTCTTCATCATCATCTATGATAGAGTTGTTAATCTTACAATTTGATCAGAAAGAAATGAACTACCATCTCCCTTAAGCTTATGGAATATAGGGTCATCAGCTTTCGTGACCTCCTCTTGCTCAATACGCTCTCTGATGTTCCCTCGGCGTCTCTGAACCACCTCTTCGATCACTTCAGACTTTTCTGGCGCATTATTCTCCACAATTGTCTCCTCAACAACACGTCTTCTCGCTTTGCTTTCATCTCTGCTTCTCTCCCGGACTACCGGAGGAGATCTTTTCCCTTCATTCTCCTCGCCTTCAACAACAACTGTTCTTTGGATCTGTCTCCTTGGTCTGGCTGGTTCCTCCTCTATTTCAGTGGTTCTGGAAGTCGACCGGGCCATCGAGGCGACGCTTTTTCTGTCTGAATTAATAGTGAAATGATCAATTGCGTCTGGAAAGATGTTATTGTCCTCTTCTTCGTCAGAGAGTGGCTCATTCTGCGCAGCTGGACCCTTACCAGGACGGTATCGGGCAACTTTAGCTTTTGGAGGACGCATGCCTCCAGTTTGACCACGATTTAGGATAGAATGGGGGTCTCGAGGTGACGCCATGATGAATAAAATATACTTTCTTTTTTTTTGAACTTTAGCTTCTAAATTAAATGAAAGCCTTCCTTATAATAAGAATTCAAAGAGACTTAGCCATTGAGCTCAGCGATGTAATGCACCGGTTGCTAAGAGCAAATACGATACCTAATCACAAGGGAAAGCTATTTCCTACGAATTCTGTAGTTGATATAGTATTATTAATATATCAATATACTATGGGTTGGTATCAGGAGGCAGGTATATGAGCATTAAGTAACTGAGTTTATCTCATCTAAGGCCATCTAAAGGTATAGAGCTGATAATTCACCAATTTTTCGTGGTGTTGATTCAAGATAATAATTCGCGGGTTTCTCGCGGAAAAATTAACTTTGAATTTCAAACGTTTAGATACTTAAAGTAAATAATTTCAATAAACCAATTTAAAAAATTTGAAATCCAAAAACTAAGTCTCAAATGAACACGAAGCGTAGAGCAAACGAAATTACCAAGGCAAGAGAGCCTGAACCTGAAGAGGAGGCCCGCGTCACGAGAAAGAGGGCAAAAGTCACGGTTTTTTCAGTGAATACCCTCAAAAAAGCCCAAGAAAAACCACCACAAGATTTGACTAAGAAAATTATCTTGCCAGCGCCCAAAGCTGATACTGTTCGCCGATCGACCAGATTACAGAAAGCAGAAGATCGAGACCGAGCAAGCAGTGAAGGTACTCCTGAAAAAAACAGCTCGGTTCGCGTCACTCGTTCTCAAAAAATGCGCCAAATCGAAAATAATAAAATTAACCAAAAAGACCGCGAAACTAAAAATAATAGATCAAAAAGGCGGCTAAAAGTTGAGGAATCAGAGGAGAGCGAAAGCGCCAATACTACTGACGATGAAGAAGAATCAAAGACTCCTACAAAGAAGACGCTACGCAAACCAAGAGCTTCTTCCCGAGGGCGAAAAAAAGCCGTTGTAGCCAGCAGTGATGAATCTGAACCTGAAAAGGAGACTCCGAGACAGAAGTCTACAAAGAAGGAAAAGAAAGATCCAACGCTCGAGGCGTTCGATGAGGCGATCCTGAACTTGCAAGAGTACTCTCTACCGAATCATATACCATGTCGAGAATCAGAGCAGGAATTCATTAAAAAATTCATCTTGGAGGGTATCGAAAACAAAGGAACAGCTTCCTCATTATGTAAGTATTAGTTTTAAACATCTATGGTTAATGGCATTGATTAGATATTTCTGGAGTGCCTGGTATCGGAAAGACGGTCTCGTTGCTTGAAGTCATCAGACAGCTCGAGGAAGATGAAGAAAAAGTAAAGAGTTTTAGATTTTGAGGTATTCATCGCTGGCTAGGGAGAAGAATTCCAGTTTATTCACATTAACGGATTAAACCTGGGAAACCCAGAAAATATTTATCAAATTTTATTAAACAAGATAACTGGCATCACCCAAGTCAACAATTCAACAGCTTGCTTGATCCTAGGTACCTACCCTGCCTTTTCTGCTCCTAACTCGCATTTAAGATGAGCTTTTTAAGAAAGGATCGCTGCCAAAAGCATACAAAAAATATAAAAAACAAGTCAATACCGCATGCAGGTTTTATCTACCTATTATTTGCTAAGCTAACTCGAATATCTTTAGGGTTGTACTGCTCGATGAGCTCGACTACTTAGTCACAAAGGACCAAAGCTTGCTCTATAACCTCTTCGATTGGCCTCACGCAAAGCACTCAAAGCTGATTATGATTGGAATCGCCAATACAATGGACCTGCCAGAAAAACTCCTTCCGAAAATCACCAGCAGAATCGGCAATAGACGACTTGTCTATAAGCCATACACGAGTCAACAGATCGAAAAGATCCTGCAGAGCAGACTGGAAAAGATCAGCATCATCGCTTCTGAGGCGGTTACTTTTATCAGCAAAAAAATCGCAAGTTTTTCTTCGGATATCAGAAAAACACTTCATCTTAGTCGCGAAGCATTCAAACTCAAGCGTGAGCAGATTATGAACGAGATGAAAAACAAAGAGTTCAAGTTCGATAAGGAGAAACATATAGTTGGAATCGGCGATATAAGAACCAGCTACGACGCGATATATACTCTTCCCCATCATAACGTCATTAAGAATCTGTTTGAATCACATAAGCTTTTCCTTATTTGCATGGCGCTGGAGCAACATGTCAAGGGACAAGATTTCGCTTATCTTTCTGAAGTAATTTAATATGCGCTAGATCAGAGTTTCTAAATAGCACTTCTTCATAGGTATTTTCAAGGTTCAACGGCATTAGAGTCACTCAAGGCAAACAAGGAGAGAATCTAAACGAAATCAAAATGATGGTTAATTATCAAACGCAGATCGGCCTGCTGCAAACGCGGGAGAAAAACTGGGTTAAGAAGCCTGGTTCAAAAGCTCAAGACTCGAGCAATATCAAACGTTCAATGCAATACAACACTACAGACCAGCAGATTTCCCTGCGAGTCGCTATTGATGATATCACTAACGCGCTGAAGAACGACCCGCTCTTCCTTAAGTACAAACCAGCTTTTGAATAAAGTGCTTTTGCATATATGTAGTATTTATTGTAGGTGTCTTTTTTTATTGATACTGTGAACTTCAGTTATTCTATTTCTGCTAATAATTGAAGCAAAATCCTTTTTTATTCGTACTCTTCCTCTCTTTTGATGGGTAATAGCAGTGCTGGTGAGATACAGAATATTAAACTCTACAAGATTGTAGCTAAGTTAAAGGGAATATATTTTTTCAAGGGAATAGATTTTTTCAAGGGGACAGGATCTGGTAACTGACGACCAAAAATAAAGGAAACTACAACAATAAACAGCTAACTACAGGTTGATTAATTATATATCCGAGAAGAAATTCTTCCTCTGTTGACCCTGTATCATTTTCTTGCGGGCTTTAGTGGTTTTAGCTTTGCTCAGCTCGCCAAGATCAAGTCCTCCTTTTGCTTTCGAATTGAACTTTTTCGGAGCCCCTTCTTCCTCGAAACTGTCATCGTCATCGTCGGAATCATCGAAGTCGTCTTCACCTTCCATATCAACAAAATCTTTCTCATCTTCGATCATCTCTTCGTCGTCTTCAGCCATAGGTTCAATGTGTTCTCCAGAGCGTTTGTTAACAAATTTAGCGACATTATGGAATCGGATCTTGGAGTCATAGGAGCAGGTTGCGATGATATTTCTATTTCTATTGAACGCCATTCGCTGGATGGGTTGCACTTCTTCGGATTCTGAGTGCTGGCCAAGGAAACTGATGATTTTGTTTGGATAGATGCTAACTGCTCTAATAAAGCCGTCTTCACAACCTGTAAACACAGTATTTTCGTCCAATTTGATCTGGAGGCAAAAAGTTAGAAAAATGTAAATGCGGTATGGAAGTTACCATTGCGTCGACTGAGTTAGGGTGTCCAGAGATTTTATCAGCGCTCTGACCGAACCAGTCCCATTTGAAAATGAAAATAGAGCCTTCTTGTGAGGTGCACAGCACTTTTTTGCCTTCCTAAAAATTATTGTTTTTTGTTAACAACAAAAACAAGGCAAGGTATTCTCATATTACCTTGGCAATTGTAATGGCGAGAAGATCCTCTTCCATTGAATCAGAAAGCGCATATAATTTGTCCTTTGAGGTGTTTGCTTTCTTCAGATTGTAAACGCCAAGCGAACCGTCAGTACTAAAGCTCGCTTGAGACTTTTCTTAATCGATTGAGAGGGTACCTGGTTGACAACAGCATGTTTTTATCTTCAGTAACTACAAAATCCGTGATTGTGCCGCTTTGCTCATGGCAATCATAAACGCATTTCCCAGAATTAATATCCCAGATCTAAATCGATGGATATGTTTCAATTTCCGACTACCAATAGTTTAATTTACCTTAACGACACCTTCATCGTCTCCAGAAGCAAAGAGCGTGTCAGATATGTAATACAAAGAGTAGATTGGGAACCTACACAGCGCAAATGCGTCGATTAGAGCCATTATGATAGTTGCGCTGTTTACTCATGAGCGTTTTTAATTCTGCTAACCAGCTTTCCGTTTTCGTCGATTAATGCAATGCTGCAATCTTCAGAAGCGCTGATAAGAGCTAAATTTCCAATTTTGTCAATTTTCTCGTTCGATTGTAAAGATAAAGCATACATTTTCCGTTAGGAGCGAACAAGCATGTTCTGCAAGATGATTTATGGTTCTTGAGGGTTGCCAGTTCTTTGGTTTCGGTTGAGGTGCAGGACAAGCTAATAAGTACAATTAAGGATTTGAATCTCCTAATAATTACAGTTTGACTTCTCCGGTGATCAAACTTGCGGCGATGATGTCGTTGTAAGGATGGAACGTAATGTCGAACATGAGTTCATCGCACTCATAGGTTGGAGGTTCGAAGGTATCTAACGAAATCATGCGTCGCGATAGGAATCCAAATGCTTAATCTATTTTTGTCAGAATTTATTAATCAGCTTAGAGTCTATTTCTGACATAGTAGCATCATCACCCAATAAAAAAGCAAAACAGGGAAAACGAACCTCTCCCTGTTTATAATAGTACATCATCTTCATTAACATCATATCTCTAAACTTTCACTCGTGATAAGGCTCTTAACTATCATCATAACCTAACAAAACTTCAATTTTTCTGTCCTTTCTCAATGCAACTATTAGATATTCATTAGTATTTTGTAGAATGCTAGTTAAGTCAAAAATACTATGATATTATCGAAATCTCATTAGTAGCTATGCAATGAGTTATTATGGGTGAAATTATTATTGATCTGAGAGAGAGAGAATTTAGACTTCACGCGTTTTGGGAAACGACGTTCATTTCATTGATTGTAATCTTACTCTTATCCTAATGATTTGTTAAGGCTTGCATACGAGTAATGCCCATGTATCATAAAGCAACACAAACGAAACAAAAAAACCAACTTAGAACTCGGCGTGGCCTGGGTATCTTGGGTAAGGAATAACATCTCTGATGTTTTCGACACCAGTGACCATCATGATAAGTCTTTCGAAACCAAGACCGAAACCGCAGTGAGGAACACTACCGAATCTTCTAAGGTCTCTGTACCACCAGTAGGCTTCCTTATCGAGTTTCATTTCATCGATTCTCTTGTCGAGTCTCTCGAGGTTGTCCTCTCTCACAGATCCTCCAATAACCTCACCGATCTAGCAAATGCCATTAGTTTTTTCAAGGCTTTAAAGTAATATATAGTCTTACTCCTGGAACAAGAATATCCATGGCTTGGACGGTCTTGCCATCTTCGTTGAGCTTCATGTAGAAGGCCTTAATGTCCTTTGGATAGTTGTAGAGGATGACTGGTCCCTTCACGACTTGCTCAGCAAGGTATCTTTCGTGCTCACTGTTAAGATCGACACCCCATGAGAGCTTGTTTTCGAATTTAACTTTGCCATCTTTCTCATCCTAACAACATAATAAATCAGCAAAACAGGGAGAAATATGAGCTCAATTACCTGGAGACAGATTTCAACACCTTCAGTGTAAGTCAATTTCTTGAATGATGACTCAGCAACAAGCTTCAAGTTGGCGATGATGCTTTGAGGAGGGGTCTTCTTGTCTTCCTTGGCCTTTCTCTCGTGTTCCTTTTCGAGGTACTCGAGTTCATCCATATAGTTTTGCAAAATATATTGGAGACAGAATCGGAGGTATCCCTCAGCGAGTTCGAAGTTGTCTTGGAGATCAGCGAAGGCCATTTCAGGCTCAATCATCCAGAACTCAGCCAAATGTCTTGAGGTGTTGGACTTCTCTGCTCTGAAGGTTGGTCCGAAAGTGTAAACGTTGGAGAGCGCGCAGCAGTAGTTCTCAACAGCGAGCTGTCCAGAGACAGTAAGGTAGGCTGGGGCCTTGAAGAAATCCTTGTTGTAATCAACGACGTCTTTCTTATCAACCAATGGGACTTCCTTGATGGATTTGTCCTTGTCTGGGAGGAGGGTGGTGACCTGGAACATTTCACCGGCACCTTCACAATCTGAGGCGGTGATGATTGGAGTGTGAACGTAGAGGAAGCCTCTGTTTTGGAAGTAAAGGTGAGTGGCGAAGGCCAAAGCGTTTCTAATTCTGGTAATTGCACCAATGAATCTGGTTCTTGGTCTCAAGTGGGCGATTTCTCTGAGGGTTTCATAAGTGTGGCCTTTCTTGGACAATGGGTAGTATTTAGGGTCTTGGTTCATACCGAGGACCTTGACGTAGTGACCTTCAGCGTTGTTGACCTGAAGTTCAATGGCTTGGCCCTTGGCAGGACTCTTGACGACCTTACCCATAATTCTGAAGGAAGTGGCAGCGTCGCACTTGAGCAAGTCCTTAAAGTTAGGCATGCATTGGTCGACGACGATCTAACGGCATTCGCATAAGTATTTTAAAGCATCTGATAAGCTACCTGTAAGCTTCCTGGGGAGGTACCGTCAGTAAGCTCAATAAAGAAAAGAGTATCCTTGGCTTGAGGTCTAAATAATAACAGTTAGCTTTGCTTAGACAAGAGGGATGTTACCTGCAGGTTCTGGCCCAGCCAGCAACGGTGACTTCCTTGTCCATGTAAGATTCGTAGTTTTTAAGGAGATATTCAAGACGAGTGATGCCCTGGACAACATTCTTTGGGACTGGCTTAGCGTGGTATCTTTCCTCGACGTGAGGGAGGTTGATTTTGTAGGTTTCCTTTTTGGTTGGTTCGACCATGGCTGTGTACTTGTGTTTGTTTAAGTATTTTGAAGTCCTGAAAAATCTTTGTAATTGTTTTGTTAGGAGTCCTGATTTGGGTTTCAAAAGTTCGAGAGAGCGAATCATAAAGCTATAAACAGGATCAGATACCGATGTCGGCTCAGCGCTCCGAAAAAAGTTAATTAATAAATTGAAAATGTATAAAACAGCCGCTCGGCGGGTAATATCCTTGAAGGCCTTCCCTTTGTTGACAAGAAGATGGTTTAGTCAGAGAGAAAATAAAAGAGAAATCTACAGTAGGGAGGTTTTGGAACAGAATAAACCTCAGAATCGTATTTTGCAGCCAAATTTTCAAATATTTCAGAAATTGTGAGCATATATATGATAATATTGATGAAACAAGCTGCCTCTCCGATTAAGATTGTTAAGGCAAGCAGAGTTATAGGTTTTCTAGTTAAACTAAAGAAAATATCTTAGAATCGCGAAACAAAAAAAAAAAATCTATATTTCGGAAATTCCAAGCCGAAGTGAGAAAAATTGAATGGCTGAAGGATTCGATTGAATAGATGAAGAGTTTGAGTTGTGGAAGCTTTACGTCTTTTTGATTGAAAAAGAGTAAGAAGAATCTACTTTTGTGGAGAGCTGAGCTTGAGAAATGTCGACAAGAATCCAGGTTTGGTGTTCTTAACTATGTTCAGAACTAACATGTTTTATCCTCCTGGCTCTTATATTTGCGCCGCTGGAGTTTTTCGTCCTTTGGACTTGTGAGAATCTCAATTTAACTGGTGTCTCAAAAAATTTAATCTATGATCCAAATTCAACGTGATGAAAGAAGAGAGAGAGTACGAATTGATAGCTTAATTTTCATTTAGTAGTTCATCATACAATACGGCTGATGTTAAGGAAATGAGCCATCGATTGAATTTTCTTCTAAGTGATTCTTTTTCCACTATTTCTCAAATCATCATTTTCTGAACAATTTTTGTTACAGTCAAGTATCATCAAGAACAAAATCTGATTTTTTCTTAGGAAAAAGCCAAAAATCAATGATGAATTAGTCTTTGGAAGTATCCTTGTGTGTAAATAATCTTATTATCTCTATTATCTCTGAATGGAACAATTTCAATTTTCTCTCTGTCATAGCACACATTATCAAAGTCATACTCAATTTCTAAGGAGGTTGGTACTAGGATCAAATCAGTGATAACCTCAATAAATAGCTCACAAATTTTATGCGAAACAACAATAGGCAATTTTCCATTGCCAGAGACCAATTAAACTTCGAATATCAGAGAGCTGCTTTAAGCGATCAGAAGTAGGAGAATAGAGCAAGTCGTTATAGCCTATATTATTCGGGCTAGCTTCGGCATAAAACACCATCAAGAGCAACCAATATTAAACCAATCAAAATTTAATCACATTGATTCACAAAGTATCTCTCAAATAGGAACATACCAAATATTTACATTTCGCTAATTGCTTTCTTGATGAGACACAAAACGACTCTCTAGCACAGAATAACAAAGAAAGGCATTGATTTGCCTCAAAAAATCATATTTCAGTATTGCAGCATGCGCATACATTTAATACGAGAAGTTCAGAATGATATCGTTCCTCAACCAGTTTCTCGTAGTTTTTCTCAATTTCAACAATGAAACAGAGAACTATAGTTGTAATTCTCCTCTTTTGTTTGAGACTTTCATATGGATTCGCTTCTTCCTGCATCTCTGAAAATTATCAACTCATCATTTCATGGAATGCTACTTAAATTTTAATGTTTCAACGTGACTCTCCTCTGATCCATTCATAGTTGCGAAGAAATCCTATGAATTCCTATATTTCTTTGCTATATCCCAAGAATATTAGTTATCTACGACTGTAATCCCAGCTTTCCACAACTCCAGGCATTCACACTCGCCCCTGGACCTTCAAAGCTCATTCCTATTCTCATGCACGGAAAATATAGTTTCATTAGATATTTCACTCTAATGACAGTCACTTTCAACATCAATTCTGAAATTCACTTAGTTCTATCATTATTTGCATTAAAATGTCCAAGATATGAGCGTCTTTCTCTCTCACAGAAAGAACTCTCGAAATGGAAGTTCAGACGAACCGAAATGCTCATCCAGAAGGTTCTAAGTATCCTCTCGAAAAAACGCCAAGCACATTAATGTTTCTTTATAATCGGCAAGGAATTTCGGGAGTTTTAGTTAACGGCTATACAAATTTCTAAGTTCAAAAAAAGAAACATGCCAACGTTTAACAGACCATTCTACTTCCTAAACGATCATACTTGTCGGTTTCTTGCCTGGGTTTAAATACCTCTGCTCAGCATCACATCTCATAAACTTACAAAAACAAATGATTTCAAACATGAAACTTCACTCACTAGGCTTTCTCTTATTGTTGGCACTAACCACTCCAACCTACTCGCTGCGTCCAAGTACCCAAAAGGCTAGTTGCTGTGATATGCAATCAAAAAGCATTTGGATATATGATCCGATCACCTCTTTGACGACTCGAATCTCTGAAGCATCCACCTGTCAAGAGAAATGCCAGGTAAATAAAGCCATTGTCCAAGAATGGAAGGAAGGAAATCTGTTTTTCTACGCTGAAATGTGCAATGACGACCGCAACAGACCTTCGCTATGCACATACGAAATAGATCGATTTGACCTTAATGCCTTAAGTGACCATCAGATAACTGCATTACTCAGCTTTAGAGATAAAACATGCGCTGAACGTGTTGAACAAGAAGAGAAAGCGCCAGAATCTTTACTTGTGAATCTTTACAAAACGGTTGTAGGTGCAGCGAAAAACGCGCTGCGTCGAAATAAAATCACCTCAATGGAAAAAGAGCTGTACGAGGTCAACGAACAGGCTCAGTCGAGCAGCTTGGAGGTCAATGACTGGGCTTTAAATCAAAGTTCGGCTCACATTGGCAAAGAACACGAGACGATTGAAGTGTATGTTGAGAGCATAGTTTATGAAAGCGAGGCGAGCGTTCATACGAATTCCTCAATCCAGGCTGGTCAAAGGACAGGAATACGAGGAAAGAAGAAGTCGGTGGCTAAGAGCGAGCCTATTGTTGTACCAGCCAAGTATGCTGCACATTTAAGAGGGGCGAATGCGAGTCCCGAAGGCGACGGTTGTGAAGATGGAGAGAGAAATATGCCTGCGGAGGTTGTTTGCAATTTCCGTGGTTGTGAGAAACGGTATGCGATGCTGAACATGCGTTCGCTCGAGTTGTAATATGAGAATCGAGACACTTATTGATTTAATTACAGTTATTGGATTAAGAATTCTCCGGCTGACTAATTGTTGATGATTTGGCAGTGAAAAAAACTTATCCCATGAGAGTGTGAATTTACAACTTTCTTAAAATTTACATATCTTTTTATTCTCGTAAGTAAGAAAAACAAAAATAAAAAATTTGTGTTGCTTATCATATCCATAAATAACCAAAATCTCTGTGTTTTTTTGCTTTAGCTCGAGTAAATCAGCTCAATTGCTTATGCATTAGAGCTACTTGATGACTGAACTCAATATTTTTCAATTGTCTTCAAAAAAGCTTATGCAACCTTTTGCGATGCCTAATTAATAACTATAGTGACTAAAATGTAGGCGAACTGTTTTACCCTTATGTGCTTCTGAAAAAATAGGTTTACCGTTAGTTCTCACATCAAAAACATTTATCGCACCATCCATTGATAAAGAAGCGAGCAGTATCCCAGTTTCATTCCATTTAGCCATTTTCATTTCTATAGCGTTAATAAGACTTGGAAATCTGTGCAACAGTTACTCCCATAGAGCTTCGGGATCGTCTTATCGAATTTCCCAGTTCTTATATCAAATATTTTTATCACATTTTCTGAGCCTGCAGTCGCCAACAATCTGCCATCATTCCTCCAATCAATCCATTTGATCCCTACAATATCCATGTGTGAATCTTCAATTTTTTAGTATAAATACTTTCTGAATACGGCTGAAAATGAGATTTGTAAGCAGGTTCTCCCTTTTCTGTATCGATGAAATTGAGAAGCGCATTTTCGAAAGTATAAGCTATCATAGGGCCATCTGGGTTCCATCGACACTTATTCCTTTCATCTTAACACGTTGGTTATTGCTTTCACTGATGTTGAAAAATTACATTACCAAAGACATTCATATGCAGAGTTTGCGACATCATAACTTCATTCGTATCTACATTTCTAACCTCCAACGCTCCAATGTAATAAGCCGTAGCGAGTCTCGTCCCTTCAGAGTTAAAATCCAGACTGCACACAAAGTCTAACTCCATTCGCATAATAAACAAGGAGAAAATAATGACTTACCTGTCGACTTGTCCGTGCAACTCACTTTTTTCAAAAGCTCCCAATTCAAATAATCGAAGAGATGATAAGCAGAGCTATAGCTTTCTGACATCAACGCAACAAAGTTTCGTTTCTCATTAAAAGCGATATCAGAGATAGCTAGCAATACTCTGTTAGTTCTCCGTTCGAATATACTAACAAATCAATTACTTCCTGCAGATGTTCCCAGAGTGAAAACCTTCTTGAAGCGATTGTCTTTTTTTCTGATGAAAACCTCAAAATTCGATCTGACGAAAACTGAGTTCGAGGATATTATACAGTCGCTTTTCGGAATTTGCTGCACAAGCGTCGAATACCCTAAAAAGCCCCCGCTTTTGTTAAGAAAAGAGTAAAATTAACTTCAACCAAGTTTATAGGACTGCGCGCCAGTAAACTCAACAATATTAGGCTTCGTTTGTAAGATATCATCGCGAAATGATATCTCATTGGTTCTCTCAGTACACCAAATCAAACCGATTTTTCCTCCAAGTAGCATATTGGATTCGTTTTTCTTGTTTTCTTGTAAATCACCTTTAGATTCCTTCATTGCAATAGTTTTATTCACAATCATTAAGTGATTCTGTTTAATCTTGGTTGTTTCGGTAGATTCGATCCTTCGATCTAAATCCAATTGATAATTTAAAGAAAGAGCATATCAACAATGATAAAACGAAACGTCGCACAATTTGTTAAAAAGACTCTCACTCGAGAGGGCCGAGCCGAAATCTACGCCGATGCGAAGCTCAATTTCAATAAAATCCAAAGCATTTACCAGAATCCAAGACGCAATTTCAGTGAATTGGATAATTACCTCCGGAAGCTCCGTCGACCCCTTTACTTCTATATCATGGCAGCGAACGTAGGGGTGTTTCTCGCATGGCAGCTCAGGTTCCCTGGCGAGGACTTCCTTTTTAACCACTTTGCGCTCTCAACAATGAATATAGATCATTATCGATATCATACCTTGCTGACTTACAGCTTTTCACATATTCAATTGTTCCATTTCTTATTCGATACGGCCACGATTTATTTTCTCGGCAGGATGGTGGAAAACTATTTCGGTTCTCGAGCTTTGTTGACTCTGTGGCTAGCTGGAGCGGTGACAGCTGGAGTGTTTACGAATTCGGCTAATGCAGAGGTAGGGAATTACGCTCCGACGATGGGAGGATGGGGAGCGATTCATACGATTCTGGCGTTTTGTACTCTAAGTTTTCCGCATCAGAAAGTGAATTTGTTCTTTGGCCCAACGAAGTTTTGGGTCATTGGAGTGGCGCTGATGAGTATTTCGTTGATTGGAAGCTCGCGATCAGCAGCGGCTGGAGAAATTGGTGGGTTGCTCGCGGGAGCTGGGTATTTTATGCATAGAAGAGGATGGAGATTTTAGGTTTTACGATGTGTATTTGTTGTTTTTCATGTAAAAGGAACCTACTCATCTAGAGAAATCAACTATGTGTTACATAAAACAGCAAACAGAATTTAAATCTTAAATTCAATAGAAGTGGTTAAGTCTCTTTGAGGACATATAGCGACTAATGAGAAGGAATTCGCTACCAAAGGCTTATAAGTCTCGGCCATGAATTTGTGTGATAATAGTTTAAATTTTCTTCAATATATATGATTAACGATTATTATTTAGTGGTAAGTATGGATTCAAGTTAGAGATAACACTGATAAATATTCACATAATATTAGTATTAATCTATAGATTTGGGGGCATGCTATAAAAAAGATGCCGGCTATGAGTCTTTACCAGCAGGCTTTTTCAAGCATCGTGCTATCTCCTTCGTCTCAAAAGAATTTGAACTTTTTATGATGGTGGTGATGATGGTGGTGGTGATGAGGAGGAGGTTTAAAAAAGGGCTTAGTAGATTTTTCCTCCATGCGAGCTGATGAGGAAGCTATCAGAGAAGCCATAACCAGGAAAAAGAAGACAAGGATTGATCTCATTTCGGATTTGTTGTTTTTCTTTTAGCTGATATAGTCAATGTTTATTATTGGATGATTGATTGAGTGCAAGCATCCCTATTTATAATCAGAGATGCTTCTAGAAGTATAACGTCTCAGTAGCAGGCAAACTTCGAAAATATTTCCAGCATGATCGAGCAAGCTGATTATCACCTAGAGATGAGTATTAGGTGTAGCAAAAAAGAGGAATTGTTTTAAAAAGTGAGGATAGTCTCACAGTTAATTTACTGAGTCTGGGTTATTTGAATAATTTCCAAAGCAAGCGAAAATTAGGAAAATTGCATGTTGCTGGAAAAACTGTTTTATATAAAAGTTAACGAGCCAATGATAAATACTTGTGTTAACTTTCTTTTTTATTTGAATGTGAGATATGTTAAATCGCTTTTGGATGTTTATTAAAGTGGCAAAATCAGGTCTTCACCTTGACCAGGAGAGGATTAGAGAGCATTGCTCGTTTATCTCCATCAAGAAGAATGGACTATGAGGTGTTATTAATTTATCACTTTTCACCTTTACCAGTAAATCAATCAATTACTGGCTTGCAGTTTGAATTAAAATATAAGCAAGAAATTCAGGTGAAGTAATCGCCGGAAAGTTCAATTCGTTAAAAGTAAGGTGATCTAGAATGGTTGTATTAGGACAAATTAATTGAATACAGTATTATCCTGGAAATTCTTGTTTCGCCTTTTTTCCTCGAACAAAGGAATCAGAACAAAATATAGACAAAAAAAATGGAAATGCAAAAGTTTCTTATGAGATTTTGCCTAAGTCTGAAACCATGTGATATTGAATAGACCAGCATTGACTTTTTTTTTGCACTTCCAGGTGTACGCTCCTAATGCCTCAATAAAGAATAATTAGTCATTGTTTATAGAGCTTGCCTGGCAATTTGTAATGTTATTCAACAATTTCAGTCAAGGTATATTCCGGAAGTGCCATGTGAGCAAAGTTTGTTCATTTTGTAATATAATTCCCTAAGAAGAAATACAATTTTAGTCAAACTAATGTATTAAGCCTTGCAGAGCCAAATCTCTTCATTCCACTTAGGAAATTGTAATTTTTTTAAGATCGAGCTGAGTTTATTAATAGAGCGAAGAACGCTGAAAACACAATAAAACTAAGCAGCATCTTGCTCATAGCATAGAGGGATAAATTATCTAATCGAGTTATAGAGCGCATTCATTACTCAAAGTTCAATGGCTTGGCTTTTCTAGGTGAATCGAAGATAAAATGAAATTTATAGCCAGTTCATTGATTCTATATCTCAAATTCGATGACAACGCACGCAAGTTTATAGTCCCTAAACCACATAATTTATCATTCATTACTGACTAGATTACGACAAACGGTAAGTATCAACCAACTCACATAAAAAAACTCATTGCAAAGCTATTTCTTGAGGCATGTTGAAAAAAATCCTCGAGATTATGGTATAGATCACATCATACACTCCCAAAGAGCAACAAACATTCTGTTGATTAACATTCAAAACTTTTTAGGAATATTCTGGTTTTTAAGATCTGCTGATTGGAGTAAAATTTACTGAAATGCAAAATAATTCTACTGAGATTTCAGACCTTGATTAATTTAGATCCTTTCATTTTTACTGCTATTTCAGACGTACAGCACAGAAAAATCGCAAGCTAGCTGTATATTTCAACGTATCGAAACTAAGCCATTGATTGTTAGTGCTGTCTGCCCTAAAATGTTTAACGTTTCACTTCTCATTGGATATAAGGAGATAATTAAAGCTGTTTATCCAGTCCTCGCTTTTAGCGACGTCAAAAAATAATAGTCATTGTAAGGAACATGTTGCATGATAAACAGCATTCCACTGCTCAAGACAGCCAGTCCAATATCTCTCAGAACAAATTAGTTCCTATTCATTTGGGTAAGTCTTCAAAGCGATTCGAACACGAAACGTTAGAAGTCAATAGTGCTGTGGGTTGTGAAGAAGAGAAGGAGGAGGACCATTTAAGCAAACTTCAAATTGGAAAAAAATCTCAAAGTGAGCCGCTAAATGTGTATACGTCCACCAGAAGAAACGCACGTCTTAGCTCTCATAATCTCAAAATTCACTGCAATTTAGAAATGACTACTGTAATTGATCCACATGGTGACACTGAAGAGTGGCTACAAAAAACTCGCTTGTATTCAGCCCTGGAAGAAAGCAACCTCATAAAATCTGGGAAGCTAAGCTCAACAGAGGAGCACTCTCTTATCCTGTCCTTGGAAAAGGCCGTTCTAGAAGGGATCGCGGTCAAACCGTCTGACCCGAGCTTTGGATCAATCTTTTTGATATTTGATAATTTCAAAGACTTCTTCGATGAGCTCAAGACGATTGGTCAGGGTTCATCAGCGGTAGTCAAGAAATGTAGGGAAAGAGCTACAAAAGCGCTGAAAGAATACGCTGTTAAAATCTCAAGCTATAGTGGAGATGAGGAGAGACTACTCCAGACTATCAGCAGCTTCAAGATGAACAAAGGATTGAAGCATCCTAATGTTGTAGAAGCTGAAGCTCTCTATATTGATTTATGTAAAGAGAAGACTTATATGATACTCGAGCTAATTGAGGGACGGAATCTGTTGGAAATCTTAGACAAAGTAAAGCAATTCGAAGAGCGCGAAGCAGCGAAATTATTTAAAAGTGTCCTATGTGGAGCGCAATACCTGCACAGCCAGGGGATCTGTCATCGTGATTTGAAGCTAGAAAACATCCTTATAGAGAATCGTGCAAATCTCAAAATTACCGATCTCAACGTCTCAAAATATTTCAAAGATCACGATTCTTATAATGGATTGAAGAAAAATAACTATAAAATGTGGACTTTCACAGGAACAGTAGCCTGTCTTCCACCTGAGGTATTCACAGACCTCGAATATACTGAGAACATTGATTCATGGAGTGCAGGCGTAATGCTCTACACGATGCTCACAGGATACATACCATTTTTTGAAGAGTACCAAGAAGATTTAATGGAGAGTATTATCCATGGAAAATACAAGACAGATAGCCCTGAGTACGAAAAGCTGTCATCCGAAGCTAAGCATTTTATTGACTGCTTACTTGAGAAAGATCCAATGAAGAGATACACCCTACTTGAAGCTCTTTCACACACTTGGATTACCTTAAATACGAAAGAAGACCAATAATAAATGACGATCGGAAGCTCTGTGTTAGCTACGTAGGCGCAGAGTATCAGTTGCTAAGAATAAGAAACAATGGAAGTTTTAAGAAATTTGAATAAGTCCACAGAGGAAAAGACTGTAATAACAGCTATTTTCTAAATATTTGCTTCATTATAAATATCCATGAAGATTATAATCAATTACATAATCGCTAAAATCATGAAAATCACTTGCTGTCCTACAATATCTAAGGTCCGAGAACAGTTTAGAATACTTGAAATTATGTTTTAATTCGAAATGAGTGGTTTAATCAAAGTTTTTCTGTTTATATTATCAAAGATTATTGATTTAAGTTTGTGCTAAAGAAACAAATGTTAGTTTGATTCTTGATGTGATGTGATTATTGATTATTATTATTCAGGAGATATTATCGATAGAGAGGAAGCAACATTAGATCTTATAGACTTAGACTTAAATTATTAATTAAATGTATTCACATCATACTCTTAATCGAACAACCTTTCATTACCAGCGGCCTCGTCCTCTTCTATAGCCTCCATATCCACGATACCCACCATAACGACCACCGTATCCACCATAGCGACCACCATATCGATAGGTTGCCGTGTCTTCCATACTAGACTTCTCCTCCATGCGAGCTGAGGCGAAAGTCAAGAAAGAAGCCACAATCACCAAAAAGACAACAATATTGAGTTTCATTTCAGTTTCCTCTCTTGTATTTGATTTGATGAATTGATTTTTGTATGTGTTGGCTGATGAAGAGCTCTGGTATTTATAGCCGGAGTTTCTTCGAGAAGTTAGGCATTCCAGTACCAAGCAACCTTCCAACTTGTTCAATTCTGGAAAAGCAAGGAGTGGAGATGAAAATCGAAACGCAATAATCGAAAAAAATAAGAATCACATCTAAAGTCAACGCGTAGAGTCAAATAGTACGGTACTGATCTTTGGACTATTTGGATCAAATTTGCCTGCAAATTGGAGAAGATTCTTTTTCCGTTTAAGGTAAGGAGTAATGAATCACTTCTCGTTTAGTTGACTTCAAACTTTCAACCAGGGAAGGCAATAGGAACAGCATCAAAACAAGATGCTTTACTGTGATTTACAACGATAAATTCAGCGATGACATCTGCAAAGAACGAGAAACTAATGCTTGTTGCTCTGGTTTTCCTCCTCTCAGGAAGAATCATTTGTCTATTAGATCATGGATTTACTGAATTGAAGTCAAGAAATTAAAAAAAAAATTAATAATCAGGAATCACTGGAAATTAAATTGATTTACTTGCAGAAATCTTTCAAGTTTTCAAACGTATCCTATGGCAAATGCCTGTTGTTATTAGGCTGAAGATGATGGTTAGTCTGGAGTACTCATCATCTTTTTAATTCAATAAGAATGTTAGCATGGACACAGGTTTTTATACTATAAAGTCAATCCTTGATCGAATTAAAGAGAGGTATTGCACTCAAATTACTTATAATTTTGAAAAAGTGCTCCTGCATCTAGTTGTCAACACATTTCATTCTAATTTCGGATCTAGTTTTCGGTCTCTTAATAACTCTTTGACCTAATATTCAGAAGAAGTGAAGCAATTTTTCCAGAGTCGATCGGCCTATACTTCAAGCTTCTAGATAAAATCCACTTCTACATGATTGAGGAGCTAAAAGAGACCAAAGCGAAAAATTGAAAAAATTAACCTGTTAACCTCTTTCAATCTTCAACAGTAGCCAAACTACATCTTTTGATCTTCTCTTCGTACTCTATAAATCTTTCTAAAATGCCAATCTGAGTAGAAACACAGTTATTTTTCTTTGAGAAATGACTTTTATAAAATATTTCCTTTCCATATATATTTATTTATTTCAATTGTTAGGTATATACTCCTCCCAGCTCCTCACATAGAAGCTGGTATTAATATTAACGTCCGGCACAATAATCACTTAAATTTCCAAATAATAACTCGGTTTCAACAGCGGTACTATTTTCGCAGCGAGCAGCGCTCCCAATTGCGAGCTCTTCCATGCCCATGGATGAAGTCCATCCCACGCAACAAACGAAGGACCTTGGTTTTTCAGCCCTTCGCTCGCTTGCTCTCCCATTTGAATCAAATGAGTCAATGAATCAGAGCTTTCAGTTTGATAGGTTTGGAAAACCTTAACAAGCGTATCTTCCATAAACTGCCCAAAAGGCACCGTGAAGAATATTCTGCTCGTTGGACACGTCTTTCGCATATCTCTAAGCCATCCGAGCGCATTAGTGAACACCATATTAGGATCACTCATGAAATCATTGGTACCGTGTCCGTTGATGATATAATCAGGGCAGTTTTCAAAGGTTCTTTTGCGGTTGACGGAGAGATAATTCCAAGAAGATTCATTAGGAAGGCCGCTGCTATTCCACAATTGAGGGCTGGAGCCAGCTCCCCATCTAGTGTACCCTTGACCGCCATAAGCCACGACAGATAACTCAGCATTGAGAGCTAGAGCCAAAGAAAACGCGAATGTCAAATGAGCGTCATGCGCGTACTCCCATGATAAATTTCCATTAATCCAGACACCCTCACCGATGGAATCCCAGTAAGCCATCAATCTCTTTGGTGCCAGCTTCGGAGCAAACAGAGTCGCATCATCGTCGATGGTAACGCTCATGATTCTGAGTCTGCTGGAGGTGTTATACCAGCGATCTACGGAGAAATGGTTTCGTACGAAGAGGTAAAGGGTATGATTTGCGTCTTTTTTGAGTCCAGAAGCGATAGTGATGGACTTTGAGGTAACAGGCATCGTCTGGTTCTGCTCAGGTCCGCCGTCTAAGGACCAGGCAAGGGTGCAGGTGGTTTTATCGAACGAGTCGTCGAGATTGAAGGTGAATGAGGAGCCATTGAATCCGACTTTGATGTATGCTCCGCCATTTATCGTTTCGAGGAATCCTGATGGGTCTGCGTACCAGTTCTGCTCTGTGTGGTAGATCCTGCTGTCGGTAGCTGGGATAACCAGAGCATTTGCAGTGAGAGAAAGCGCAGCTAAGATGACAACGAATTTTATCATTTAGAAGAATGTAATTAAAATAAGTTTAATTCAGGAATAAGAGCTTAAATAACACATGAGCGACTTGAGATCAGATCTACAAGAAATACTCTTTTAGGATTACAGCAACTGATGAATATACTCTCAGATGACGTTGATGAGCTTGATTCATGACGAGCTAGGAAGTTGACGACATTTGTATGACATTCGAGAATCGAACTCGACATATTTTTTTGTTACAATGTCTATATCTTTATTAGGCTGCCATTTAGAGAAAGGCTAATTTCAGAGATTGTCCCAATCAGAAGTGCAGTCTCATTTCTGAGATTTCTCAAATGCGAACAAATTTCAGGAACCGCCACCAATTAAGAGAAACTCGTTCGAACGGAGTAATCAAAGGCATTCCTAAAATACGCATATAGCAGGTCATGCTAAATCGAGCTTTATTTTGATTAGAAAAAATAATCAAGAGCAAAGACTCCATGAATCATGGATGTACTTCTCTTGGATAACCGGTAATTTCAATTCGGCAGGAAACGATCAGCTAAAGCATTCTTTTTAATGAGATCGAGAAGTAACCTTCAATTTTTCACAAGAACGAATCTGTTACCACTTTTGTATTTGCGAGGTATGGTTAATATTCGACAAAATCTTATGTGAGATCTCACTACTTTTAGATATGATCGAAATTCGAGTCTCTCCCTGCATATCTATCTTAATGTAAAACTTGTTCAGGGTTCAGAATGTTCTCATTCATTCAATGAAAGTTGCTATTATGATAGAAATGGTTGGGTGCTCTATGAATATATTATTTATAGGAATAATAACATTATTAGAACTGAAGTTTCAAATTACAAATCAAAAGACGCACCTCATAAGTATCTATAATTACAGTATACTTGCATTCGTGACTACCAAGAACTTCTTACCAGCCAATCAATCTTTTCAGTGCCTTCCACGGCGGAGGCGACGCCATTTCTTCTTACCGGCAAATCCAGGATCCATAATGGGTGAATGGTTTTCGCGTTTTCTAATAGGTGTATGACCGTCATGAGTTCGAATTGGTGTGTGATTATCTTGGGCCTCGATAGGGGAATGATTATCGAGAGTCCTGATAGGCGCATGACCGTCACGAGCTCGAATTGGTGAGTGGTTCTCGAGTTTTCTAATAGGTGTATGATTGTCACGAGTTCGAATTGGTGTATGATTATCTTGGGCCTCGATAGGGGAATGATTATCGAGAGTCCTGATAGGCGCATGGTCGTCACGCTTCTTAATCGGTGTGTGATTATCCTCAGCCACTATAGGGGCATGATCGTCGAGAGTTCTGATTGGGGTATGACCATCACGAGCTCGAATCGGTGAGTGGTTATCGAGTTTTCTGATGGGGGTATGATCATCGAGAGTTCTGATCGGAGTATGGTCATCGCGTGCTTTGATCGGACCATGGTAATTGTGAGTCATAATCGGAGAGTGATTATCGAGAGGCTTGATCGGTGTGTGATTCTCGCGAGCAATTGTAAAAGAAGCCAAGCAAGCTATACTCGCAAGCAGCAACATCATCCCAGTATTGAATCTCATTCCAGGCTGTTAAACTTTTCCTCCTTGAATCAAAAAATGAACTTTATTCTTACCTAAAAGAACTTATGAGGGTATTTATAGCCAGAAGATGCTTCCAGAAGGCATTTGCCAGGAATAAGCAGACTTCTAACAATCTTCATAGCAAAATGAAGAATTAGTTCTAAAGGCCAGCATCATAATCACTGACTCTTCAATCTACTGATATTGTTTTTAAATCTTAATCTAATTTGAGGTGAAACTAGCTGCTCTTTACTTCCCTCTAAAACATCAAAATCTGGCTTGATACAAGTGGTTCATGTTCTTACAGCGCATTCATTTGTTCTTCTCTCTCTCACATATGAAGCAATGTACTATAGGAGAAACATAAATATATTTAGGCTATATAGGAACGAAATTACTGGTTGATCATTTTAGGGCAAATACAAGCAGGTAATTCTGACAAAGAAAATTAATTTGAATCAGTTAAGCGATTTTCGAATGTACGATAGAAATCTGAATGGGCAGCTAATCTAATCCAACAATAGAAATATCCTTATTGATATGACTTTATGATTTACAGCGATGCATTGAGCATATGATTGGGAAAGCTAGCGATATAGTACGAAGCATGGGTCTTAAGGAGTGAGCTACACAGATTAGTTTTTTTTTGTTGTTGCATTGTTGAGACGTTCGCCTCATCATTCTCGGTATTTAGCGACTTCCATGGGAGTGTTCTAGCAATCTCGCTCAAACTGACTCCTCTCTATTCGAAGTCAGAAAAGTTTATTAGGCTTACAAGTACACTATTAATTGTGGTAAAATTGCCAAGTTTCTGCATTATAGAGTATAGCATGTTGAAAACTTATATGCATGATGAGAGTTTAATCCGAGGCTCGAATGAGGAAGCTCAGCCCTGAAAAAAAGGACTTAATTTCCTATTTATGTAAAGACATTTATTAGCTGCGAATACCTTTTTCATTTATATAAATTGGCAGACAGGACGACAATAAAATGCACTCATAAGGAAGTAAAACTCCCAGGAATGTTTTTCATTTACAATGGCTGATATTTTGGCAGCAAGCCTGGCTCCTAATTGAACGCTTTTCCATGCCCACGGATGTAGCCCATCCGATGAGGCAAATGAAGGACCTTCATTTCGAAGCCCTACACTCGCCTGTTCTCCCATCTGAATCAAATAAGCCGAAGCATCAGAACTTTCGGTCTGATAGGCTCGAAACACCTTTACAAGTGTCTCTTCCAGGAATTGTCCGAATGGAACCGTCAAGAAAATTTGACTATCTGGGCATTTCTTGCGCATATCCTTCAGCCATCCCAACGCATTAATAAAAACCATATTGGAGTCACTTTCAACATCATTAGTTCCGTGTTCGTTTATAATATAATCCGGGCATTTTTTAAAACTTCTTGTGTGGTTAGCCGAGAGCCAGTCCCAAGCGGATTCGTTAGAAAGCCCGCTGCTATTCCATAATGGAGGGCACAAGCCAGCGCCAGAAGTCGTGTAACCTTGTCCACCGAAAGCAATGAGAGATAACTCTGCGTTAAGTCCAGCAGCCAAAGCGAAAGCAAATGCTTTATGAGCGTCATGCGCGTATTCCCAAGGTAAATTTCCGTGAACTGCATAACCTTCGCCGATGGAGTCCCCGTAAACCAGCAATCGCTTCGGCGCGAGCTTTGGAGCAAACAGAGTAGCGTCATCGTTTATAGTGAAGCTCGTTATTCTCAGTCTGGTGGAGGAATTGACCCAGCGATCGTCGGAAAACTGACTTCTTATTATAAGAAAGAGCGAATGAGGCGAACTTGTGTTCAGATCAGAAGCGATGGTGATAAAAGTTGAGGAACCTATGTCAAACGGAGACCGGATTTGCTCAGATCCGTCGTCAACTGACCAGAGGAGGGTGCAAATAATCTGATCGAAAGGTTCGTCGAGACTGAGGCTAATTGAAGAACCAGTAAAGCCTAATTTAATGTAAGCTCCAGGATTTAGTGTTTCGAGGAAGCCTGAAGGATCTGCATACCAATTATGCTCGGTATAATAGATCCTGCTGTCAGTGGCTGGAATAATTAAAGCGTGTAATGCAAGACAAAAGGCTAAGAATACGACAGCTTTTAGCATTGCGAAAAAAGAAAGCAATAAATTTAATTCATATGAAAGATTATCATTTCCGAAATTACAGATGGATCTACTGAAAATTCGAAATGAAGAATGATGCGAGACAGCTAATCAATAGGTCAGGAGCTCAAACTCATGGATGCAGTCCCTATAAGAACTTTTTTTGTGAGTCAGGAGATTTTTGATATCACCGAATGTTTCATGATCAGGTAAGTTAATCAAAAACTTCTTGATTTCGAATGGAGCATGGGAAGGAATTTTGCCTTAGTCTCTATTTCCACTTGCTTTTCTTTCGGAGGACTAGAAGCTGATTCGTCAATTGGCCATGAGTACGATTTTTATCAATGACCCAATTCGCTGAGTTGGATGGCAGATGAATTGTGCTGAGTTTTAGCAATCGGTAGCATACGACATTTTGTTTTCCTGTTATATCGTTCACTTTCGGACAATTTTTTAATTAAAGCCTTGAGAGATTTTATGGTTATAGTTATTGAGGATATTTTCAATTTGTTACATAAAATCGATTTCAGTTCCGGGTCTGGCCACGCTGCCACAGAAGGTCAAAGTTTTCATTATTTAAGAAACTGCTACTAGCACAACTTTCCAGATTTCGAAAAAAAAAAGAAGAGATTACAATACGATCATCAAGATAAATGCTAATTTGTCTGCCAAAACATTATATTAACTAAATCAGTCTTTCTTTAGAAACAGAGCTTATATTTTCTCTTTGGAACCTAAAATATTTAGTTTTAAAACCAGGATACAGCGTTTTTTCTTTTTCATTTTGAAAGAGAAATTTATTCTCGATAAAATAGCTTATCTGTGAAAAATCAAGTATAGAAATAATACATATCGCAGAGCTCCTTAGGGAACTCTGTAAACCTCCTAAATATTTGCGAAAGCACTTATTATCGAAGAAATATGTTGCCATTTTTTACCGACAATATTCTTCTATGTGAAGAAAAAATGTGCATTGATTTGCAAGTTTCATTTTCATCCAATTCAAGGTTGGAATATTGATGAAAATCGAACGATTCATTGAGATATCCAAATTGACGATGGACGCTCTCAATTTGCAAATTTTTCTTTGACATTGGTCAATACTCTTTCCGAATTATATCGCTGATACGATCGGATCTTCAAAAAAGTGCTCTTTAGGGTCTCGCTTTCCTTCTTCAACAGAAAATGAAGATGCCCGTTTCAAATATTTGTTGTTTACTCGAAAGAATATTCTGTAACATACAGAAGCTCCTTTCGTGTGCTATAAAAAGCGCCAATTTTCTAGCTTATGCCTCATGCACTGAAAAGTCATTGGAAATGAATACATAATACTTTCGAAAGAAAGGAAAGAATGCTAATTCTTGGGATGTATCCTACAAACTACACCAGAATCCAACATCTCGAAGAAACTTAATCTAATGTGCTTTGGATTAGTCGATTTCCATTGTTGCTCTATTTTACAAATTGCTAAAAAGCCCGGTTTAAAGGAAATCATAAGTTTTCGCCAAGATACTTCTTTAGCCAAGAAATTCACAACAAATCTCAGCTCAAAAAGGAACATTCAATCAGCCAACCTCAAATCAGCCATGGCATTCCAAGCCCTGTCAGCCACAATGGTTTGGGATTTTCAGCAGACGCCACAGAAAGAATTTGCATTTTGTGTCTGGATCACTCGACTCATTAAAATACTCAAGATGAGCTAATTGAGATAAATTTTTTGGTTTTAACTTTGGTGACGCAATTTTTTATTACCTCATTAAAATTTATAGTTGCTTCAGGCTTTATTTAATCACGAAGCCGTCGCTTGGTTAGAAACCTCTTTTCTAAGTCTCTTAGCATTTCTGGCTTCTATTATCGAAGAGAACAAAGATACTACATCAAAGGTTCATTGAGTCTGAAAGAAGTCTGTGGTAAATCGTATTTCTGGAAAAATCACTGCGCAGGGTTCACTGGATTTGAAAGCAGAGTTAGATAAAAAATTGTTTCATAGCATCGGAGTCAATGAGCTCGAATTTTAGGTTTTCTGAGGATTGATAGCATCTTCAGTCTTGCTCTTCACTTCATATTTACCCTTCACTTTTTCGGAAATATCAATACTTCTCTGAGAACTTTGATTGATATCGAGATGGGAAGATCGCACAGATGAGTTATTCTATATTAATCGGCTCATGGGTTATTAAAAAATTTGATCTTCCGCTAACAGTCTTGTAAAATAACTGGCCAAACGTTCCAGAACTAATTTTTTTTAAAGTTGTTAATATCGATTTTAACTAAATTTGCTCTCATGCAGACTTTTTTTATATAATTTTATCGTAAGTATCGTCAAATAAATACAAAATACATGAACCTGAGGATTTTTTCTATTGTGCTAATGGCTTGGCTTCTCGCAATCGCTTCGGGTAATGAAATTTCTCTCTGAATTCAATTTTGATGAGTTTATAGGTTTTTGTTTTGTCCAACGCGTAGGTTGCGTTGATTGCGATGCTGGAGGCGTACTATGCATTCAATGTGAACCTCGTTACTTTTTGCTCGTCCCTGACTGCTATGGTATTGATTACCCTTGAATTTGCGATAACTTAATTAGCCTGCCCGAATTTATGTGACGTCTGCCCTATGTTAGCTCTTTGCACTACCTGTTCCTCGGGTGCATTTCTGCTCGGAGGAATTTGCTACGAAGTATGTCCTTCGGGCTACTTCGGTTCTGCCGGCGTATGTTCTCGTAAAATATTATTTGATTGCATCCTTTCCTAATGATTCGTTAAAAATCCGAAAGAATGCAATCCCTCATGTAAAGAATGTTCCGGTTCTGCCACGTCGTGCACAAGCTGTCCCTCCGGCAAATTCTTATACAATTCTGCATGCTACTCCAGCTGCCCAACAAGCACATATACTAGTGGAACAAACTGTGTTGGTATGAAATAAAAAATGGCTTACCATTCATGATAATAATGAATTTATATAGACTGTCCTTCCCTTTGTCAAACATGTAATGGAGGCTCTGTAACTTTAAATTGTCAGTCTTGCAAAAGTGGCAAGTTTTATTATAATTCGGGATGTTATGCAAGTTGTCCAGCAGGGACATATACTAGTGGATCGAATTGCAATAGTATCAAAATTATCTTTTTTATGGCAGAGTAAATTTATGGGTGTGTACTAGACTGTCCAACTGGCTGCGCAACATGCAATGGTCCTTCATCGACGTCCAACTGTCAGTCATGTGTCAGTGGTCGTTATTTGTATAATTCCGGATGCTATACAAGTTGTCCAGCGCTCACTTATGCCAGTGGATCAAGCTGTTTAGGTATTCTCTAGCTAATTTGTTGAACTTCATGGCTATAATAAATAATTTTCTTGCTAACTAGACTGTCCTACAGGGTGTGCCACTTGTAACGGTCCTTCTGCAACATCAAATTGCCCAACCTGCCTCAACGGATACTTCTACTACAATTTTGGATGCTATACAAGTTGTCCAACAGCTACATTTGCAAGTGGAACGAATTGCCTGGGTAACAAATATAACAACAATCCGTGAAATGTTTTGACCACTACATTTAATACCAGATTGCTCCTCTTTGTGCTCAGCTTGCACTGGAACAGGTCCGAACGAGTGTACAGCATGCAAAACATCGAATTATTTTTACATAAATACTTGTTATGCAACTTGTCCCTCAGGAACATATCCAAG
>ENA-UOUE01000439-UOUE01000439.1-compost-metagenome-genome-assembly--contig:-NODE-439-length-33515-cov-8.137568_pt1 | contig 33515 bp, 25 predicted proteins | sample MGYA00238146_ERZ747223 | MGnify/ENA primary metagenome ERZ747223 (study PRJEB28781, sample SAMN06268865) | compost metagenome | isolation source: single cell | place: USA: California, Emeryville, Joint...
TGAAACCTATGAATGAAAATATGGTAAATTCCATCATCTTATATGCATCCTAATCGAACCAACAAGGATCTATCCAATCAAAATCAAACTCCACAGAAATACAATCAAGAAGAACGCAAACAAGCAGTCAAACCAAATACCTTACAAGATTATATTAATCCTGCTGAATCCACCTCAGTTAGCGATCCGAAAGCAGAACATGAAGAGATTAAAGACCCAACCTCTCCAAACTCCCTCACACCTAAAACTTCCCTCATGTACTCTCAGATTTACCACGTTGATGAAGCAGCCTACTATAAGACATATGAAGCAATTTCAAAGACTCATAATGAGCTTCACCCAATTTGAGTGCTGAATGTTGAATCTGCCTTTTACAAAAGTGACCCGAACCGAGCATCCACTCTCTTTGTCCAAGAACTCCTCCCTCTCTACACAACTTCTCCAAAATCAGTCTTCGTAGAAAGTTTCGAAATTCATGGCAACCAAATTTCCTATGCCATCAAGCACTCTCAGACTCTTCAGCAGCTGGTTGATAACAAACGAACTCCAAACAACATAAATCTCGATAAATTGATTACTGATGTTTTCTCTGACGTTTCATTCTTGCGATCAACACTCAAGTTAAGCAATAAAATAAATATTGAATTGAATTCAATTAGTCATATCGATCCTATTGATTCTTCAATGATTGGCAGAGAAATGCTCTCAGCTGTGGAAATGAATCTGATAAGACTCTTGATTCCGAACAGTCAATTTCGGGTGATTGTCAGGAAATCTTTCGTTGGGAATGACGATATTGGAATTGCAAGGCTTTTCAAAAAAAGAATTGCGAGAACTTGCATCATTGAGTAACGTTCATATGTACAATGGAGTTTTGGAGAAACTACTCTCAATGATGAAGCTTCCCAAAGATTTAGAAGTTAAAATTCAGAGAATGCTGACAAGAGATCCCAATATGAAAATAACGCATGAAGAACTGGACCAAACTCAAGCAAAGAGCAGAGAAGCTGGAAATCTTAACCTCAGCTTACCAATCGACGCTCAGGAAAACCCTCAACTAAACCTTCAAGAAAACAAAAATCGAGCTCCTGATTCAGTATCTATCGGCAATAACGAGCTTCAGGTGGGAGAGAATAATGTAGAGAAGACTGGACCAAAATCACAGAGCAGCCAAGAGCAACTTTTAAAAGCAGAACAGGAAAGAATCTCTCCAGACAGAGAAATATCTAAAGATAAGCCTCTAGTTATTGGGAGTTCTGCAGAAGTAATTACAGGGTTGAAGGTTGGTGAATCAAATAAAACGAAAGCTCCGGATAACGTTGATCAAGACGTGAAGGGAGATCAACAGCAGAAGGATCTCAGCTTCTTTTCAGCTGGTGCTGAGAGTAAAAGATCGCTTTTCAGTGGCAGCGGAAGTGAAGAAAGCAGCATTTTCTCAAATCTTAAATCGGGAGACGTCCAAGAGCAGTCAAATTTGCTGCGTTTGTTAAATAATCAAACGTCCACGAGTATAATCCAGGGAAATTCTTTGCTTTCAGAGATGACAGGTGGGCCGTTTAAGAACGAAAGCGAAAAGACAGGCACACAAATTTCGTTGTTTAGCAAAGGGCAAATATGTCCCACAAAAGAGGAGAAAACAGAAGAAAAAAAGGAGGATGATGTGAAGGACACCAAACAACAACCTTCAGGCGACCCTGGAGTTTCTGATTCAACGCCACAATTGGAGGAAGATAAAGAAAAGGGTTCACCGAACACCAGTGGCCAACTCAGAATATCTGAAGAGGCAAAAGCTAATTCACAAGGCGAGTCCACGGCCAAACTCAACCACAATTTGCCTGTGAATAAGCCACAAAACCTGGATGACGAAGAGCAAAAGTTTGCAATCAACCAAGATATTTTTGGAGTGCCCAACGATCTGGAAAGAAATAAACCCATCTCCAAAATACCAGAGGTTGATGGATTTGTGCGTACACAGCCTTCTCATATCACAATCTCAGGCGACGCTAGTAACAATGCTACCAATTTAGAGAACAAAGAAAAAAGCACATCGATGTTTGGAGAAGTGGACCAAAAAGCTGCTAATGATAATATGTTCCCAAAATAGAAGTGCTTTTGGAGCCATCAGGGTGTCCTCTATTCAGTTTGAATTTCATCGCAAAAAATGATACGCATTGGTGGTCTTGGTGGTCTTGGTGGGGGCGGCCTTTCTCTGGAACAGTGGGATGTCAATACCGAAATTTAAAGAACAAAGATGGACATTTGATTGTTGCAATCAATGCGAAGAGGGAGTTACAAGAAAAATCTCTAGAGGAGTTGAGATTTGCAGACTATCAACTCATGAAGCATGAAAATAATCTTCCTGAATCACTAAGACAGGATCTAATTCTCAAAACCCAAACAAAAAAAATAATTTCTCAGCATCTCCAACATCTCCAAACATGTTTGAAGTGCTCTAACCCTCGAAATATTACGATAATTGACTTATCGCTCTGGCCCCTGACTGAACAAACTGTAGGGGAATTAAGCGAGAATACCTCATGGACAAATTTGACAACGCTCAAATTAAGGAATACTGGCTTAGAGGGCAAAGGAGTGGAAGCTCTCAGCAAAAATAAAAGTTGGACTTGCCTCAGAGAGATAGATTTGGAGTCCAATAGTATTACTAAATTGGGTGCGGCTACATTAGTCGCCTGTAAGTCTTGGCCCAACCTAATGATTCTAAAATTAGGAAATAACAAGATCGGTGATCAAGGAGTGATAGCGTTAAGCGGCGACTTTTTATGGACGAATCTAAGGGAATTATTTTTAGAATCCAACGAAATTAGTGAAATTAGTGACGAGGGAGCAGCCGCATTAGATACTAATACATCATGGATTAGGCTAGAGACACTGAGTTTAGGCCTTAATATGGTTGGTGACCGGGGAGTCGTAGCGCTAAGCGATAACTCTTCTTGGATTAATCTCAGGAAACTAAATTTGGAAAAGAACGAGATAGACGACAATGGAATAATCGCACTGGGCAAAAATACTTCTTGGAAAAGGCTGAAGGAGCCTAATTTACGCTATAATAGATTTGGAAACAAAGGGGTAGAAGGATTATGCAGGAACAGTTCATGGACAGACCTCACTATTCTAAAACTACAATCTAGTAATATTACTAGTGAAGGAATAATATTGTTAAGCAAGAACACTTCGTGGAAAAATCTTGAAGAACTCTCGTTACTTTGGAATAATCTTCACCAAGAGGAAGTATTATCCTGCATAAAAGAGAGATGGAGAGGCATTCAATTTTCTAGGTGCTAGTAAAGTAGCACTATTTTCGTTATTTTTATTTTCTCAGTCAACTTGCTATTTTACATTACAAAGAACGAACGAAAGTATTGCGAACTTCGTAAAAATATGAACCTTTTATTCTTCTTTCTATTGCCATATGAAATCACTTTATTTTCAGAACCCTCTCAATATCACACCAGACACTAAACAAGTTCGCAGTTAAATCATCAAAATCATGCAAATTTGTTAACGGTTTTGGATAAAGTCTTGATAGAGTAGTACTATTAAAGAGCTTTTACTGTCACTTTCGGATTTATAAATTTAGTCTCTCTTAACTTTTGATAAAACAACTCACTCTCAGTTCCTTCCGCCTTGCAATACTCCTTCATATACTTCGTATTAAAGAATCCATTCGAATCATAGTAGTTTCCTTCGACCTTCCAGAAGCAATTCGTCAAACTTACCTTACTAATTTTCACTGAGCGTCTGCATGGAATACATTTCGTATTGTTCAGTAGATCCATCAGAGAAAACACTCCCATTCCAATATGAAAAGTTACTAGTTTATCGTACGCGATGCATCTCTCATTCTGACATGTACCAAAAAGGTTGAGACCGAGCATATCTGTTCCTGTTGTCAGGCGATAGTCTGGCTTGCTAGTATTGTCGAAACCTTTCAAGGAGGCGCTCTTATCAAATGATTTCGATTTGGTAATAGATTTGTAAAACGTGGTCATCTTCGGCTTACTGTAGCCGGTTGTCAGCATACTAGCGACTAAGGTGGTGCCATCGCGTATTTTGTTCTGGAGGAGAGTGGATGAGGGGCTAAGGACTTCTCTTCCGAGGTAGAAAACGAAGGTAGTTCGTAATGGATCCAAGTTCAGAAGTCGAGACATGGTGTTTGAGATTTCCTTGAGGATGGTTCCTTTGGGAACGTGAAGGTGGTACACCCTCACGGTCTCAGGAATTTTGACAGAGATGTGGATGAATCGCTGTCTTTCTTCTATAGTATCGGAGTAACACTTAAGAGACATTCTTGTTAGTAGTTTGTGGGATTATATTTTAGCAATAGTTAAATAAAAATTGATAGACTTTGCGCGAATTCGCAATTCGTAAATTTTCATATGATAGATAATGTCTGTATACTTGAACCTGATTTCATTATTTTCTTACGGAAGAAGCCTTACCTAGACAAAAAAGCAAATAATTGAGGGTATGGTTGACTTGATAACATATGAAATAATTCATATATGGAGGAACACAATTCAGATGAGTCAATTTGATTTCAATAATTTCAATTGCAAACTGGAATAAAAAGAAGAATAGACATAAAGGCCCACAGCTACTAAGTATCCTTTATTTGAATGAAAATGAAGTGTAGCCAATAATATAGTAAAATTGATATATATATATTTTTTGTTTTTCCTTGCAAAAAGCAATATCAACTTCAATTATTATTTATTTACCTTTTAAAAATATCGGCTCACACTCGTCTCTCTCTTGAGACATTATCACTGTAGAAAAACATCATTTTATTAACAAATTATGATTGATTAAGAACATTAAACGATAAGAGACCCCTGCTTCAGTTCGAGAAGCATTGATATAGCTCATCCGATCAGAAATTAACTAAGCTTGAAGGATGGGTTTTTGGTTTTGGGATATTTCTCATTGAATTATGAGGTTGTGATTCCTTTCTGTGATTCAAAAAATTTCGATTTCTGATATATAAGGGAAATCCTTCTATAAGACTGCCTAAGAGGAATTTTATTTTAATTTTGTTAAGTGGACACCTTTCAAAAACACAAATGATAAGCCGATTCAAAAACATCGCTCCAAAACTCGGGAAATACGTGAGGAACTTCTCAACCTCAATGGGAAGCACCAACCTCTCTGCATTTAACGTTGATCCTCAAGCTCATCAATTCTCCAAGGAAAAATTAACCGATTTTGGCGAACTTCCCCTCGGCGAAATCCCAGACGCGCTTAAATATGACAGAGAGTTCCGTAACACAACTCTACTCCAGAACTGCAAACTAAATACGATTATTGATGCTTAGATTTCTCGCAACTTCCCAACGGAGTCAGAGTCGCCAGTGAAAAATGGCCATCGAAACTCGCAACGTAAATCTCACTTTAAAGACAATTGAAAGTTGACTATTTCCTTCAAATGCAGTATTTCTGTCTTCATCAAGTGCGGAAGTCGACAGGAGACCACTGAAACAAGCGGAGCCGCTCATTTCTTAGAGCATCTCAACTTTAAAGTAACTTTTTAGCGCTCAATCAAACTAATCCTGGTAAATAGGGTACTAAGAATAGAACAAAGCATCAATTCGAGCTTTCCGTTGAGAACATCGGAGGCCAGCTCAACGCTTACACTTCTCGAGAAAACACCTCATACACAATGACAGTATTCAAAGAGAACGTCCCTCAAGCGGTTGAGATCCTTGGAGACATGCTTGTGAACTCAGTCTACAGCGTGAACCATCTCGAGAGCGAAAAAGGAACGATTTACCGCGAGTTGCTCGAGACGATGAAAGACCAAATGGAAACTACCGTCGAAGCTTCTCATTTCACTGTAACTCTTGCTGAAATTTGAGTACATTGCTAATTGCCTATCATTATAAGAGTTTTAGAGGTCATATGATGGCATTGCCAATTCTGGGCGTCAGAGAGAATATTAGACGTATCACTCAACACATGGTTAAAGAATACCATGCGACAAACTATATCGGACCTAATATCGTGGTTGTCGGCGCTGGAAACGTGAATCACGAGCATCTCACTGAACTGGCTGAGAAATATTTCGGCGGACTCCCAAACAAATCGCCAACCGGCATCGAACCGAGAAATACCGAAAAACCGAACTTTACTCCCTCGATCCTGAGTATGAAAGACGAAGAGCTACCGAATCTCAACGTCGGAGTCTTTTTCGAGGCTCCTGGGTGGTTCAACCCTGACTACTATCCGTTTTTGGTGCTGCAAAGAGTGCTGGGAGAGTACACACAAGACAAACCTACCCTTGTAAATCTGAATTCTCGTAAGGGATTTTCTTCCTTTCGTCGAGTTAACTCGATTGTAATTAGCTGACAGACAATACAATCTCCTGCAGCAGCATCTCCGACAAATCTCAGAATTAGTGATCCAGAAGACAATATATACTCCTTACTCCGATACTGGCCTGTTCGGCAGCTATTTCCACGGAAATCCAGGACAACTCTCTCAAATGATGAGCATCATTCCAATCGTTTTTAGCGAATACTCTCAATATGTACATACCTCATATCATTATAAATTCTCATATATTTCATCGCAATAGATAAATGAAGTTGAGGTCTTCAGAGCAAAGAACAGACTCTACAACGAGCTGTTGCAGCATGAAACAGGAACGGACATTGCTCAGTCTATCGGCAATCAAGTAGTGTAAGCAGATCCTTTGAGTCATGTTGTATAGTGAATCCACGATGTGTAGGTATTTGAACCGAAGAGTCCCAAGGTCTGAAATCGCCCGAAGAGTCTCCAATATCGATTCAAAGGTATTGCAGAAGGTTGTTTTTAACTGGTTCTACGATCAGGTATATCCTTGAATTTCTATCTGAATATCTAACACCAAATTTTTCTCAAAGGATATGGCCGCTGTGCTATGGGGACCACAAAACGAAGTGCCTGGATACAGCACGCATAACCGAGCCGCGAAAAGAAGCCCTCTCGGCTGGAGCGAGAGTTCTTAATTGTTATTCTTAGCTGGCAAAAACGAGTATTTCTTCTTTTTAATTTGTCCAGGGCATTGAATATTGAAAGCGTGTTCTCTACTGTATGCATTTTTTCAATACAAAATCATAGAGGATAGCCTGAATTTACTGAGTTAACTTTCCAAGGACAAGAGCCCTTTGTTGTCTATATATCGAAAATCTATTTGAAATCCAGCCTAACTCACGAATTAGTTCCCGCATTGAGAAAAATATTTTAAGGTCTGAGAGCAGTGCGTATTTTAATTCATCAATTCGTTAGCGTATTTGAATGAGAATAAGAAATTTCAAATTTAAAGTTTATTATCAATTAACAACTTAGCAATTCGAATTTCATTCAATCTCACCCATGGAACACGACGATTTTATCTGTCCAGTCTGCTATCACTGCTACGACGACACAGATCGAGCGCCACGAATGGTACCTGTCTGCGGTCACACCATCTGCACAAAGTGCATTAGTCAACTTCTGAGCAAAATTAAAGAAGATTCAGACACCTTTATCTGCCCGGAAGATAGGTAAGAGCATAATATAATGAATAACAGTCTAATCAATCTGAACTCTGCAGGGCAGAATTTCCCGTTGTAAACCGTGATATCAGCCTCTTTCCGAAAAATTATGCGCTGTTGAAGTTGAACGAGAAGCGACAGCGCTCTGCCACCATTGAGGAGAAAGACCCAGGTCTCGTGTCAGCGAGAAAAAGCACTATTGGCCCCGACGAAGAGGCTGATCGAGCGCTTTTATCAATGAAAAAGCAGGATAAGGCGTCATTCCACGAAGAAACTGTTACTAAGCCCACGACTGAGTTCAAAGCCAATGCGCCAAGCGCACAAGAAACCAGTTTTAGCAATTCAATGTGCAGAGAACATAACCGGAAACTAGAGCTCGTATGCTTAGACCACAAATGCAGGATATGCGCGAATTGCGCGTTATTTGGTAGCCATAAAAACCACGATTTCAGAACCGAAGAGGAAGTCCTCAAAGAAGTTGCTGCCCGTGCTGAGTGCCTCATCGACATGTTTCAGATAATTGACACTAGCCAGAACAAGATGCAAGACCCAAATTTCATCGATCAGCTTAACAGCAAGTTAAGGAGCAAATACGATGACTTGTCTTCTCAAGTCCAAGAGAAATTTAACGTAAATTCGTATCTTTTTGCAAAGGAATTTCTAATTCGTTCCTTCATAGGCCATTATAAGCCAAGTGAGGATACAAGAGCGTAAGGTCCTGGAGGAAATCTCTCAAAAGATATCTGATATGGAAGAATACTTTAAAGATGTCTGTCGATTGCCGATCGATCTTAATGATAAAGTGAATCGCTGGAAAGGCAGGTAACATTGACTCTAATGGGGAAAAATTTAAATATATTCTTTTCATAAAGCGCGCAGCTAAAACTGACATCGCTAAGTGAGAAGACAGAGCGAGGTGAGATAGCCTTTGAGCTCTTAGAGGATCGGTACAATATCAAAGGAGATATCTTGTCCAACGGCGAGAAAATCTGTCTGGAGCTGGAAAAAGCGAATGAAAAACCAGCAAAATCGCTTGATGATATCCTCCAAGGGCTCTCGCTGAGGTTCAACGACTCTTTTGCGACCGCCCTTCAGAACTTCTGCATCGTCTCGTGCGCAAATGATAACACAAATCAAATGAAATACGATCTCGCGCCTCAATTAGATAACTCGCCGAGAAGAAAAATTAACCGGTCGATGACTATCCAGGAAACTCATCATCATCCTCACCATTCATTCCGAGGGACTAATAGCTCCCAGAGCGATATTCATTCAGGCAACACCTCCGGGATTTCAAGCCAAGGAGGATTCTTTAATGGCGCGACAAACAACTCGTTTTCAAGAGTCTGCAGGATGTCTGGGTTCAATGACGATATGAACCTCCTCAACTTCGAGTCGAATCAGTTCAATCTCCTTGATTTTCCTGATCATCTGATTGATTCGAAGAGAGAGATGGGGTCGAAATCACATGACTCTCCAACCGAAAATACGCTCTCTCAGCAAAATCTAATGGGGGGTAGGCCTATCCTCTCTAACTTGGAAAACACTCATTCTGGCCCTTCAGGCCTCGGGGATATCACGAATATCCCTTACGAAACGAGTTCTTTCGTCCCAGAGTACCGAAAAACCGTTGGAGGTGGCCAAGAAGCCAAAGAAGATGTTCCAACTGCCACTATTCAAGAGAGGAAGAGAGGGGTCGGCTCTCAGAATGTTAACTCAGCGAATGTGTCTGATCAGGAGGAAATTTCCAAGATGAAGTCATCAGGAATAATCTCTCAAACGCCAGCTAGAGCGACCATTACAAAGAGAAAAGCGACCACTTTGAAGGTGAATATCAAATTTGAACCAATTGTCGATGGGCTCAAGTCAGGTACATTGGAGACCGTGGACCTTACAGGCGCTGGTAATTAATGAAATTTGAAGAACTATCCATTGATTTGTTGTTTTTGCATTATATTAGAGCTTGGAGACGCTGGGGTTGCTGCGATAGTGGAGGGTTTAGGCGAGAACAAGAAATTAAAGTCATTGAAGCTGCTTCGTAATAAAATCACGGATGAAGGCGCTGCGGTGCTGATAAAGGCTCTGATGGAAAACACAACGCTTACGACCTTGAATCTCACGCAGAACATGCTGACAGACAAGTCGATTGACGCGTTCTTGAATTTATTCAAGGTGAATCCAACGATCAAAACGGTTTATTTCAATCAAAATTCGATAAAAACGATGAATGTAAAAGCGAAGATAAAGGAAATGCAGAAACTTGGCATTAATGTATCAATTTGAGCGAAAATATTTGTATAAACGCTTACCAGCTGATATATTTGAAAATGTCTCACTTTTAAAACTTTATTGTCAAGTATATAAAAAGGATGTTCAATTTCTCATCCCTAGTCTTATTTAGTTCCTGGATTAATAATCTCCAGGCGAAATCATGTTTATTATTCACAGTTCTCAATAGAAAAAACAATCAATGAGCTAAAGTAGAATGAGAGATATGCAGTGCCATATATGAGAGTAGTTAAGAGGAGGCAATGTAATATGTTGAATTTCTTAATGGATAAAAGGGATTTTAAAAGGAATTAGTTGTATATTGTTGTATATCCAGATTTACACTTTACAACTGACAGGGCTGAAAGGTAAAAAGTAAATAAATAATTGGTAAGACGAAAACATTTTAGAAAAAAATAGACGACTTCTCAAAATTTTAGACACAAAACTTCAATATTATCATTATTCATTTTATTAAGGTGCCAATAAATCATCGCTTCAATTTCAGGTGTGCTATAGGCAAAAAATCCATAAACACGGAGAGATTTAAGGTCATTTACATTTTATCAGCTTCGAGACCGTGGCTTTGAGTTGCAGCTCTTGCGTTTTACTTGACGTAACGGCATTTTCATCATTAGGTCTCGGTAAATAGTAGTATTTCTGCGACTTGTGATTTCCTTCCTTCGCAATGTCTTTCTTATTCTAATAATCATATTAAGGTCTATAAGCGATCAATGCAAAGCTTACATATAGTCTTGTGCTGGTCTCGGCTCTAGGGATATTGCTCTCATTGGATTTGAATGAAGATTTCAATGAATTAGTGCCAAACACATGCTCTTGCATGAAATTCGCGATGTTTGTATGCGCTCGATGCGACCCGTTTAGTACCTGGCTATTGTCAACGGAAACATTCGTCGAGTCTCTTTTAAGTTCATTGTTGCTGCTCAAGTTGCTGGTGTATCTCTCTCGCTCTTCTCGACGAGACGGATGGATTCTAAGACCTGGAACCTGCTTCACCAAGCTCGAGCTTGTTGAGGAAATCTCCTTGGATGAGTTGCTCTGATAATTCGCTAGCGCGTATTCAGCCCTTCATGAATGATTTCGTGTCACAATTAATAAGAAAGAAAGGAAATGTACTGTAGCATTTTCCTACGATCAGTGATGGTGTTTTTATCTGGTATATTTTTGTTTAATTTATTCATTTTCTTGAGTTCTTCTGATTTTCTTATAATCAATTGGCTATCTTTCTGCTTGTTCAGAACCGGCTTTGAGAGAATCTTCGATTCCTTTTCTGAGACCGTAGGTATTGTGGTTTCACTAGTGCTTGTTTTGATTTCTTGATCCGACGTCGTCGGCAGAGGTGATTTATCAATTCCCTTGGAATTTGCTTTGAACTAAAAGAAATATTAATTTATTTTCTTCCATTATTCAGGTGTAAGGTTACGTGGTCAGTAAAATTCGTGTCCATCTTGTTTCGAATCGGACTGAGTGAAAAAACTGAAATTTGTTTAGGTTTCGAGCTCACATTTTGACTAACAGAAGGTTCAGTTTTTTCCTCCTTAGCAACCGGAATTGCAGGACGAACGCCCTTGGAAAATATATCTCGACTGGGAGATAACGGCTTTAAATAGTAACTAATGAAGAAGAGGACTCATTTAAGTTTCGTATTGCATAGGTAAAGTTACTTAGGAGAGTTTTTTCTCAGGCCAGTCGGAAGGGCGAAGCCTCTACTGCCTTCATTTTTGGCTTCATTAGAAATTGGAGAAATATCCTCACGTTTGATCGGCATCCCAAAGCTTATCTTTGCTCCTTCTAAACTCCTGTTGATCTCAGTCTGGTGCAATGGACTTGTAGCTTCCGGTGTATTTTTCTGACTCGCTTTGCCGTTCATTTTCTTCACTGGTGTTGTTTCTCTGGGTCTATTTTTAACCCCTTCACGGTCAGGTATCATGTCTCCTAAGCATTTGTTATTTTTCTGCCGAATAATATTCAATTTACTCAGTTTAATCGGTGGTATTTTGGTAAAAGCGCGCACTTTAACCACAATGTCTTCGTCGTCGCTGACCTCGCTTGCATCCTAGATGATAGTATTTAAAAATCTTCTAATAACAGTCGCGTCTACTCCTGATGTTAGGCCTCTTTGGTACATATTATTCTCATGTAAAGTGTGCTTCATCAGGTTTCGATATTGATTCAAACTCGGAGAATGATAGCGTCTCTGGCCTTGCACTGGAGGACTTTTACTCTTTGCGTGGACTTGCACGGAAAACGTTTGCTCTTTCTTCTGTTCTGCCACTTGTCCCCTGTAACTCAATGAGATCCCGTCTGCAGACACATTCGACGTAGGCGATTTGCTCCGTGAATCAGGTGTATTCAGCTCACAATCTGTCTCTATTAACCGACGGAATATCTAAGCTATTACCTGCATTATTCTGTCCACGCTTATTAATATTGCTGTATCTGTCATATATCGCCTGCAATGGAGATTTCGATTTCGGTTTATTCTCAGCCATAGTGCCATCTATTGAAAATAGTTCAATTTGCTAATAATAAAGTCTAAGACATACTCGTAGAGGGTCGGGCCCGAGGAGGATTATTCTCTGCAGACTGTACAAGATTGATTTTCGCTTGTGGAACCACTTTCGAAAGCAGGTTAGAAACCAGAGGCTTTTCATTCTGCGCTTTGCGAGATACGTCATAAAAACTATCAAATAACACTCACGAAACTCTGCTGGAGATCTCGTTACCTTTTCTTCTCGAGCTCGCCTTGAGTGACGACAGTCTTATTCGAAGCCAATGTGTCATATGATGCTATATTACGGTTTGGACTTAAACTCGTTCTCGCAGCGAAATTATGCTGTTTTTTTATGTGATCCCATTGGTTCTCGAGGTCTTCGATGCTTTTTGAGGAATTCGAGCGTTTGATCAAAGGGCTCGTGGCGTTAGCGCGGTCATTTTCGATATTTGTCAATATCTTATTCAAATTGGCCAAGTTGCTGATGTTGTTGCGACCGTAGTCGAGTCTGGGGCTGTTCGCTGCTGATCTCGACATCCTTGCTAGCATTCTCTCCTGCCGGAAGTTCTTTAACTCAGGCTTTGACGATGCTTTGAAATTGTTTCCGAAATTCGATGAGCTGAAACTCTCGTTAAACATTCCACGGGGAGGGATCTCGGACATGTCGTCATAACTCGAATCTTTCTTGAAGTACTCGCTGACTTTTGTGGTTCGATCCTCGAGAAAATCTCTCGAGTCGATATCATAATGCTCTTTGCTCATTTGATTTCCCAACGTCGATATATTTGATTTTTAAATATTTCCAGATATGTATGTTAGCGTTAGAAAATTCAAGCAATCACGAGAGAAGCCACTTTCTTCTTCGATGGATTCTCTCGTAAAAAGTGATATGATAGGACTCATTAACTTGCTAACAGAGAGTAATTGAAGGTCTCTCACGGGCTCGATAGGCAGTTAGAAAGTAACGCTTGATCTTAATAGATGAGATGAATCTTAGGATATGAGTTATCAGTAGCAATACCCTTTTCATTAGTCTTTTTCCTTAAAAACTACTTGATTAATGTACTATTACTCATCTCTGACCCTTTGAAAGTGGGTAATAGCCTTGTTCCCTTTAAGAGAAATTAAACATTACGGACGAAATATATGAAAACCTTTCTCGCTGGAAGTAACTATAACTATGACATGGAAATTCTAACATATTTTCTCTCTAAGATGCAAGCAATTGGGCTTCTCTGGAAAATTACAGATGATCAAAAGTTTATATGATGAAAATAAAGTACAAGATTTCAAAATATATATAGTTTTATCAGTATAATATAAACGAAACAGCATGTATGAATGCTAATAATTTCGCTGACAATTTCAGCTAAATAGCAGCGGCGTTTCTTTTCATTTCCTCTGCCAAAGTTCTTTGAATGAGTGCTATTTCATTATCGAGTTCCAAAATCTCGTCTTTCAAGACCTCATCCTCCTCTGAATTATGCAAATCTTCCTCGCTTGAATCTCGAAGAGGCCTATGCATGCTCTCCTCGCCGCCATAAGACCGACGCATTCCCTCTTGACCATACAATTCATGATCTGCCGCTTTTGTTGCAATGTTATCACCATCAGCTCGGTATTCCCTCTCACCCAGATATGAAATATCAGCCAAGATATTCTCATGGCTGATCTTTGTAGGGTTCATGTAGTACGGGTCATCATCTTCGGAATCGTCTTGACCGTTTAGAGGCTTGTGCTCGATGAGAGACCGTGAAAGAGGCAAATTTGACTTATAATGAGGAGGCTTTTGGCTGCTTGTTTGCTTCAGCTCCATGCTGAAGTTCAGCGGGTTACTCAGGCTGATTCTGCTTCGAGAGTCATCCAGCTTTGAAGGTTTGCTCTCGAAATCAGTGCTGATCTGCTTCGAGGCGGACTGCTGAGTGAACGAATTCGTCGATTTGCGTGGGAAATCGATCAAATCAGGTGAAATTCGGACTTTCTTCTGACTGCTGGTTCTGACTTTCTGTTGGCTGGAGACAGTGTGTCTTATTGGCTTTCCAGGACTTGTTCTAGCTTGTAGAGTCCCTTCAAGGCTGGTTCGATAGAAATTCTGAATGTTTTTCTCTCGCGTTTCGAATGATCGCTCAAACGCTTGGAGTTTCGCGTGGACGACTTTGTTCTCCTCGATGATCTTCAATAGTTTTTGCTGTGAGAGAGAGGGAAAAGAGTTAATTCTAGCCATGGGTAATAGAAAGGCTACTTCGTTTCGCTTTAAAGACTCTTCATATTCAGCGACTTTTTCGTTTAACTTAACATTTAGAGCTTTTATCTTGGAGCTTTCATCCTTCATTCTTTTTACCTTTTTCTCGAGGGCATCAATCTGTAGGGGGAAATGTTCTAAGCAACCTCAATATCAAAGAATTTACTTTTTCCTGGCTTTCCTTTTTTTCTTCTAATCTCACATCATGCAGTTCTTTGATCTTCTCTCTCAAGATATTTGTATTACTACGGAGTTTATTCACCGAGTCTCGATACTGCGCCATCGTTTCCTGAGCGAAATTAGCTTAATTGCTTCTTCAATCACGTTACCTTATGCTTGTTTTTATTCTTTATCAATTGACTCTCAAGCGATGCAATTCTGCTCTTCAGCTCAGAGTTCTCAGCTTCCAAGCGTATTATACATTCGCTAAGCTCCATATATGATTCTACTTCCTTTTCGTATTCTTTTCACAGCGAATAAGCACATAAAATGCCATTTTATTACCTGCTCCATGCTCTTGTTCCAAGCTTTTGTTACGCAATATCTCAATAGCATTATTAAAACTCACGTCTAGTTTCCTACAATAACCGTCAATAACTGATTGAAAACAATGATTTTACTCAAAATTCTGAGATAAGCGTGAGTATAGCTTCGGATCGGCACTCTCAAGCGCTCGTTGAAGTGAGCCAAGAAGCGCTTTTTGTTTATGCATGTTGTTAAGGATCCTATTTTTCTTCTTCTCAGCAGTTCTCTCAACATTAAGGAAATCTTCCTTCAGACTGAAGAAATCTTCCTGCTTTCTCATATGATCTTCCCTCGATTCCGAGGTTAGTCTGGCGATTTCACTATTCATACATTAGAGCTTCTCTCGCGCCTCTCTTAATATACCTCTTCAGCTGGCTATTCAAGTAAGTCAGTTCCTTATTTTCTGTTTCTTGTTCAATCCCTTTATCCATTAATTCTTTGCATTTCAGCTATACACAGGAGAATCGTAAGGATAATTCATTATGAGAGATGAAGCACCTCGAGTCGTTTGATTTGCATCTGGAGCACAGAGTTCTCATGCTGAGATTTCGAGAGTTCTTTGTTCAACGAGATGTATTTCGCTTGGCTTTCATTCAAACTTTTCTTCGTCCTAGCGAATTATCAATGGATAAGTCATAGCTTATTGATATTGTCTTACATTTGAAGATCCTTTGAAAGAGCTTTGAATTCAGTTGCACTGTGGATCTGCTCGCTGTCACGATCGCCTCCTTTGCTTTGGGTACTTCCTCCTGTTATTTGTGAAATTATGAACTCATGATATTAGGAAAGGAGGTACCTCGTCGATAGGGGTTTGATCTATCTTGCGAATAAGAATCATTAGGCAAGTTGCTATCGTATGGGATGTTTTCCGTGCTTTCCGGCGAGAAGCGGCGCGAAGAGCGTCTTGAGGGGTTTGCGAAGGAATATTGTGATTTTTGAGTCTTTGGAGTGCTGTCTCGAGAATTCGCTGCTTCGTCGTTAAAACTAGTCCGTTTGTTTTGACGATTTCTCTCTTGGGACATGTCAAAGCGTGCTGCTTTTTCGTTTTTCGTGCCTGATACAATTGCGTCTAGGCGGCTCTTCATAAAAAAACTTCGAAATTTTGAACGTTAAAACTTTTGCAAAATAACTAAGAAATATTGTGTTTGAAAGATCTTTCTTAGCAATAACCCAATATTGTGATTGCAGCATACAACAAATAATTTTCGTTTCTACACAGTCAAATGGGAAAGTATCATTCAAAATTCAAGAGAAACATTAATTGTGAATAGTCTTTCGCTTCTTTTTCCTAGCAAGAGCCATAATCATGTCAGATGGTGCATACCATTCGCAATACTAGTCTCAACAAATTGCAAGTAACCATTAATCTATGTTCATTCCAACCAAAAAACAAAGGATTATAGTGAATTATGCCTCACATCACAATTTTCTCACAGGATGCAAGTATCATATGCAAACTGTCATGAAAAATATAACAAAGAAGAAGATCCAACTCATCATAAGTCGCCGGAAAAAATGCATTCGTCGGTACATCAAGACAACCTTCTCACTCCGACTGAAATAATTCATTGTTCTAATTATAATTAATTCCACCCTTTAACTCATTCCTTTTTAGATCTCTTCATCAAGATGCTGTTTTTGTTTTGTAAACTGTAACGTATGTCAATGGCGTTCTTCGTTAAAAAATAGTACAAGGGCAGCCATCAATATGATCTTTGTTGTAATCTTTCCAATTCTCGACCTCCAAGACCTGGTTTGCTGATTCCTTATACCACAACCGATGCTTCTTGCTGTCAGGCTCGATATCAACGCCATAGCTGTCTTTCCGTTGTCGAAACTGTGCCTCTTCAGAATAACGTTTGCTTTTCTTTAAAATGGAAATGGGCTCTTTTTCTTTCTTCTCAATCATCACCGAGCTGTTTCTTGAAGTATCGGTCATTTCATCGACTTGAGACACCTTGCTGTCCTGCCTGGTGGGTGCCTCTACTTTTGCCTCATCTAATTTGGAGTCTAGGGATCCTCTGGACATGATTGGTAACTTAATTAGATTTTGATTATCAGCTCTTGGCTTCGTAGGAATAATGCTTTGGATTTAACATTGCAATTGAGGATATTTTAATTCATTCAAAAATGTTCGAGACTATTAATTGATGAATGAGAATACCAACAAATACCCCATTTTTTTTTTTACTACATTGGAGCTGCCATCACCACGGTTTCGATGATAAGCGGGAGAAATTAGTGCTCTTAAGGAAAATATGACATTTCGTGGCATAGTCATAGTCCTTTCCATTTGAGTTCAGGCGGGATGAGACTCGAAAATTTTACGAGAGGAATTTAATCGAAGGAATCGGAATTAAAAATTATTACTGAAATGCACTGAATTGTAGAACAAATCGGAAAAATCAAAAAATTAATCGAAGATTTCTCGCCCAATCAGAAATAGTTCGCTCAATCGGAGATCTTATCGAAGTTTTTACTTATTCAAAACTCTTTTTCCGAACTTAATGGTTCTCTTCGAAGGCGTTAATGCATCGGTGAATAATCATTTGGAAATTCTATTCCTTCTGAAGTTGTCATCATCGGTTCTAAAGAGTATTCCCTTGGAACTACATGTGGATCTAGCTATCTTTGAGATCCGATGAGATTTATGAAAAAAGAAATGACAAAGTTAGTATTTGCCCTCGTTGCTTCATTTCTAGCAATCCGAGTTCCAGCAGCAACCCCAAACCTTGAATTTCAAATAACTTGAGGAGATATTAGCTAGTTTCTGCACTGTAGATTGCTTTCCGTAGAGTATATTCTAATTAAGTTGCTCTTGAGGCTTTTGCTGAAATAAAAATCGAGAAAAAGCTCTTTTATCATTAAAGCAATAGTACTCTTTGCTCGTGATAATTATTTCCTAAAAACGAATTAGGAGTTGTGCTAATGCACCTAATAATCATAATATCATCATCATCGGGCACTAAAGCTTAGATTGCGTTATGTTGAGCCTCATACCAGCCACATACCAGTCACATTAGTCAATCCACACTTCATTATTTTCCTCTGCAAATTGTGAAAACTGTTCCAAATATTAGAAGAAGTATGATATCTCAACGAACAAATAGTTGTTAAATTTTGAAATTTATTCCAAATTAAACTCCATAAGTCACTAAGCTAAAAGAACCCTCTTGCTTCCCGCAAACAAATACCTATGGTATAACATCCTCCTGCGACAAATCCTTATCCTATTTCTTAGAGAAGTATCGTCAAGCAACCCAATGGCTACCCCCAAGTGGTAACTTCTACTCCATTTCTTGATTTTCTCAGCATCTTAGGTCAACCCAAGGAGACCTCGAAACGAAAGCGCGCCTGTCGGCTCTAAGGAGAACAAAGAAAACGAATTTTATGATCCCAATCCCCAAACAAACATAATCTCAGGAAAACCGAGACAGCTGATGCATCTAAGCGAGTCTATACTCGGAAAGACAATGGGTAAGCGAAATTCCTTCTATGTTCCTCTCTGAAGGTCGTCATGCAATAGTAACCAAGGGAAACACACCACGATTTGGGACGTTGAGGAACGGCGAGATGAAAAAACAATCCTCATTCAAAAGTGGAGTGACTACCAATGGTAGCTCAACAGAGAAACTTGAGGCTGAACCCGTCCCCGAAAACATCACCACTGAATTGGAATCGGTATTGAAGCCGCAAAGCAATCGCAATTCGACGCCGAGCTCGCCGCATACTACATCCAAAGGGGATACTCAAAGCTGCTCTGATAACTCTCCAAAGCGACGGACTCCGGGAGTTAAGCATCCTTTAGTGAACAGAAAATCGCCGATATTCGCGAAATTCGGCATGGATAACTCTCAAGACAACAGCTCCGACAGTGGCAACGTCAGCAACTTGGATTCCACAAAGTTTCTCTCTAAGCCGAACACGAGTTCATCGCAAAGGAATGAAATCACTGTCCATGATTATCAGCAAGATGGCCAAACCGCGCCTCTAACGAACATCGTCAATCGGTCTGACCTCTTCTCTATCATAAATAAAACCAGGATCAAGAGGCACTCGCTTTTCGAATTAAACGAAAGGCCGAAGGCCGATGGGAATGTAACGCTGCCTCATATGAACAACCAATCGATGAGTCAAGCAGCTGGGAAGGAGAACCGATGCAATGAGAGTGATAGCTGTGTGAATGGCGGTGATCAAGCCAGGATGAGCTTCGGAGATATGAAAAACACGAACGTCAGGTCCAATCGAGTGTCTATAAAGCCGAATAAGAGGTCGAACAGCCAGCTTCCCAGCGATTTTGCGGTTAGATTGGCGCTCGCAAATAGAAAAGGAGAGTCTTTTGAAAATCAAGGGAACGCTGTTCGGACGTTAAATTTCCAAGGCGAAAGAAGAAGCGAAGGAAATCAGAACCCCCAGACGTTTAGACCTGATGACCAGAATAACGTGGAGGATTTACAACTGAATCAGAACGCGTTAGTGATGTTTGATTTCGGAAGCGCTGAGTTTGATAAAAAAGAGAATGCGACACGGAAAGCGCAAGATTTGTATGGGAAACCAGCATTAAATAGTCTGCAAATTTTAGATATTTCAGCCATTACGCATGCCAACGCCAACGCGAATGAGAAGTCCGTGCTGAATACTACAAAGGACGATGAGATGATCTTGGACTGCCTCAACGCTTCGAATACGCACCCATTGAACCCGCTCCTTAACGAAAGAGATCTAGGGAATACCCAACAAGTTCCTTCGCTCCAAGAGACACTCCAAAGAGGTCGCTATCAACCTGAACCGCAATCAGTCCGCAACAAGACTCAGCAGAATCAGCGCTTTATATGGCAGAGAGAGCCAGCGCCGCATATTCTCGAGTTCAACGACCCGATTAGTATTGAAGATCAAAGTCTCATTGTGCAGCAACAGGCTACAGTGCAAAACGGCGATAAGCAATCATTTTTCATTGACTCTGGCGTTATAGAGAGTTTTGATAAGCAACCCATAACAATTGTCACCTCGCCTCCAAATATCCATAACCAAACAATCAGAATCATTACCCCTCTTAAGACTCTATCAGGGTCGCAAACGGGCTGGGTGATTGAACGGCCAGGCCATGCATCCTCAAAGTAAGCAATTCGAATTTAAGCCATTATTCATGATTTATTCACAAGAGAGAAGATCACGAATCATGCGAAAGGGCTAAATCAAATTCTCGCGCAGAACCTCCATAAGCATTCTTCAAGCGACGGCGGGCCTCTCGACGACCTCGAACAGTCTCTGCCCTTACCCGGAGGACGTATGAGAGCGCCTAAATCCGAGAAAAACACGAAAACCAAGCATTTTTACTTTGTTTCTTCGCCGGTGAGGTACAAGTCAAACCAAAGAAAATGCCAGAGTCGTCAGTCACAGAACGAGGATAGAAGCGCTAGAATTCAACAATTGTACCTGCCACCGAAGCCATTCACCTCTCAAAACAACTGCTTCCGCAAGGAACGGTTTGGACATAATGGACGAGCGACCTCTTCGAAGATGTCCTTAAGAGCTTCTAAGCCGTTAATGATGGTGGTTAATGTGCAGAATAACGAATTCAATACGAGCTGCACCCAAAATGACATAACAAATGCCAAGGACGGATCGCTGATAAACCGCAGCATTGAAACTGAGATGAACATGTCTAAAATGCAAGGGTTGACAGGATTAACGTCTCCTCCCTATGGAAAAGTCGTGAGAGGCGTCGACGTGAACGAGGTTTTTAATCTGAAAGAAAAAGTCAAGATGTTAACGGTAAAAAAGAATTTCCATTGTAATGTTGTAGCTGATATATGGTTGAAACGAAGGACCAAGATAAAGAGAATAAGCGAACGATAGAGAGGATGCGAGTTCAGTTGGAAACGCAGAACAAACAATGGAGTAACAAAATGGAAGTGATGGTAAGATAGAGCCTGTAGGACGTTATCATTGAATTGTTACTTTTGTATTAGATGAAAAAATGGCGAAATTTGATGAATCAGCAAAGAGATTACTACGAGAACCTGCTCAAGCAAGAGAAAGAGAACAACCATATTCTAGCCAAATATCAGAACAGCTGCATTGATGGAGAGCATCAGCTAATGACCGAAACGCAGTCTTTTATTAGCGAAATGACAACTTTAAAATCAGCCGCTGTGGCAGACCAAAGAGTGCCTTTTAGAAAAAACCGTGCGGCTTTGTAATCATTTAAGAGAACTATATAACTTGTCCATGTTATAAAGTCCTATTTTATTCAATTGTAATAGCTTTTTCCTATAACTTAATGCATTATTTATCTCCTCCATTGAATTAGCATTTTCCCTTTATTAATAATATCAACCGAACTGAGACCCTTATATCTGCAATAAATAACCTCCTACCGCAACCCTTCAAAAGAATTTAATCAATGCTGCTCTTTAATATCTCAGTCAATAAGGACAGAGTTCTGATAAGCCAGTTTTTTCTCATTAGATCAATGGATTTGTATTGTAATTAAAAGAAATTGTTATCTAAATAGCACGCAAGCAATTGTAATTTCATTCATCTAAAATCCAAGAAAGAAATTGAAGAAATAACGTCTTCCTTCAACACTGTCATCAAGACACACTTTTCCTTTCTGTAACGCAAGCTATCGAAAGGTCAGCATTCATGATCTAAAAATACATACCTCAAGCTTTGATCTCGCAACGAGGAGCGGAAGTTTCGATTTTCTGGACAACTCTTCAGCGGAGATTCCGAACCACATATCAATATAAGGTTTAATATTTTGCTCGTAGTCCTCATCGGAATTGAAATTTGCTATACCATGATCATTACCAACAGAAAATTCCAGAAAATTACTCGACTGAATCACTTTAGTTCCTTTGCTGATTTCCACCACGCGGATCGGTAAGTTCAACACCGGAAGCCGCTCGCATGCAAGGAGGAGGTCTTTTGCGGTCACCAGCGCTTATATGAGGAATAATGGTTAGTTTTGATTGAAGATCTTTGTTTGTTTTACATATTTTTCTTTTCTCGTTGAGATACCAAAAGACGTCTATCAGCGATACCATTCCTCTGTATCTTTGCAGCAGTTCCTTAAGCCATTATAAAGAGTTGTTTCCAGCGATGTTTACCTTAGAAACGCGCCAGATATCCTGTGCGAGCTCATCGTAGAATTTCTTTCCTGCTTCGCTCCTAACAACACGCTTAGAGCTAATAAAGCGCGATATTTATTACTTTGTGATCACACTCACATCGCCGATTGAGGACAGAATGTCATCGATTTCACCTATTAACCCATTGAGGTCTCTTGGCTGGGTAAAGAGTGGTTACTTGTCTCAGAGTTTGGATCCTTTTGGATGCTTCCTTTCAAATCTTTAATGATCTCTCTGAGCTTTTCGGACTGTTTTATCAGCGAATTGATATCAGTCGCCGATGTCCCGACAACAGCCTTGACGGATTTGACCTCTGAGGCCATTTTGTCTCTGATTTGGCTCATACCGCCATACAGGCTCGACTCCGATAGAGTTTTTGTATGCTACGTTAATTCGTGTATGATTAGAACTGGAATGTCTGTCCAATAGATTAGTCATACCAACCAAGCTTTCGTCGACAACGCTACTTGAAGTTTATCGTTGATTTCCTTTACATTCTTGTAATCAAGAGTGAGATCCCAGCCGCTAGCTAAATAGATGTGAAGCGAATAAGTCTTGGTAAAGAGTCCTGTTCCCTGGCAATTGAGGATAAAAATTTCTTAGAAATTGTTGCATGGTCATTTACTTTGATTTCGCTGGACTTGATAAGCTTTAAAGGCACTTCTAATGCGGTTTCGAAGCCTCCGGTATAGTCGAGTTTGATTCTGTGAGTCGTGAGCTTCAATACAAAGCTGAAGTTCCCTTTTATCTGTCTAATCGAAGAAAATCAGAGGGTTGAGGTGAGCAATGGTCCAAATACTTGTCGGTTAGTTTCACATCGTTGTAAGTCGCGAGAACGCTCTCATCTGCGAACTTTTCAGAGGTCGCAGGGCTCACGTAAAGCGGATGCTTGTAGATTAAATCCAGAGACATTGTTACCAGAATAAATAAACTAAATATTAGAGATCTGAGTCCTAATGCACTCAGTTAATACACAAATTGAAGAAGCACTCAGAAAACGAATTCTTCATGTTTCCCAGTGCATTTGCCCCAATATTCTATAAAATTTCATCACAACAGCTCATAGTGCTCTCCATTATCAGACATAGAGAAAGGTTGTATTTGTACAAAGACATTATTTTTGTTAGTTCAGTTATTATCTGCTAACACAGAATATATGGGACATAATGTTAAGTTCTACAGATATACTATCGAAAGCGATGGAGGAAAAAAAATACAAATGAATAAATAAAATTGCTTTTCCGAATTTGTCCGAAAAGCAGCTCTCGACGCATTACTTTGATAAGATTCAAATAATACAATTCAATTCACTTACAATGAGAAAAATCCCTTCACATTCCTTCACTTTTTATATTCTCTTTGCCTAGCGAAACAATATCCATGCATTTATTCTCGTCTGTGCGTACATTCGAGAGCTTCGGCTTTATGCTCACCAAGACTTCCTCGGGAATGTTATCTACGTTCATATTGTTCTCCATTAAAGCCTTCTGTCCTTTGATAAAGCTCTGGAAGCTCGGCCTAGGCGCGGATTTCCTTTGAACCTTTATCTGCGAGAGCATCGAGACCTCTTGTTTATTCAGCCCGATTTTGTTTTCTAAGAAACTCTCAATGATACATTCCTTCTCAAGCAAGGACCTCATATGTCTCCAGAGATCCTCGCCCTGCTTCTTCATCACGGCTCTTCTGCCTTCCAGCGCCTTTAAAATCGCTCTGAAAAGCGCCTTGCAGCTACCGAGGGTCAATTTATACTGGAGATCTGCTCCCAAGTTCTTCACAGTTTCGCAGAGCGACTGGAAGGAAAACTCGCAAATGGCCGCATTTTTATCGAAGCTCTTTAAAGAGAACGCGACAATCGCCGCGTCTCCAGCGCAGTTGGTCTCGATCTCCTTCACTACCCTCTTCGCTTCAGCTTTAATGAATCCTTTGTCCGAGGTTGTCTTGTCAAGGATCAATGGGATCATTATTGACAGGAATTCCTGAGGAAGCTCCTTTGTTTTGTGGTTAGAGATCACCTCTTGAAGGAAGATCAGCGCCTGTTTTGCCAAATTGCTTCGCAGGCTATCCATGTTTTGAATAATGAAATCAGGAAAGACGGTTATCTTCGCATTCAGGGCCAAGTAATGGAATTTATTCAGGATTCGGAGATGCTCGAGCAGCTCGAAGTGCATCTTCCAGTCAGTGTCGGTTTTTGTTCGCTGTGCCAATTTATCAAGGACTACGTCCAAGTCGTCTTCTCCTTGGTAGAGGTCAACGAGGTTCTCGTAAGAGGTGTAGAGGAGACTGGAGGATATGGACTCTTGGGAGATGTCTGAAAGGTGGTCCTGAGGAGTGTCTTGGCTCATTGAGTCTTTGGCTTCCATGCTGGTGTTATTTATCATGCGCAGATTTTTTTCCTCCTTTATGAGATTTGAATTTTGGTTTGTATCTAACAATTAAAAATTTTGCCGGGTACGAACGATATCAAGATTGAACTTTTTTCTAACGGCAGTGAATAAGATTTTATTTTTCTCCTTCAATTACCTTGAATCACTTAAAAGGCTATTTATCTTGATTACAATGCGACCCAGTCTCAAAGGGACCATACTAAACATGAGGTACGAATATTCGCGGAAATTTTTCAGCATGATAATCATTTTCTTAATGTGTGATAGTCATAATTTGAGGTGAGAATTTTTCCTCAGCCTAGTAACTGGAGAGTCATTTGTTAGAAATGCTAGAGATATTGATGGTCGTCTTCAAATAAAGGTACAAAATTTCTCAAGGGAATATAGTATACACTTGGGATTTATCAGCTTAACCTTAATGATAAAGGCGACTCTGAAGGGATCATTAATGATAACTTGATTCTTTACAACTGTTGGTTCGCACAAAGTAAGTATTCTAAAACGAGAAGGAAATTTTCTGGGAAGCTGTTCTTGAGAGAAATTATCACTTTTTTTACTTGATTTCGAAAGATCCAAGCAGTAAATTAACTAGCCGTTCTTTAAATAAGACGCACTCGAAATTCACATGATATAGGGTAAAAATTCTGAGACCGAAAAAATTCTCAACACATGCGAACAAACGAACCTCATGTGCTTGGAGCAGTTCAGATCAAAGACGGACTGTTTATCGGTGATGCCTACGCAGCGCAGGTTGGTCACTCCCATTGGTTTCGTGATATTTACAATGCTCGATAGGATCTCGACTTCATTGTGACTAACAAAGTCACGCATATTATTAATTGTGCAGGAAAGCAGATCCCAAACCATTGGGAGGCCGTCGGAGTTGCTTATTTGACTCTTAAATGGATGGAAACAGACTCCCAGGTAAATAGATATGAATTCGATTAAATTCCATGGGAAAAATAGAATCTATTCGATGCTCAAGACATCTTGCTGAACGAAATATATCGGTTTATTGAAGCCACGCTACTGAAAGGAGAGAGCGTTTTGGTGCATTCGTTGAAAGGGCAAAATAGGAGCTGCTGTGTGTTAGCGGCTTACTTGATGAAGAAATACCGCTGGACTCTCTATAAATCGCTTGAGTACTTGAATTCAAGGAAATCGAACCTGGAGATCAGAGCGAGTTTCTTTAACCAGCTGCTGAAACTTGAGAGCCGATTAGAGAAAATCGGACAAGGAGCGCGAACTTCTAAGTGGAATGAGATTAGCGATGACCCGAAAAATATCGAGTCTGAGGAGCTACTCCTAACGAACACTTTTTTGAACTCCAAAAGAGTGGTAGTGGAGGATAAGAGCGAGGAACCTTCTCCAGTCACTAGTATATACTTTTTGTATTTCAAGCAATGCGAAGTTTATTAATTGATAAAGAAGGAGGAGAAGTGAAACCTAGAGTGCGCTTTGATGACCACGCCTTGAAGATAATCTGCCCAAAAGAGAGGAAAGCGGTCAAGACTCAAGCGAGAGAGTTAACAAAGACTAGCTGTAATGCGAGACCAAGGACTCCTGGCAATTGCCTCACAGTTGTGAAATCAATATTGAAGGTATAAATCTGCTCTCAGGCAAAGAAAATATAAAATTCGTAAGGGCTCTGGGAAGATTTTTCAGATAAAGCCTCAAGACGTCGATGTGAATGGTGGGCTCAAAGAATTGGATGCGAACGCTCCGTTGCAAGGGCCAGCGAATATAAGAGGAAATATAATCCACATAACTGTGAATAATTTCATTACGAATTCGAATCTCACCACCACACCAAAGAAAAACCTAGACAACAGTCACTGCATTGAAAATTTAAGTAAATATCTACACTACAGCCCCAACTGGAAGATTTATTCTTTTAAAGATCAAGAGAAAGTAACAGCCAGTCCAAGAAACAAAAAGTTCATGGAGCAAGGCCCAAATAGTCATCGCCAGAATGAAAACGCAATGGAAAGGTCAGAGGACTTGTCTTTCGATAGTAAGTCTGCTTATTCGATTCCTTGCTAATTGCTTCTGAAGCAGTCAAAGACGATAAATTTAGGAGAAGCGATGGGTTTTCATTAATTTCGAACTTGAAAAAGCTAAAATCTCCCAGGATTGTGCAGAATAGCCCCCAAGATAGCACGAAAACCAAAGCTGTTGTTCGGAAATTTCGGTTTACGGTAAGTAATTCTTCCAAGAAGCCCACAATGCACGTTTATGGTAAGCAAACCACACCAAGATCAAATGAGCAGCTTTCAGATCGTAAAACCGAAAACACAATCAACTCTGTCCAAGACAATAACGCCTTCTTATCGTATGGATTGAATGAGATCACAAGGCAGCCAGCCGAAAAAGATTTGAAGGCCAAAAGCGCCAAAATCAGTTCTCAAAGCTATGAATCAGAGAATCGAGGTCCCAGTTACTCCAAGGGTATGAATTCTGGACCCGGAGGACTCGTCAAGTAATTTGCGTTTTCTTACTAAATCTAATGAACGCATATAGACCCAAAAAAGCGTTCAGGATAAAGGATTTGGCCTTGGCTGATTCAAATTTCAATTTTGCGACTGAAGAGCAAGTTTACAGCACTCCTAGGGATAGATTGACCCCGAGACCAATGACCGCCCCAGAGCAACCTATGTTCGCAGGTTCTAAATGTAAATTTTCTTTGATTCGAGCAAATCTTAATTTATTATAATAGCTATGACAAATTTCTCGTTAACTCAGAGTTCTACTCCTCAAATCAGGAAAGGAAGAGCATTAGGTAAACTGCAAATTTGTTGAGACTTCCTGACTTTGGATTTTCTAATTTACCAGTAAATACGCAAGGGCAGAGACAATCTAGCATTCAGGCTTCAAGAGAGAGTAATTTAGCTATTAATTCTGAGAGGGAAAGATACCGAAGTTCCTCGCCTTCACAGCAGAACGGATTCTTGTTTGTTCCTTTTAGAAAGTTCTGAGCAATGGCGCCTTCGTGTTCATAGAAATTCGCTTAGTAATTAGTAATTCAATGAGTTTATAAATTTGGGAATATGATAGCGAATCAATTATTTCTATATGTATCGAGGTTTTTTATATATATCTCTCTTGATTAGAAACTGGATACGCTCCAATTGTTTATAAAAATGATCTTCAAATAAATTGAATTCCCATTAAATCTGTTTCCCTGAAGGGCAACTATTCAACCCACTAAATTGGGGTATTATAAATTCACTAGAATTTCGTTCTTCTCGCCTTGGGGTTCATTTTCTTCTTTAATGTCTTGCTCTTTTGTACCAATAACTAGCTCTTCTTCGTTCTGTAAAGACACTTTCTGTTCTTCAGCTTCCAATTGGATAGCATTGTTTTGATTCCCTTCTAAGTTCTCAGGCAAATAAGCTTGTCTCTCTTCATCTGGTTTTTTCGAGACTTTCTTCTACAATATCATAGTTAGCATATGGTGTTAGTTTATCGTGTTGCCGACGAATATATTTACTTTCTTTTTCTTCTTTTTTTTGATTTTTGAGGCATCAACTTTTGGTTTTGCTTGAGTGAACTCAAGTATTATCTTGTGGTATTTTGAATCAAATTGATATGATAATTGAAGTTTACTTGATCGTTTTCAATGTCAGGCTTCTTTCTTTCATCCACTCCTTCTCTTTCGGGAGAATAGTTCTCTTGCTGTGGTATATCATTTTCAGGTTCCTTTCTAATACGAATTTCTTCCGGATTTGGGATATAAGCATCGTCATAAATGGGCTCTGTTTGACGAGCTTGGTCTTGCTGGTTCGGAGCGTCTTGAAGTTTGAGTTCAATAGCTTCAGTTGGAATTGCTTTTGGTATTTTCTTTTTGCGCTAAAATGTAAGCGATTATTGAATAAAACTTCAAACATCTAAGCTAATTAGTACCTTCTTTTTCACTGAGGCTGCTTGATGCATATTTTTTTCTATAATCTGAGATCATAGGTTAATAAGTTAAGCTTTCTCCACAAAGGAAACAAGTAGCAATAGCAATCAACGAGGAACAATGGGAGTAGTCCCGATTGAAATTAAAAATATAATATAATTAATTAATACCTTCATCTCCATGTCTAATACGATGAGTTCAGGCTTAGCTTTAATGATAGCGTCTCTGCTAGTAACACTCTGATGAGGTACTTCCTATTATTTATAATAGCGAATTCATGTATTCAATCAATTGCTATAGCTCTACAAGAGTATTTACCATCGATAAGAGATCATTTGTATTTTTTGCACGCCAGCTTGGTAATAAATTGCTCTCCGATTCACAGTAATTACCCTTGCTTGCTGGAGAGAAACCTTCAATTCTTGATGTAATCTGCAACTGACCTTCTTTTTCTGTTATAGGACTCTCAGAAAACTATTACGAATCTCAGATATGAAAACGAAAATAGGAGATAATTAATTACTTGCACTGCATTGACTGGAATTACATGCTCTTCAAACATTCTTCCCAAGATAGTGTTTTCAGCTTCGAAAATTGAATTAATAAGCAGCAGACTCTCATCGATTAAGTTTTTGGCGATATTTTTCGCTCTTGGAGTAACATTTTCTTTCTTGATAACATATTCAATCATCAAAAGACTGAAAATGAGATAGATGAAAGGGGAGAGGAGCAAATCTTGCAGAAGCAGTTTGATCCAATTTGCTAGCCATCGAGTTTGATAATGATTCAGGTTGTATGTGTAGCAGAGTGAGAAAGAAAAGATGACACAGATGAGGATGATGATGTACACCAAGAGATATCCATTGCTGTGTATGGGTTTCAGTATGACATTGAGTTTTGAATGACTACCAATTGGCACCAAAGAAGGTTTAACAATTATAGGAAGAATGCATTTATAATTAATTACCTTTTGCTAGTATTAATTCTCTTCGCACATCTTGGAGTCCTCAATATTTTCTCCAGGATCACGTGTGCTGGTATCAACACGAAAAAAGGTATGATGAAGAGAACTCTATCGAAGCTGCTCATGAGTTTCGAGAAGCTCAAATCATCATCATCAGTTAAACTCTAAAATATAATAATAATCATTAGCACTAACTTGTAAATAAGATGGGAATGTATACCTTGGATTGGTGCACTGATGCAGCAATATCGAACATCATGAGTATTCGTACGAAAAATAAGAGTAATCTTTCGCTTTTGGTGAGACCTCTGTCTTTGTATATGTATATTGCCAACAGAGGATGCGTTACCAACCAAGATATAACGAACTTAGAGAACCAATGTCGTTGCTTTTCCACATGGTGCTCATTTTTATGTTCAAACCGATTCATAAAAGAGTAGTTTTTGTTGACAGTGCGAACTATGAGTAATGTGATCGCAAACCAAATGGGTTGTAAAATCGCAATCGAGAATGACCATTTACGTGTCATGCCGCAGAGCTCGCAAGTGCTAGTCCCGTCGTCAGGGCAGTAATTACTCGATGGACATGAGACCAAGCACATTGTGTTATTAGGTGCTGGTTGCAAATAATACCCTGAATTACAGGCGAGACATTGAGTATTAGAGGGTCCAGTGCAAGATGCGCATGCCTTATTGCAAGGAATGCATGTATTTGTTGTATTATCTGCGAAGTATCCTTCAGGACAGGTTGTATCACAGCCATTTGAATCAGCTTGTTGATAGTATCCTGAGCTACAGCTCACACAGGAACCACTTCCGGGACCAGCACACTCTCTGCAAGTAGGATCACAAGGATTACACTGCCTGGATGATGAATCTGGCCAAGAGCCAGGTGGACAATTTGGAAGACATAGTTTTGAGGATGGTTGAAGGAAATAATTAAAGTGGCAACTTGAGCAATTACTATTTGATGCTCCAAAGCAGGTAGCACAGGCTGAATCGCACTGATTACATCTACGATTAATATCATTCGCATAGTACCCTGAGGTGCAAGAGGATGTACACCCCTTTGTCAATGGATTATAATAAAGATCTTGACTGCATAAAACGCAGTCAGAGGGGCTCGGTCCAATACAATACGTGCAAGTAGGCGCACAAGGAGAACATATATTAGCTGAAGTGTCAGGCCAGTATCCATTTCCACAATTATTCAGACACATTGTCGAATTTGGCTGCAAGAAATACTTCGACTTACAAGCAGAGCATTGATTATTGTTGGGTCCAGTGCAAACAGAGCAAGCTGCATGACATGGTGAGCAAGTATTCTTTGAAGAATCACTCCAATAGCCAACTGCTGGACAAGAAGTCGAACAAGTTGTGGAAGAAGGTTGCAAAAAGAATCCTGTGGAACAGCTGCTACATTGAGTAGATTCTGATCCCGAGCATGTAGCACAGGATGGATGACAGTTACCACATCGTCTGAGTGTCGTATCTTTGTAGTAGCCTGCTGGACATGAAGTTAAACATTGGTTTGAAGTGGGTTGAAGGTAGTATCCTGAGCTACAAGAGGTGCAGTCAAGATTCGTTCCCCCACTACAAGTGGAACAGACATAGTAGCATGCAAAGCAGATATTAGAGTTTGGATACCCGTAATAACCTTCCGGACATGAGGAGAGACAACCCACCAAAGTGCGAGGGTCGAGATAGTACCCAGTCTTGCATTGTGTACATTGAGTATATGAAGGACCAGAACACAGGGTACATCTTGAATCGCAGAGAGTACACCAAGAGGTTGTGTTATCTCCATAGTATCCATCTGGACAGCTTAGCTGGCAAGTAAAAGGCCGCAGCTGTCCTGAATTTCGCAAGAAGTAAGGTGAATTGCAAGAGGTACATTTGTGAAGGTTTTCGCAAGTTTTGCACACCGCATCACATAGCATACAATATCCAAAACTCCCTTTATAATAGCCATCAGGACATGTCTGAGAACAGGTTGTGGAATAGGGCAAAAGGAAGTAGCCTGCTGTGTCATTGCAAGTACTACAACTATTGAGGCCAGGGGCAGTACAGGTAGCACAGCCCAAATCGCACGGCTTGCAAGTTTGGCTTGAAGTTTCTCCATAGTATCCGGATTCACATGGTAAAATGCACATGCTTTTAGAATCAGAATAGGTTTGCAGAAAATATCCTGCATTACAAGAGGTACAAGATGTAGCATTTGCGGCTAAGCAGGTTGCACAGGGATTAGTGCAACGGACACATACTCGTGACGTATTAAAGCCATATCCTTCAGGACAACTATTTAGACACGTTGTCGAATTAGGCTGAAGAGAGTAGCTAGATTCACATAAGGTACAATCCGTGTTCGAAGGTCCTGTACAATAGATGCAGGTTGGATCACAAGGCTTACATGTATTGTCTGTCGTGTCACCATAATAGCGAATAGGGCATTGGGTCGTGCACACTCGAGAGGATGGCAATTTAAACCTTCCCGAGGGACAAGTAGTACACATATTTGCTTCAGGTCCTGTGCATGTCTCACAATTGCAGTGGCAAGGATAGCAGCCATAACTTTTGCAGGTGCTTCCTGGAGTTATCTCTCCCGAATTCGGACAAATTTCAAAATATTGGGTTGTATCAGAGGGATCACCGAATCCGACGCAGACAGGGCTATCATCAAAGGTAATATTCCATACACAGAGATCAGTGCATGTATTTCCAAAAGCGATCACCTCTTCGTTTAAGGTTGTCGATATTTGAGTTGCTGTAGCGTTGTAAATGGTGGTGCTTAGAAAGCCTAACTGAGAAGGAGAAAGCGAAACCGTCACCGAGCCAGCTCCCTTGAAACGAAGCCTGATGACTCCAAATGGTTGGACAGTGGAGAGATAGCCGCTACTATCTTCCAACTTTTCAAAAGTGATATTGAAGCTCTGAGACTGAAAAGCCGTAATTCGCCAGGTGGAACCTTGAGTGCGATCGACGCTTGGGCAAGAGAAGCATATGACTATTGAGGTCAACAATAGGATTGGGATGAGCTTTTGCATTTTGGTGAGTTGGACTCGGAGTACTCTCACTATAAATTTTATTCTAACGCTAAAATTTCACATTTGATTGCTGGCATGCCATCTAATTAAAAGCAAAAAAAGGAAATAAATTGCAAGGATATTTCCCGGAAAATAAATTGAAAGGTCCCAGAATGGCAAAAACAAGCTTCGAATTGAGATATCTCCATTATTTGCGGCTAGTCTCATATTTTCTGAGCAGTATAAAAGGAATTTCTAATTTATTGATTTCAATTTACACAGACTAGAATTGATTTTTGCTTTAAAGTGGGGCTCAAGGGATACCAATTATGAAGTTACATTTTTGGATACCTTTTGAAAGGATATTCCTTTTTACTTTTTTTGGAATTTGATATTTGCCAATTTGGCAATTCAGTAGCGTAGAAATCGGTTAAAAAAGGGGAACCTATCAAACCAAAGGTTTCAATTTTACAAAAGCAATCTTATCTATACATCTGAACTTGTTGGTAAAGAGTTATTCATGGCCTTGAGGCTATCTTACCTGAATCTGATACGTTATCCTTGATTTTTATTTGCATATATGCTGCTATGTTTGTTACGAATTCATTTTTAAATTAATTTGAATAGAATTTAATTCAGTTGCGATTTTCTCTCTAAAATGCCTCGACCCTATTCAACGAACGGAAATTTAATCTAAACAAATTAATTCGTAAGAGCACATAGGAAGTTAAAAAATTTTAGCATTTCTTAGTTTTCTCTACCTTTTCTACCGAGCTTAACTTTTTCCCATGTTCCATAAACGCTCTGTTGTATCCCCAACTGCCTCAGCCTGATTCTACATGTATCAACACGAATTTCCAAAGCTTTGACCATGTTAGTTGCCAATTCTGATTCACTTGTAGCCAGCATTCTGACACAGAATCTTCTTCTCTATATGCTTCAATTGCCAGTAACATGTGCTGCTGCATTGAAGATAATCGCAAAACCAGCACAGTGATAGTGTTTGAGTGCTTGAGTTTTTCAAAT
>ENA-UOUE01000440-UOUE01000440.1-compost-metagenome-genome-assembly--contig:-NODE-440-length-33492-cov-11.509113_pt1 | contig 33492 bp, 27 predicted proteins | sample MGYA00238146_ERZ747223 | MGnify/ENA primary metagenome ERZ747223 (study PRJEB28781, sample SAMN06268865) | compost metagenome | isolation source: single cell | place: USA: California, Emeryville, Joint...
AGAGCGAAAATACCTTTCGTACCAACATTGCCTCCAAACTGAAGAGAATTAAGCGCAGCCCAAGCTGCATTCAGAGACAATGCCTTTTCGCCTTCATAAGTGATTTGGTTCTCCGTTAGAGCTAGAGTAGCTAGATTAATCCAAGCTGTGTTTTCATCCAATCTTGTAGCACCCATATCACCGATTTGATTCCTTGATAAATCAAGAGTGAGTAGATTAGTTCAAACTGTGCTTTTAGCTAATCTTGTAGCAACTTTAGCATCGATTTTGTTATCTGACAAATCAAGAGATGCGATTCTTTGAGAGTTTAAGAGTATGAAGTTTAGACGAAACAATGTTTCGAAACCAGGCAATCGCACCATCATCACCGATACTATTCCTGGTCAATTTGAGGATGCGTAGGTTAATCCAATCCGTTTTGCTCTTTGCCAACGCCACAGCACCTTTATCATCAATATTATTCTTCGATAGATTCAAAGTGTGAAGATTAGTCCATAAACTATTTTGTGCCAGCTTTTTCGCTCCTGAAGGGTTAATATTGCCATGCTTCAAATCTAACTTCATCAATATTTTCGTATTTTCGGACTTGGCCACTAAGCTCAGAATTTCTTCAGAAAGTAAGGAACTATCCCTTATTTGTAAATTCCGAACTTTGAAATTCTTTTGTTCCAATAATGCTTTCAGCTTGGATTGTTTCGTTTCCCCATCAGGTAAAATTACGTTAAAATAATTATCCATCCATCCTAGAATATTCTTGACTCGTGGTAGCGATAACCTTGCTGCGATGTTGAAGAGGCCAGTTTCAAGATCTATCTTTCCTCGATGGACTCCAATGATCCAATATGATTCATCCTTTTGATAATAAACAGGACTTCTACCTTGTCCTGAGCTGGTTTGGATTTGCGTATAATATAGGTTATACTTATCAATCTTTTCAATCTGCCCTTTCATTCCCCATTGTTCCCCATCATGCTCTTCAGGATAGCCCCAAATTTCAAAACTTTGATGTTTTATCATTTCCTCAATTCCGTCTTCAGAAATTGCGTGAAGTCCAAAATATCCTGCTTTTTCGTGCACTTTTTTTTCGAGAACTAACGGTGCATAATCATCCGATTCTATAGGTGCTTTATTGGGATCATATTCCTATGGTATTTGATCGTCAATTCCTCTAATAAATTCAAATGGTAGTGTAGATGTATTAGCAGCCGGAATAAATCTAATCCTCTCCGTTTGAGTGATCGAATTGCGAGAATCATTTTCGAACAAAATATTTGCAGCAGTAAGTACAAATTTTGGACCTACTAGCGTCCCAGATCCAGCTCTACAACATTCGTGAGTACCTTTTTCAACAATTTGAACGATTCCATGAACAGAGATCGGGACTATGAGCTTTTGTTCTTTTTGCTGAGTCAGTTGGCAATGAGGCATCCTTCGGATTAAGTTGATCCACTAAAGCAGGTCTGTAGCAAGCTGTTTTGATTTCCTTTTCGTTATCGATGATTTTCTGAGCTTGAAATGCGAATTTATCTAGTATGATACCTTTCCTGTGCTCTGCTTGTCTAATCCTGTCATCATCAAGCTTCATATCTTCTGATTCAAAAGCCATTTTATTCATCCTTCATATGTGTCATCCCCTTGATATTATTAATTTCTCAGAATATTGGAAAATAATATTATCTTCGGTCAAACTTTATCAAGTGAATTTCATCTGCCGAGGGCTGCATCTTTCGTTATTATTCTAATAATTTCTGTCAATTTCTATTATATGGATCCCGTTTAATACTACCATTTACATTCTTATCAATGACACTATTTCGCATGTTCGAGAAAAGATGCTACGCGCCTGTAATAAATTTTCAATTTGTTGGGGATATCTCTGAACCTCCTAAGTCACATATTTCGTTCGTTAATATATTACACAAATTAGGTAGGCATCAATGTGAACACTATCTCACTATCTCACCATCTATTCAAATTCGATTTTATTCGCTTCTAAATAAGAAGAAGACATCCTCCTTTTTCTGTATATTCTCAGGAATAAGTTGGGAAAAAATCGGTTTTTTCAGAGTATTTCCCACAATTCTCTGGAATGCTATTGCGCTTGGAATAATCTTCGTGAGTTAAACTTTTCACATAACCCAATAGGCCGACAAGGAGTTTGAGGAATTACTCATATCCAGCATGGAGAAGATGGAAATTTTGGATCTCTCATATTGTAGTATGAATGATGAAGGTGTAGAAGCACTTGTAAATTACTCTAACTTCCCAAATTTATTACAATTATATTTACAAGGCAATCATATTGCCTCTTGTAGTGCAGCAACAAAATCTGCCGAAAAGCCCTGGACTGAGTTGCAAACTCTCGATCTAAGTTCGAATCGACAACTCTCTTCAGAAAGCGTAATTAATTTAGTCTCAAGCATCTCAAAATGGGGAAATCTCCAAAATCTTATGTTATCCGATGTTGGAATGCCGTCAACAAAAATTTCTAGATCAATAGCTAAGTGCCTAATAGAAATATCCAGGATAATAATTTCGGAATTACCAGATGGAATATATTTGACCGATGTGAAAAAGGAAGAAATTAAGGTGGTCAGTGACGCATGTGATTTCATTGATTCTGTCTTCGAAGGCGAACAAATAGTTTTGAGGAGGTTACATTTCTTTTCGAATGCGACCCTTGTTCCCTATGCTTCTCCTTTATAAATCAAGACCTAAAGGCAAATTTCTCGAGTTATTTTAGAGCCCTAGTTAATACAATTATTCCTCCTTGCAGTGAATTATATTATTTTAAAATAAACATACAGGTAATCAATTTTCGTTGCACTCGGCGAATATCTACATCCACATTCTTTATAACAACTCTCATGTCTTCTATATTGTTAGAAATTAACTTCAGTCAGCGTGCATATTTAATGTGTCCAATATACATATATTCTTTATTTATTCTCGTTACAATTCGACTTTAAGTGAGAGATAAATTTCGTTTGTAAATCATGATTACCCTAAAGAGTCGAGTTTGATCTGTTTTCATAAAATTGCCGAGAAAATATTTGTGTAATTGATCTTTTTCTAGGAAAGAAATGATAAATATTGATGTAACAATAAATCTCTAGTCTCCATCATGCACATAATTTTTTCTTATTTTAAAACTTTCATGTATAAGTAGAGTTATGCAGAGAAATATTCCTCGAGATCTCATCTTTCTGCTTTTACAAGTGGGATTCCGTTTTCACATTTGGTTCTGGAGACAGTGGAAAATGACATAAGTTAGATTCGAATTTTCAGATATAAAACATCATTACTAAGAGGAAGACACCAGACAAGAGGGTTTCGCCCCAGTATCGACTCAAAGTTTCTGAAGAACCCATTGCTATAGCTTTTCGCACCCTTCTTCTCACAAAATTCAAGCGTTGTCTTCCCCTTCGAAGCCAACCTAGTTCGAAAATCATGATGACCCGTAAAATTGGCTAGCTTACCAGAGATGGAAAGCGAAGAAAGAAAGGATGACGACACTAAGCGTGAGGGCTATGATGTAAAACACCATATATAAGTACACCTTAAATGCGCTCATCTAAGCCAACAATAAATCATCAGCAAAGCAGTAAGGAAAAAAATTCGATTACCTGAAGATTGAAAATCGAATCTTTAATGACTTCGGTGAACGTGATCGCTACAAAAATTAAACAAGTCTCTAATAGAAGTTAGAGTAGATTAAAGAATCTTCATGAAATAAGCTAATACCTGCCCAGAGCAGCATATTTAGAAAAAGTTTGTAATTTTCTTGCCCAACGCAATTATTTATCCAAGGACAGTGATGATCCATCTTAAGCACGCAAATACCACATTGTCTGCAGTGATGAGTTCTTTCCGGCTTAAACCTCGAGCAATGGGCACAATATCGCCATTTCTCTCTCGCTAACGCGCTCATTACAGCATATTGATGGAGTTTATCCGTTGAAAGTTGTTTAGGCTGCAAAGCATCCAATTTTGCCATAAATTCTTCTCTTTCCTTATAATCCTCTTCTTTAATCTCATAATCTTGTTGCGACTCATCGTGTTGGTCTATGGAATCCTCCTCTTCTTCACCATTTGGTCCACCTTGTCCCTGAAATTCCTCATCCTGGCGGCTAGATAGAAAAGTCTTCCTCTCTTCTTGTGTTTCGAAAAGAAGATGTCCTTCTTGAGTATCCACCGATTGTCCTTCCTGAATATCTATTTCTCTCTCTAATTTAGAAAAGCGTGACTTACTCTCAATTCATAATGCGAACCTGTTAAATATCCTCCTCTTGCTGAAGGCAGAGGGTTTGAAATAGAATCCCTCTGCTCGAATGCTTCTGAGTGCTCAGAATGATGGTTATCGGTTCCTAACTCATCCAGAATAGCTAAAGTTGCGGCGTGCTCACCTAATTTAAGCATAAAATTTCAACCATTCAGATGTATAAGAGCTGACTTTCTCGTTGGAGTTGATTTTGCACCGCATTTCTGTGAATATTCCTGAGAATTTTCTTTTCAAGTTCAATTGCCTTATTCAATTCATCCTCCATTTTTCGGTTCCAGTCCTTATCAATCAGAAATTTGACTCAATAAAATTATTAAATTTGTTCATACTTCTGGGACAGTCCCAGGGTTAGTTAGGTGAACTCTTATTGCTGATATGAGAAACAAGATCACGAGAACGTGGAAAACGACTGCGTAAATGATCCCTTTCTGTCGTTGATCCTCACTAGCAACGCTTGGAAGGACTTCAACCATAATTTTGCTTGAATAGTCGGTGAAAGTTTGAATGGCCAGAAAAACGGCTGGGGCATTTGAATTTGTCTCATTGTCATCAGGAGAAAATGTATTATAGGTTCGTAGAATGAGAGGTAAGATATAGCTCTGAGATTAGTAGCTTTAAGAAGGGCTGATAGTAAGATCTGATAACCTGTAAATAAAGCGCATAAAAAAATGCGCAAAGCGAGACAATTATGGTAAAGGGGAGTGTCGCCATGACTTTCAATACGAGAGGGTTGTCTCTGATGCTCATTGTGAATTCTTAAATTTTTTTTCTTAGACAATTTCAGTTTGATAACGGATAAAGCGAAATTAATTTTGAAGGAGAATCGTTAAATTTTTACTTTCAGCTGTTAAAAATTTTTGGGCCTAAATTAGGAGTTTCAGCTACATATTCATGTTTACCTGCAATTCTTTCTACGAATAATAGGATTTCACACGAGTATAATTTATTGGGAGATTTTGAAATACATTTAATTGAGAGATAAGAATAGGATAATGGCCATAATGTTACTTTCTAATTCAAAATGCTAGAATGAGTGGAAAGGATAGCTAAGAGGTACTGTTTATAGATTTAAGCAGCAGAATCCGATGTCAATTCTTCGTAATGTTTGATTATGCATGCATAATTAGTGCATTAGAAATTGAAAAAGTCTAACTGAAAAGATGAAAACCGTTTTTCATAAAAACGACCAAAATGGCTGCTTCAAATTATTTTGATTAATGAAGAAAAAACACAGGACATGAATAATGAAGACACAAACAATGTGATATCTGCTCTCTCAACGACACATTTAAAATTAAGTTCCTATATTCGTAGGAGAAGTTAATTCTTCTGATTCTATTTCATCTTTCTGGATCTTGATCCTGTCCCAAACCAAAATTTCCAAACATTCATGATATCTTAACTAATAAAAGTAAGCGAGAGAAGTTTCGCCAATCTTTGGCGCATCCGAATCTTGTATAAGTAATCCTTAAAATTTCAATAATGGCCAGACTTAGAGAGAGAGATGTTATGTCTATTATATATATAAAACTATAATCCTGGTTCATTTCTCATTTCAAAATTCTCTTATCGACTTAATATTCCCAAATAGAAATGTTGTGATGTAACTGTCTTTAGTATTTGTTAAAGTCTCATTAGTTATGTCTATCATCTTTGAATCAAGTTCGAAACGCTCAATATTTATTATCCTTTATCAATTTTCAATGTGCATTTTGTTATGAAGCGCTTTACAACCTTATAGCAGATATAAAGCTCTAATAGGCAAGTAGAGGATTGTTAATTCCAAGCTGTCGACACATATCGAAAATCGCTTTGTTTATGTGCTCATTTTTCCTGCTAACGACGTGCTCATGCTCCGAAAGCATCGATCCCAGTTCTTCACGATTCTTTTGCACGGCAGTCTCAAGATAATTTAACTATTATTACAAAGCAATTTTTCGTTAGAGAATTCCAATATCATTAAGCAATATTTACCTTCTTGAACAAAATTTTAGTCTCATTATTGCAGCTCGTTATCGCTTTCTCGAAATCGAGGATAATTTGATTGGAGCTATCTTTATGGATCTTGGCAAGTTCTTGGAAATTTCCCTGTTAAAATGAATGAATAGATTAGACAAATGATTCAATAAAATATATTCCTACTTGAAGGTCATCTTGAATTTGATTTAAGGCAGTGTCTACTTCTCTAAACTTTTGTTTTGTCCACACATCAACTGAGTCAAGTCTTTCGTTGAGTTTAAGGCTGAGGCTTTCGATTCTTTCACGGAGTTCTGTTTGGTTTTTAAGGATGCTTTGGATGTCTGTTCTAAGGGTTTCTCTCAAATTGTTGGTTTGAGTTTTATTCTCTTGGATGCGGTTCAAAAGCTCGTGGCTTTGGAGTTTGATAGCTTCTTCAACTTCAACAAGCTTCTTGTTGGCCTCGTTGATGCTGCTGGTGTTCAAGTTTCCTTTGGTTCTGAGCTCAGAAAGAGTCGCATGGATCTTCTCGTTATCTTTGCCGACAAGATCGAGTTGGTTAGAGTTGTTATTAACCAAAATTTTAAGTTTCTCATAAACCAATCTAGGCCGCAAATATTAGAAAAAGCGATGAGGAAAGTTATTACTTGTTATCCTGTTTTGATTGATCGAAGAGGGATTGGAGGGATTGTCTGTGCATTTCAAGGTTCTGTTCAGCAATTCTAACTCTTTCTTTAAGATCCCTTGAAAAAAATCGTTATAATGCCAACAGATAGAGAGCATTAAGTTACTGTTCGAGGGTAGCCTTGGAAAGTTTGTCCTCTTGGCGTTCACCGTGAACAATGTTCATCTGATTTGCGATTTCTTCAACTCTTCTGATGACTTCCTCATTGGACTCTTGCACCTCTTTGTAGATGTCCGATTTGATAGAGTCAAGTTCTTCCATCATCTAGTTAGCGATTTTATCAGGAAAGTCAAAGTCAGCTTGACTACCACATCAGCAAGGGTGTTAAAAGCCTTTCTAAGTGCAGTGATTTGAGTGTTCAAGATGGTGTAGTTCTAAAATAGAGCGACAGTTGTTTGTAACTGACAGGTTTTCGAGCAATGGTACCTTAGTGCTGGTCTTCTCGAGATATTCTTGGTTGCTGAGGTCGGTTTGAACGTTCTGTTTGAGTTCCTAGTTAGATAGAGCTACTTGAGAGAGAGTAAGTGAGGAAGAAAATACATTAACCGCCTCGCTCAAACGAACAACACGTTCTTGCATAGTGATTGGTGGCTATCAATGGATTAGGACAAATCGCAGTGCGAGGTGTGTTACTCCGATCTTTTGGTGCGACGAGAACGTGGGGGCTTTGTAGTGCTTTTTGGTCTCCATCCTGCGTGAAGGAATAAAAGTCTCAATTAATTATAAAATTCAGTTGTTTGCTCATTAATATCATTCATCGTTAATCTTTAATTAACCCTGAAAGATATTTTATTTCTTCCTCACTATGCATATCTGCTTTCCGTTTGATTTGATGATACTTTTTTCTCCCTTCAGACACTTAGATCACGGTCTGGATAGCATTCAGCAGCTGTTATCGACCTCGGTCCAAGATTAAAATATGTTTCAATCATAAATAAGTAGAATTGGACGAGATTTTATGAAACAACATTTGCTTTGGGATATACCTCATTGCTTAGATGTGTTATCTTATGCAATGTAATGGTCGTGACAGCAATTACGAAGTCATAAAAACAATATTTCTCATATACATTAACTTAAGAAATTTTTCTCGAAATCTATGAAGGAATAAAAGGTATAAGTGATAATTTACTCGATGATGTCCATGATTGAATCTTCTTCAAGGTCAAAACCATTCTCTTCTTCGGAATTTACTGGCTCTACAACAAATCGGGGTTCATCTTCAACCGTTAATTTTCTGTGTTCGCATTCGAAAAACTCAAATTCTTCAATGGTAAAACTGTGAAGACCTCCTATTCCGGTACCGGGATCACCCTCATACGAAGATCCCATATGCGAACTATTTGATGCTGATATATGCGCTTTTTGTGAGATCCAAATCTCAATACCTGAGCCAAAGCTCGGTCCGTTGCCTGCAGTTGGATAAATAGCAAGGGACTTGGCGGCTTTTTTTAAGCGATGCTTCTTGCTATCACTTAGATTGAAGATAAAAGAAAAATTTGAATGCTTATATTTTCCAGTAGGTGTCCACTCTTGATCCGTATATCCACCTATCGCCTTTCCATTCTCTTTTATCTTGATCAGGATCAAGCTCGGTTTGATCAGTCCACATCGCTTGTAGAACTGAGCCCAATCCCAGCCATCCTTTGACCCTCTCCAATGTAATTTAAACCTAGCTCGCTTGTCAGGAACTATCCACTCCTTTAATTGAACAATCGATTTGAAATTGTTTTTTAAAATCGAGGTCTCCATCATAGATCCAACTACCATGACGTCTTTGGCAGGATTCAGAATTTTATTAACTCTCATGAGATCCATATCGATATCCTTCTGTAAAGAAGCGGTAATGATCTCGAATTCTTGTAAATCCGTTAGAGCTGACGTTGGAAGCGTTTTAGCATCTTTTTGCAGTTGGTAAGCGGCACCAAGAATGTTATCTTTTAAGGCATCAATAAAATCATTGCCGCCGATCTCAAGGACTTTGTTTTCTTGTATCTCTTCGATGAGATTTGAAAGGAAACTTTCGAGCTCCTTTGTCCCTTTGAATGAATTAATGCGATTAATTAGGTCTTGCTTGGTGGCAAAAACATGTCCAGCCTCGCCATGAAAGTATTTCTTCTTCTTATAATCTATTTGTTCATAGTTACGTCTCAAAGTGCTAACCTGATCATCTAACATCGAGAGCAGCTCTTCCTTCTTTGTTTGTAAAATAGAGAGAATACGACCCTTCAATTGCTCATACGCAAGCTCTACTTTCGTTTTTTCATTTTCAATGTGCTCAGTCAGCGTTTGTAAAACCTCTTCCTTCTCTTCTAAAATGTCTTCAAGTTCTAGTGGAAAATTCTGGCGGTTTATCTCTATGGTAGCTTGTTGTTGAAACGTTGCTATCAGCTCATCGACAAAAGCATTCAGAGTTTTAACCGTACTTTTTTCATAATCTTGATTCGATGTTAACAAACATTCAATACAAAGCAAAGGACTGCTCGCATTCGTTGCAGCAACTCTCATGACCTGCTCATTCGGATGTTTGAGACAAGCAAATTTCTTCATTTGAGGACGTGATGCGCTCTGAATTAGATTCAGCTGCAGCTGCTGAGATTGAAGACTGTTGGGGCTTTCTATTAGAGCTTCTTCTCGCTTTTTTCTTGAAAGTTTGAATGTTTTCGCGTCTATCAAAGTACTTTCTTGAAAACAAACAGTTTGGAGATTCTTCCAAGATTTATTCCTTCTCAGAAAATCCATTCCAATTTTTTCGATCCCGCACTCCCAAAGATAAAGCTTTCGGAGGTTGATCCAGCTTTCATTGAGGCTTAAAAAAAGTGCACCTTTATCATTTAATGCAGGGTTCTGCTGCAGGTATAATTCTTGCAAAAGCTTCCAACTACTATTCTCAGACAAAATACGAGCTCCTTCGTGATCAATAGAAACTTGCCGTAGGATTAAATTTCGGAGTGCAGTCGTATTGTCGGCTTCTGCAATAGATTTAATACCAGTATTACCAATAGTATTTTCGCTGAGGTTAAGCGTAGTGAGATTCTCCCATTTGAGTGCATGACTTAGATATCTTGTACCATCTTTTTCGATGTTAGTGTTGGTTAAATTCAAAACTTTCACGTCTTTGAGAGAGCCGTTACTCTTGGCCAAAGTAAAAATGTCTTTCAAAGTTATTTTGTTTTGAGTGAGGTCTAATTGCTGGAAATTCTCACTCAGATGTATCATCTGCTGCGAATGAAATGGCGTACTTGAGTCTGTTCGCTTGCTATGATTTTTATCAAATGAGGAATTGAGTGACTTTGAAGATTGTAAGTTTGAACTCTCGTTATTTGGTTCAAGGAGCATGCCTGTGTGTGTTTTCTGTGTGAGATTGTTGTTAATTGATGTCATCTCACCAGATTCCTGGAGATCTTGAGAATTGCTGGATGAATTCATGTTTATTATTTTATTTCTCTCTCTTTAATTTAGAAAATGAATCGATGCTGAAATTTAAGTCATTTTTATAATAGATATAAGCTAGCTAGATCAAAACAAATCTAAGTAGTAGGTGTAGATGTTCTATGTAGTAGGCAAACCAAAAGCAAAGTTTAAATGAGTATTCAGGAATAAACAACCTCAAATTCATCTTATCTACTCCAGTATTCTTACGTTAACTTTTTATTAAAATCTAATGCAGATACTTGGGTATTTTTATACAGGACTTTGATATGCGAATTGAATACAATAAAAAAACCTACCGATATCTTAGAGATAATTTGTCTCACTGAATTGAAGAGAAAAATTCCTTAAATTGCTTGAAGGTCATCTTTTCATCTTTGCATCCCATTCTTTTCATGAGAACTAATTGTTACAAACAAAAATAAGAACGGCTTGTGAGAGTTTTATTCGTACCTTGAGCATCTCTAAGCGAAATTTCCTGATTGAACGTTTTAAATATCTCTACCACTGACTTTGGTGAGAGATAACCAGACCTAGAATGAATAAAGAAGTTAGAAAAATAACTATTCGATGTGTCCATACAGCGTAGTGTCATAGTTCATGAAGATTTGGAGTAGTAGCTCTTCTTCATAAGATGAATTCTTTGAAATTTGGTTTAAAATTGCGCTGAACTCCTTGAAATCGACTTTTGTTGTCCCATTAGGAAAAGTCCTCAGAGGAGGTTCCGGAGTGTCAGTAATTATGCTGTCATTCAGAAGATCTTGAGTAATAGTAGTATTATTCAGATCATCGCCTAATTCTGATTTTGTCGATGGCTTCGACCGCTTCGCTGAATATTTTCGGCTTTTATCTTTTTTCTCCATCCTCATCTTGATTTCCTTTAAGATTTTACTCCTTCGCCTTGCATACATGGTATCGTTGAGAGATTTATCGAGACTGATGGGTGATCCCATACGGTCCAGTGTAGATGGCGTACCGATAGAGTCATACTGTGCTGGATTGGTCAATGAGCACAGTCTTTTAATCACTGATATATCAATCTCTCCAGTACCATACTGGTCGAGGAGGAGAAATGCCGAACGAAGCTCAAGCGACGAATTAGCCATTGTATTAACAGACAAATTGTCTTTGTTTGCAAACAAATAAAAATTAATTTGATTATTTATTGAAACTTTCGCTGAATAATAGTGCTGGTGGAAAAATTACCTTCAAAACAATTTCTGAGCAACGATCCACAAATACGATCAAACGCTCCTATGAAGTCTGATATAATTGACTAAGTTAAGTTTGAAGACTTCAAAGTTTCGGTTTCATTCATTGGAAACTGTTTTATGGAAAAACCGCTGGTATCAGAATCCAACGATGTACTACAGCTTTGATTTAATGGATTAACAAAATCATGCATAGTCATCGTAAGGATGAAATTGAATAGATGCCATGATGTTTTCTATTTTTGTATCCACTGTCGGTGGTGCCCTTATCTATATATATGTACATAGGAGGAGAAAGTTAACCTTTCTCTCTCGTGTATTCCTAATTTGGCCTTAGGCTTATAGATTTATTTCTAAGGATAGCACACTCGTACTTATTCATTTTCCGGGAAGAAATAGAGTTTGCTGTTCTTTTTTGTATTCTTATGTTTTTCAGCAATGGTTTCACAGCTATAAACTTTGAACACAACAGGTGTAAACACATATTTCCTCAATTCATGATGTTGGATGCATTTCACTTCATAACGAATGAAAGAGTGAGCTCATGATGAAATGATTGCTTATTAATCATTATTTTTCCCCCATGGAATCAATAAACATCATAATTGTCGTTTTTGTTGCTGCTGCATTTCTTGCACACATCCCTAGGTAATAATGAATAGTTATTGAAGTGTGCATATGATATTGTGTAGTTTACGTAGGCACTGAGAAACTGCACTGGAAAGATTCTCATCTTGAGAGTCCAAAGAATTACATTTTTTCATACATACAGATGCCAGCTTGATATTGGAGTAGTTAGCGTTGTACGCAGCCTTCTCCTTGGCAGTCATTTCTTGCATTTCTTCATCGTCTTCTTCCATCGCTACTTTATTTTTATTTAGTACTTAACACTATTTAGAGCAATTCCAAAATATCCTCAAACTCCCTTGAGAATTTTTTTTTATTCAAGGAGCATATTAAAAGAAGATGCAACACTCTAGCCATGGTCTTTATCAAAAATCATTTTTATGAAGGAGGAGGACTAGAATATGTTGAATATATGTTACTGTCCCGAGATTTCTCAAAACTGGCTTATTAAACTAAGAGAGCTTCTTTCTAATATAGAGGGGGAAAAAATATGAAATATCCTTTTAGTTCTTTTGTTAATCAAAGGAAGCGCTCAATTTTTATCTGCGATGAACGAGAATGTGGAGAACGTTCTTCCAAGACCTGACACATCACCGAGATTCCCAAGATTGTCAGATTCATGCCTGCTGAGACTTGGGAGAGCGAGGCCACCATCGGCGTCTTCAGCGGCCAACTTATTGAACATAGAGTTCATACTCATAAGCGCAGGGATTGAATCTTTATGAACGAGTTCTGTCGTTTTCACCTTCTTGAGCTTTGTATCTGAAGGCTCGTATTCCTTGCTCGTCATTAATGACTTAAGAGCTTCGTTGAAGGCTTTGGAATCGAAAACACCTGATTTGTCTTTGAAAAAACTAGGAAGCCTGCTGAAGGGAACTTCTGAATCAAGTTCTTTCGCGTTGATTGGAGGGTCTATTGTTATTGTTAGAGAGAGAGATTTAGCAGACTTTTTAAAAACGAAAATTTTACCTTCTGAGAATATCTCGCTCTCGTTGTGCTGAGGAATGTGGAGCTGTTGAGGAATCATGGTGTTTATCCGGGTAGGTGGTTCTATTGAGTGATCTATCTTGCTCTTACTGCTGTATGAGCCGGTAAGTGTCATAATATTATCGACGATGTGATTATAATCCTTGACATTGTCAAGTCCATCTCCATTGGTTCTTTTGCAAAGTTGCTTCCATTTAATATTGATTTCGATAGCGTCGAATCTCGGCTGGCTGACTCTGGTCCATCGGTTGTAAATAACATGGAATTTGGAGCAAAGCTTCTGGCAATAGGCAGAAATCTTCTCGAAGTCGTTCAAATCATTTAATCTTTGCTGGATTAGAATGAGAAATTACGATTACAGCATCTAATGCAATTTACCTTAAGAGAATATCCGATAAGAAGAAGATAAATAATCAATCTCTTTCCGTCATCAGATATTTCGATGCCTCCAGACAGTGGGAAGCCTTCCAACTGTGAAGCTTCTTCCAAATTCACGTACTCTTCGTATTTCCAAGATATTTTGTCGAGGAAACAGGCAAATACAACGATTTCGTATTCATTCATGAGGAATATCTATTGATTTGCAACAGATTTAGCCCATTTTAGTCAAGATTCGTAGATACCTTGCAGATTGCTGCTAATATATGATAAAGAGGGTAGCGAGTTTTAATCTCTTTTGGAACTTGAAATAGAGCGGGAATTAATATGATCTTCAAAAAGAAGGGGCATTATACTTTTTTTCTCGCAGGAAATTTTAGTTAAGAAGGCATCTGCCTGTTGAGTAAACTCTTCATCTCTGTAAATCAGACTGGCCTTATTGTATTCCTCTAATAGCATTTGCACCTTCTCATAGTCAATTTTTGTTATCGTGCCTGTGTTCTTCATGGCGTTTTGCTGACTGTGGACAGTGTTAAACATAATTGGAAGGCCGATAGTACCTGGCGCTACGGTTTGCTGCTGTAAATGAGCTTTGGCGCTTCGTGAAGTCATTCTAAAAAGAGAGTTAGGGGAAGCTCCGTCAGGGAAGCTTGAACCTGCTCTGGGCCTCTGGGAAAAGCGCTTGATGGTTCAATCTTAGTTTCTAAAGAATGTTTGAAACGATCAAAAGAGGTCTTATTACTCATTTCTTGGTCGGGAACGGGAGAAACAGGCTGTATAAATCGTACTTCTATTTAATTCTGATCAATTCTATTTTAACCATCCAAAAAAAAATTTCAAGAGCAGCTCAACTGATACCGTAATGAACTAGTTAGTTAATTAAATTAATTGGATTTAGGGTCAAACATGGGCTAGCATTTCGGGTCTGAAAACTCTTTTTAATTGGCGATAAACCTAATGAACAGAACCTTTGGATCCTTATTATAACTGAGTTGAAAAGGTCAGTTCGTTCGACTCGATGTGTTGATGACTCTCTCGGAATTAGTTGGAAGAAAAATTGATTCATTGAGTGTTTGGCTGGTTATTCAGCTAGAAGCAGCAGAATTCTCGTTTCGAGTGGTGTTGAATGAGAGAAAGGAAGCTATTCTGATTGAAAGTGAATATAGTAATTTGTTAACTGATATTTAATTAACTGAAAGGCGATTTAAAAGCAAATTCGTTAATTTATAAGATTTTTTTTTGCGGAAAGGATAGCGCGAATATTGTGAGAATGAATAAATCGAGTATTGGCAGTATCGATATACAAACGCTTTTGCATCCTAGGGATAGCAGAAGAGGAAGTTCAAAATCTCAGGTGCTTAGAAACTCATCTTCAAAGAAAAATCTCTCGAATTCTCAATCTGATATTCAGGCACGAGCATATTTATCTGGTTATGAGTCAGAAAGCCGTTTGAATCCAGCAGAATTATCTGATAGCAGTGTTCCGGGAAACGTGGTTCAGCGCATTCAACTTCAAAACGAAATCTCTGCCAAAGATAAACTCATCGCGGAACTTGAAGCTAAACTCGAGATGTGCAATCAGGACGAAAAAGAATTAGAAAGAAATCTCTTCAAAAAAAATTCCATGCGACGACAAAGTCTCGAGAAAGCAATGATAGCTTTGAAAGATGGTGTTGACGATGAAGATCTCGGTACAGAGCAATTATACTCAATAATAAAATACACTGATGAAATGATAATGACGCTCATCAACGAGAATGATCAATTAAACAAGTTGCTATCACAGAAAGCTGAGCTTGAAGCTGGAATAGCTGCCAGAATTGAAGCTTTGGAGAAAAGAATCGCAGGAAGGAGGGAAAGCAGTAGTGCCCAAGAGGAAGCTGAAACAGCTGCACATAAGGAATTCGAAAGGAAACTGAATGAAGCAGCGACCGAGAATGCGGCATTGAAGAGCAAGAAGAATGACTTAACGGAATCGAACGCAAAACTCCAAGAGCAAATAACTTCTTTAGTGAAAATGAATAAAGAAAAAGTTGCTCAAGAGGTGAGTGCAAAATTAAAAGAATTAAACGAGAGAGCCCAGAAAATCGAGGAATCCAACCGAGTTCTGGCTGAGGAGCTGAGTCTCAAAGACAAACAAATCGAAGATTTGGTCTCTAAAATCGATCAACAGGGCGCCCAAACTAACGCTCTTCCTCATAAGCCTAAACTCTTAGCCCAACGATCGGCTTCTGCTCAGAGATTAAACAGAGATCCACCAGCAGGTCAAAAAGTCCAAGATCAAAATAGTAACATTAGCGGGAATACTAGATCGAGACCTCCGGTAGTTTTCCATTATCCTCAAGTCTTCGAAAAAGAGTCAGTTGATTCAAAGACTTCCCAAATTCCACTTCCTTTCTCTCCTATCAAGAGAATGAGCCAAATCGCCAAAGAAACTCATGAAGAAATTTCAGGAAGTTTATATACTTCACCAGCAAAATATATTGATAGAGGTTTTAATAATACGTCGCCACAACTTGTATTAAGAGGGCATGAAACAAGCGTTTGCGAGACAATACCAGATGAGAAAGAGAACTCACCAAGCAAGGTGGCACCAAAGAAAGTCTATGTACTAGCAAAGAAACAATCTCATCCACTCAAAGGACAGCCACAGGCTTCAAAAGAGCGACTCGAGTCTTTAGCAGAAAAGCCGACTTCAAAAGAAGCCACGCAAAGCAGGATTACTGATACTTTCAATTTATCCTCGCAGGAGATAACAAGGAAAACTCCACTCAATGATATCTCCCATCAGTTAAATTTCCCTCAAGACATTAGCGCACTAGAGCCTACATCAAAGAATTTCAATGAATTGCTGAGAGTGTGTACTCAGTTACTTTCTGAAAATCAGCGGCTAAAAGAAGTCGCTGATCAAACCAGAAATATTACCAATAGAACTAATTCTTCGAGGCACCCTTTTCTCAACATTAGAGACATATCAGACAAGAGCATGGGCATTCCTCAAATAAACCAATGGATTCTTCCATCAAACGAAACAACTCCATTTTAGTCCCTTGTATACTTAATCTCTGATGAGTTTGCTGAGTCGTTTCTTACAATTACTAAAAAAGATGCGTTTATATTTTCAATAAGTTCTTTCATGGTGTTTCAATTACTCTACAAATAATACCAGATAATCAATTTTTGTGAGAAAAAACAAAAAAATAATAGATCTAAATTCATACGAAAATTGCTGTTTGATATCTATCTTGAGAATTTGCATTACGAAGAAGAGTCTCTTTTTCGCTTGGAAGCGTCCCGACTTCGGCTTCTATGTTTTCTATCTTTGCGACTTTCTCTTTTTTCATCTTCACTTGCAAATCCATCGCTGCTACTATCACTATCATGTTTTTTTCTAATAAACTTGTGAAAAACAAATCTCGGTAACTGCGCTTACTTTTCGTATTTTTTCTCTCTTTCTTCACTCTCATCCCTTTTCGATTTTTTATGCTTTTTCTCCTCTTTGCTGCTGTGATCAGATTCCTGTGAAGAGCTTCTTGACTTCGACCTACTTTTTTCCTTTTTATTTTTCTTCTCATGCTTTTTCTTTTTTTTCTCCTTCTTTTCTTTCTTCTCCTTTTTGTCTTTCTTATCTTTCTTCTTCTTTTTCTTCTTGTCTTTTTTAGAAGCTTCAATGAGCTCATTCAAATCATTGTCTGTTAGCAACTATCGGTTCGAAAGTCAGCAATAGGGGGAAAGTGCTATATTACTTGGTAGTCTTTGCCTTTGTTTAAGCATTGGAAAGATAAATGCCCAGCTATTTGAAAAATTACATTGCTATAGGAAATTTCAAATATTATTATTGTTACTTTGCCCGCAGTGCTTGCAGCTTGATGGAAGTCTCTTCTTCTCCTCAAATGTAGCAAGTTGAGAGTAATAACTTCTGGGGTTGATTTGGCTCAGCTTCTTTTGGATCTCTTCTTGATTTCGACAATTGCCGATTAGATTTTTCCAGATTCCTTGCACTTTCAACGCCTCATCGATATCTAATGCAACCAATAAAGAGATAAGAGATCGAATAGTTCAAATAATACTAAGTCTATTCGCCAACGGAATATCAACATCGCCATTGAATGTATTGTTGTTCATGGAGGAATCCTTGCCTTCTTTTTATTTGGTAATTCTATTTTATTGAATCAACGCAGGTGAATAATTATTAATAAAGTATATTATCTCATGTGGTGAGCACACTGTATTGCAACAAAAAGATAATTTTGCACCATTATCACCAAAACTATCATAATAATTGTCCTTTGTGGTTAGAAATTCTTAGCCGTTAGAGCAAGATTACCTTTAATTAGGGGTGATTCTTTCATTCTTTTTATTAAATGAATGGATTCATCAAAAAAGTATTCAAAATTTAGATACGAAAAAGATTTGAGTTTGATCAAAAGCATTGGCATCGGCTGTGAGCATCAGCAAGCAACCAAGTGTTAAACATTCGCATTGATCTTCTTGTTCAAAGTGTGAGGATTTTTCCTATATAAGATCTTTTTTTTTTATTCAAAATATTTCGCAAAATCAAACTAGTTTCAAAATCTGTACATTTCAACGGAACTATTATTGTTGGCTCCTCGAATTTGCCATTTCACACCTCTGTATCATAAAGAAGGTTAACGCATCAGAAATAAAATGGCAATACCTCTTCCATTGCTGCTCAATAATATTCAAATTTATCTAATTGAAAACTTGCAGAATGAGACGAGATATTATATTGCTTAGGAACCTTTTTTCAACTAACAGGAGATATCCTTGGAGTTATACTCATTCCAACTATCGAGTCCGAAAATTTTTCTAGCTGAAGACAGATAGCCATGGATGATTTTCGTCAACCTTCGGGTAATTAACGCCACTTGATTCAAGTGCTGCTCAGCAAAATTTTTGGGACAACTTAGCATCGCTCGACATCAGATTTACGATGTTAATATGGGTGTTTTGAATGAGATTCTCGAAGTATTATAAACGTAAATTATATAGAACGTTTCCGAATAATTAATTAATTTTTCTCTGATTGTGGTGATCTACTGAAAAGCAATTGGAATAGTGACATGAAAAGCCAGACAGTCCGAGAATCTGCCACTGAATATATCGAGTTTATCGACTACTTAGACAAACAGGTAGCACCACAGGCACTGAAATCTCTCCTAATAGCTTCCAATAGGCAAAATACCAAAATGTGATTTCTTACTTAGACAACCTCTCAAAAAGTTCGGGCTATAAAGAAATACAGGATCCAAATTCCTTGAGGATATTGGCTAAACTCTCAAATAAGCATGCCTGCAAATTCCTCAAGGAGAGTAAAATGATTTTCCTGGCAAATGTATCCTTATTCTTTTAGACAAACACGCAGAAGCTTTAGACTTGCTTGAACTTGGCCAAGCGATCATGAAACTGCCAAAAGCGCAGAAAATGGAAGAGCTGGATAAGATGAAGCTAACCTTATACAACAATCTTTGCGTATATGCGTGCAAGTAGGACGTATTTTGTTAATTCAGCCAAATCAATAACTCCTTAGAATGAAACAGTATGATTTGGCCCTCAAATTCTTGAAAACTGCACGGCACCTCGCAGATGCGGCTTCATATGAACTCAAAGCTGCGTTCTATGGGAACATGGCAGCTGTTTACACGAAAAAAGGAATGCATGCTAAAGCCATCAACTGCCAAAGAAGTAGCTTGGCAGTCTTAGAGACCAGAGTAAAGAGCAACTTCAAGAGCAGTGGATAATTTGTACTTTGTAGGTCTTTGGTGAGATCAATGCAAATCCCAACAGCAAAGCAATTCTGAAGCAAAACGCCAAATTCGTTTCTTCTATGAATATTATGCTTCAGGGATATCTTAACATGGGAATGCTCATAGAAAATTGTGAGGACCTCGAATGGAAACAGCAAGAAAGATTAGATTCGGCTAAGCTTTACAAAAATGGAGAGAAAATCTCCAGGATATTTCTCGGAAAAGAGCACAGAATAACAAAAGCATTAAAGAAAAGCTTAGATAGGCTGTTTTCACAGCGGGTGGAGCCTGATAATGACTCAGGGGATCCTCCCTTAACACAGAGAACCAGCGCAAAAGCTAGGCTGAACATGCTGTTAGACGCCAACCCTCAAGAGATTCATCATCAGTCTTCAGGGAATAACTCTCTAAACTCTGATAACCTCAGACCAAACTTATCTCTCCCAATTCATAGACTCTCACGCAAAGGATCGAAAGACTTTTTATTAAAGTCAGGTTCATTGTCGAAAAGATCTCAAGGCTCCACTCCAAAAGTACTTAAACATTTTTTCAATCTAGATCTAAGGTATTTACTAATATTAGAGCAGAGACGAAGAGCTTGAAGATCTTGAGAGCGGTAGAATGTCAACTCAAAGAATCAGACACAAAATTAGTCTTTCCCTTGAAAGGAGGTCAAACCAAAGTGACAGTTTCAGAAGGAGGCAAAACATTGGAGCAAGCGGATCGCTACTAAACAGTTCAAATAAAGCTCTATCGATTCTGCCACTCCCTCAAAATTCAATATTCAAAATGGATTTAGAAGAAAGGATTGAAAAGAAAATTGAGCAAACTTTCCGTAGATTAAAACTCGAGGAGGAGGAGCAATTGAAAATGAAAAAAAAGCAAGAGATTGAAGCCCAAATACAACAATTAAAGAAGGAAAGCGAGCAAGCTCGACTAAAAAAGCAAGAAAAGCTGCTCGAGTTGGAAAAATTAAGAATGAGATCAAGAAACGCCAGTGACAGCGCAGAACCTCGCTCGTACAATAATTCTCAATCGATAAGCTATGGAGCATCCCCTCTAAACTACAATCCTCCTCCTTTCTTCAACAATCCAGCAGCTGCAAGTTTTTCTGGCCGCCATAAAGGGATGCCCAATGGGCCTGCCCCCAATTTCTACGCAATGGACCCAATGTCTATGTTTCCAGGCTTTTACTATCCCATGCCAGGCGGTGCGAATCCGCAGTTCTTCCCTAATCAGAGAGAAATGTTCCCCAATTCAACGCTAGATGATGGTGGTGATGATGCAAAGTCTCAAACATCACTGACGTCGATTGACCCGACTACCAACAAAAAGAAATTTAATCTGAATGAGGTAGTGAACGAAACTCAGCAATCAAATCAGACACCGAAGCTTCCTGGGTCGAGGCAAGAGCTACAAACTCCAAAATCTGGGACAATTACACCAAAATCAGGCAGTATGCTTAACGATTATAGAGTTTTAAACCAGCAAAGCATACAGTTTAGAGCATTTCGGAATAAAGACCAGTCGACATACCGAAGCAACCCTGCATCTTCAGATGAAGACGTTCCAAAGCCAATAATGAAGACAGAGACTTTTGGGGCTGGAATTCTAGGCTCGATAATAGCTGATTTCAAAAAGCAAAACGCAACAAAGTCACCAGAACCCGTGATTGAAGTGATTCATGAGAAAAGTCAATCTGATGTCTCTGGCACTCATAATAACATCGGCTCACTCAATTCTATGAAAGCCGAGTCCCTGATGCGCAGAAATTCGAATTATATTCCTTCAATTTTTATGGGCGGAAATAATCAAGTCGTTCAGCCTGAAAACCGCGGTAGTGAACCCGAAAAAGTTGCACCATCAATCATTTTGAAAGAGAATGTTGAGGAGCCTATGGTGAAGGAATCAGAGGACAGAAAAAGCGATCAGTCGCCGGCAACAACAACGCATCAAGAGCAAACGCAGGGTCTTCCTCGTAGAGGAAGTGTGAAGAAATTTGAGAAGCTTACTAAGAAGGAAAGCATGAACAGTAGCATCGATAGCAAGATTTTCAACCCTGTCAGAGTTATTCCAAGCATGTCAAAGCTGGACTCTGAACTTGGAGAAGAGATGGGGAAGAATGACATGTCTTCCCTTCCTAATGGCTGGCATGACAGTCTACAGGATGGTACCATCACTCCAAAGCCTATGCAGCTGTTAGATGACTCTGAAATAATGATTCTTCCTGAGACTTCTGTCCTCGTACAAGAATATTTTGGTGTGGATGATGATCGTAGATATATAATTGAGTGTCATTACCTTGCAAAGAATATTTTCGATCCTAAGGTGAAGATTATCCTAACGCAGCAAACGGATGATCAGAAAGGGTTTAAGCCCATTGCGGAAGAAATGTTTCGGTTTAAAGGAATGAAACCTCTACTCCAACAACTTGACTATCTCGATGTTCTTCCATCGATCATGACTGTTAAATCGATCAAAAGCTACAGAAACTTCATCGCTTATCTATTACTGCCATTTGTCTGGGTAAGATCGATTTTAGTAAGCAATGAATTTAACATTCTGATAAGATTGCTAAAGAATCGGAGGCCGATAAGCTGAAAATTCATGTTAGAGCCAAGGCGAAAGGACTATTCAGTATACCCTTGGAATGTGTTTTCTTGAACGAGTCTTGTCGAATTTCGCTGAATTCGGTGGGAGGAACAAATTTTAAAATCGTGATTGATACGTTGAAGTAATTTTTATTGAAAAAGAATTTTTCCTCATGAAAAATAATATACTTATAGCCAGGAATATCAGTACTGCCTTCGGTTTGACCTGAGTTTGGACCAAGGATCTTTTGACAAATATTTTGAAAATTATCATTCAAGCGGTCCAGTGAATATGGGAGACAATATCCTTACCGTTATCAATACACTTGAAGATGATACTACTGATGCTACTGACTTGGACAACGTTCATGAAATAATTAAAACGCATGGAGATCCAAAGAAACTAAACGAAGAGATCGAAGTTTGCAGGTTCAAAGGGAAAAATGAAGAGAATCAATTTGTGGAGTTGATGGAGCAATTAATGATTAATGCGGTCAATTATTTTGCCGAGAAAGGAATTGACTCGATGGCCAAAGCAACAGATCCCTCATCTATTAAGTACTATAAATTCAGAGTATGGAACGAGTCCAACAGAAAGGATCTCATTATTATGCTTGAAAATCAAGAGAAAAATCAGTTCAAGCTTCTGGTAAAGAATCTCTATGAGTCTCATGGTATTTAGCAGAATATTCCAAATATCGATCTAATAATCAATAATTTCAAATAGCTCCCGAAGGTATAAAGGCGCTCGCAGAAGGGATAGGTTCTTATGATATCGAGCGTTTTTGGAAAGATTTTGGCGTCAATTATGGCTTATTGGATACAGAAGACAGGCTGGCGCTATGCTCCGTGGTTTCGGACTGCTTTAGAATTGAAGTTTTTGACAAACGTAAATTTTCTTCTTCCTTTTCACGCTTAGTTTATCTTGATTCTTTGTTTTGTTTTTTTAGCGTTAGTCAAAAGCGAGTATGCTGCTTACAACAAGAAGCTGATTTCTGTCAGTCCCGTCGAGTACGGGTGCTTTGAACGAAACTATAGAGGTAGATAGTTTGCTCCCTCTTACAAAAGAATATCTGATTGTTTCTCAACATTAGGTGCTGGGTACAAATATCCTCTAACAACCTCGTTGGTTGGAATCAGAGGACACCCAGTTGGGGTCAGAGCCACTGTATACAAGCCTTCGGAATGCTCTGAGCAGGGAGTATTTTTCTTGTTGGACACTACAAACTGGAAGAAGATAGCTCATCCAAACCAGAAGAATAAGAAAAATAGGAAATTCGCTGATTTGCCGATGGTCGAGGAATACAATCTTACTGCGATTTTGAAGTCTTATGGATTCAAAGTTATCGAAGATTATCTCGAAATTGATGAGACGGATGAGAAAATTGAAATTCTGGGAGTCAAGTCTAAATTTGGTTTGTGTAATGTGGACGTCCTTGAAAACCCTCTCTCTTTTCGGAACTTTATCAAATATCTCAAAGAAAAGACGGAGCTATTAGAGGGTCTTGAAGAGTTGCAAGATGTCGAAGAGTTTTCATAAAAAATTCTTTCTGTTTTTCTTTGTACATTAAGAGAGAATTCGAGTTCTAGTCAAAAATTAAGAGTCGACGTGACCAATGAATGTTCGATGCTTTTGTTGGCATTAAAGTCGGGAGAATTTGTTTACCACGATATGTATCTTACTTTTTCTCATGTAACCCATATTTTTTACTTAATCTTAAATAAGTAGATTGCTATTTTTTATCTGTTTTATGTGAAAAACCTGACGTGCTTTTAACGGAAATTCAAGTTCAATTTGAGAATTATTGCTATAGCTGAATAGGTATCAAGTTTGACCACTCATTTTATTTTGTTGGTGTCTTTATTTTTTTATCAATTGAGGCTCGCCTCGTTAGTTAGTCTTTTTGATGAAGATTTCTACATTATTATGCAGTTTAGTACTTGTTATAATTCTTAAGAAAATTTGTAAAGAGATAGGTTATTGAGATTGTTTAAGGTGAAAGAACGAGTATTTCGAAGTCTCAGATTTCCATATACTTATAGGGCACATCGTTGAGCGTTTTAGTGTGAAGAGGGAACAATTATGACTTTTTAACTCGTTTTCAATTTCATAGCGTTTACATCAATAAATCTGTTCGATAAACTGCGTTATGAAGTTCTAACAATCCTCAATCAGGTTAAAATCAAAACTCGTTTTATGGCTGCAGTCTAATTATTTAACGCTGCCTTTTCTACCCATGCCTCAAACGATAATTATGATCATGAACCAGCAAAGTTGGAGGTAAGAACTCAAATTACCTCTATTCGGTTCAATTTGTTAACATGAATTCTAATAACAGTTTCGAACGAGATGAGTGGTAGCTGCATTATATTGTCATTAATTGTGCAACTTTCTTTAGATTTGCTCATAAGTTGGTTCTTTTTTCTCATATGAAATTCGATTCAAGGAGAGCTGCTGGACCTGCTTGCTTAAGATTCTAAAATTGTTTTTCTTAACCTTAATTACTACTGACTTTATGCCAGTTCATCAAGAATTAAGCAAAATTAATTCCTAATTTAACGATCTGATATTCCGTTCTGCTGGTTTCTGTTCTTTAATACTTAATTTACCAACGCTGATTTCCTATATAAATTTAAGAACGTAATCATACTTCTCCTCACAAACGCACACTTTCCCATATCTCACTCAATACCCTTCAGCACTTGCCTATGATCGAAACACCACCAAAAACCTTAAATAATATGACTTTTTTCCAACAATTCGAAAAGGTAAGCCATTGAATAATTCGAAAAGTAATAAATCTGGCTTTAAGGAAACTCAATCCGCTAAGCCCGACAGCAAGTCTACGACAAGCGTGGGCAGTTCTACTTCTCAGCGGCGACTTAATGGAGAAAAAATAGAACTGGAGGTTTCATTTTTGAAGTCATTAGTCGAAGAAACTCATAAAAGAGTCTCATCTGACTTGGCGTTCATAACCAAGAATGCTGCAGCCATTGAAAAGCTGAACACTACCAAGAATATCAGTGATTCTGAACTTAGGATGATTAAAGTTCTTATGAATTTCAATGCTTACACACTTCAAAACCGGCTGACGGAACCGACGTTTCATAAGCCAGATCAGATCATTTCGCGATTCAAAACAATGAAAATCGCTTTAGAAATGATGGCTGATTGCCTCAAGCACCACTTGCTAACAACACCTATTTCTTTCTCTGATGAAAAAGAGTGCTTTCGATCTTTTCAAGCGGTTTTTCAGGACAAATTATTCCAACAACCTTACTTCCGAAGAATATGCTCTGAAATATATCGTTCTACCGTCGATGAAAAGATTAAGAAGCCATCCGAGGTCTTTTACCAGAGATTTTATGAATCAATCAAACTCTTCCTTTTCGGAATAAGTCTTCCATCGGATAATCCAGCAGACTACCCGTTGCATAATGCGATTTATAATTCCGATATAGAACAAGTTCGCAGGCTCTGCGAAGGGACACAAACGGATTGTTTTTACGTCCATGTTGAGCAAGCTGATCCTATGGACCTTTCAGCACTAACCTTAGCAATTAAACTTGGAAGACCAGAAATCGTCAAAGTCCTTGTTGAAAATGGAGCTGATCCACAACATCGAGTGACTCCAAAAGGTAAATTTCCTATGGAGGAAGCTATGACTCTGAAGAATAAGGAAATTATCAGAACTCTGCTTCTTGCAGGCCATCAATTGAAATTAAACAGGTGGGAAAAAACCAAACAAGAAGTTTTGAATCTGCTAGAGTCTATTCCTGATTTCAGTTTCGAAATTCATTGGGAATGTGACTCGAACTATATTCCTTTCGTGAGCAAACTTGCTCCCAGTGACACAAATAAAATCTCGAAGAAAGGTAGCAGTTTGAGAATGGATGCGACAATCGCTGGAATAAATAAGCTCAAGGTCATTCGAGGAAATATCAGTTTATTTTTACTCGGAAAAGACCATCCTGGTTCTGAGGGTCAACTACTCATGGTGAATCATGACAAGAAAACCGTGACTAACTTGATGACTGACATCGATCTCAAGCGATTGGACAAGCAAGTTGACTATATAGCCAAGCAAAACTCTCTTCCGAACGAAATCAAGCCAGAAGATGTGCAATTTGAACCTGCTAAGACTTGGAGAGGAGAACCGGTTACTGAAAAAATTCAAAACTGTCACACAGTAAAATACAATGCAAAGGGAACGATTTCTCTTCTCTATACGAAGAAAATTAATGAAGATGTTTCAAAATTTAGCACCTTTGAGAAATATTTCGAATCCTGCTTCCCAACACGATTTTGGGCACCGACTTCTTCTGATGGTAACTTTAATGATCCCTAATCAAGCTAATTCTTTCTATCTAGATGTCTCTCCATTTGATCAGTTGCTTTCTTATGCGAATGCGGACCCACGTCTCTCTAAGAAGTTGTTTGATGAGTTGAAAGAAGAAAATAAGAAGCATGAGCTCGTTTCTAAATTCGAGAACATGAAAAACCCACAAAATAAGCAATCCAAAGAGACCAAGAAACATATAGACGCGTCGATTTGGTTAACGGATAACTTTCCTCTTCATTTTCAGCATCTCATCGCAATATTGGACGTTTTATCTTCCGCCAATCCTAACATCAGCAAATTGAAGGAATTTTTAGATAAAAAGAGCATCCTAAACAACGGCAGCTTTCCTCTTAAAGCTATCGTACCGCTCTATCTCTCAGTCAGTGCAGTGATCAATTTCCGAAATTTTGTTTTCAAGTAACCTCCAATAGTGATTTGCATTAGCTAAAACAACACATTATTAGAACTCCTGATTCCGCGTTATTTGAAGTTCCTAAGAACACAGAGTTGACTACCAATCCTCAGATCATGCGTATCTCGGTCTCAAGCAAGAAAACAATAACACCAGATGAAGTCTTCACAACTTCGAAAAACTCCGAAAAGATTCAAAACGAGCCTCAAAGTTTCGACTCAAAGAAACCTACATCTATCGAAAACATTGATAAGGGATTGGATTGCATTGAAACTGAAGATATTTCCTCAAGAATTCTATCAGAACTGACTTTTAATGAGAATCAAGACCAATTGAAAGATGCACCAGCTAGTCCGGTGTCACTTTCTTTCAAAATGGAAAGATATAGCTTGCACAGCAGGAAACGATCAAATGGACAGAGTTTTCTCTCAGGGAGAAAGGGGCATTTTGGCTTTTACTCCGCAAGGGAATGCAGTGTCAAAGTACGGTCTGAACCTTCATCATGTACTAAGGAATACAGATATAAAAATGACGGATTTGCATCAAACTTTAGCAAATTTTGCCCACATGACTCTCTTGAGACAAACTCGCCTTACCAATTGACTCATGCATCTTCGTTAGATAAGAGGACCACAGAAAATCTCTTTGCTACTTATGGAATTGACGATGATAGTATCCCGACCGAATATTCGTCGGAAGGGAGTGAAAATCTTTCCATTAAGTTTGCGATTCCAACTTCTAGAGCTCGAAAAGAGAATCCTTCAATTTCTTTAAGAAAGGTTAGCAATAATTGATTCGAATTTAGTTTGATGAATACATATTTTTTTCTAAAAAAATTTAGTAAGCATGTCAACTCCTGTATTTATGTATATTTCCTTTCAATACTCTATAGGACTCGGCTAGACTTGTGCTGTTCTTTTAATTTTTTTTACGTATAGTATTTGATTCAGCATCACTACAGTTTTTTGATAAACAATTTGGAATGATTAAGTAAAAAACACAACTACAATAATTCGTGAAATCCACATTGTGAGATTTGACAATGGTGCCTTAATACTTCTCTCTCTAATTTATAGATAGTTATTGAGTAGTTTTCCTCTCTCTTATGAATCTTTATTATGATACTCTTCGTTTGTTGTTCCTAAATTCATTTTCAATCGTGTTGAATATACACCAAATAACGAAATATATATCTTGACTTTTTTGGTCCTTGAATCAACAAAGAAGCAATTCTCTGAGAAAAATGTTTACAATCCGACCAGCCAGACGATTTTAGAGTTATTCTCACCTCCTAGCGAGTCCTATTTATGATTAATTTCTCAATTTCTATTTTAACGAGACAATGTTTCAACGAATGAAGTTATTATCGTAAGACTGAAAATCATTATAAGTTTGTGAGCTTCATTTGAACAACCACCATCGATTATTACAAAGCTAAGCTTCCAATACTCTCTTTGCCTAAACTGATTACGAATTCAAGACTGCCGCCTATGATCAATTCATCCGGAGCATAACAACTGCCCTATTTACATACGTATTTATTCTCGAGAACAAAATAGAATTGAATAATTATTTCGCCTATCAAATGGAGATGTTTCATTTTAAAATAAAATTTAGTACTGCAACACATCAGTGCATTTTGCGCAGTTATTAAAAAGCAACCGTAGCAGATAAAGCAGTTTTACAAAAATATAATCAGAGAATTGCAAAGAAAGAAATAGCGATGGAAACCAAAAAAGTCAAAGAACGCATCAAAGTCTTGATTAGAACAAGACCTACTGTTAATTTCGCCTCAAAGAACTTCCTTATTGACGAAGCGACTGGGGCTGTGAAGATCAATATCCCCAAAGACCTATCTCAAGGTTATGTCAATCATCAGCAAGAAAATTGGAGCTACAAATTCGATAAAATCCTTCAAAATGCTCCTCAAGAAGTTGTTTTTGATATGGCAGCTAAGGATATCGTTCTCAGCACCCTTGAAGGCTATTCAGGTGCTCCATTTTAATTGAATTTCTCTAAAATACTTCTACATCTAGGAACTATTATGTGCTACGGACAAACGGGAGCAGGAAAGACTTTCACTATGAGCGGAAGTTCTTTGGATTATAAATACAGAGGACTGATTCCAAGAGTCATCAGTATGATTGTGCAGGAGAGTCAATCTCGATACGAAGAGCAAATAACGATGAGAGTTTCATACACAGAAATTTATAACGAAACGATGTATGACCTTCTCTCTCCAGAGTTGTCCTCGAACATCGCTATCAACGATGACGGCCAAGGAAACATTGTTATAAAGGGCCTCACTCAGAAAGTTTGTAATAATGAGGAAGAAGCTTTAGGATTTTTATTCGAAGGAGAAACAAACAAAACCATTTCTCAGCACAAGCTCAATGCGAATTCATCCCGTGCACATTCGATATTTACTATCTATCTCGAGATGAGATCTCGTGTTGAATCAACCGAAAAGATTAAATATGCTAAGCTCAACCTCGTCGATCTTGCTGGTTCAGAAAGAACGAAGAAGACTGGATCAGAGGGCATAACTATGGTCGAAGCTAGCTACATTAATAAGTCTCTCTCATTCCTTGAGCAGGTAAACTTTGTCTGTCTAAAACAGCTATCATAACATCATTATCACTTAGGTTGTTGTTGCTCTTTCTGAAAAACAACGAGACCACATCCCTTACCGTCAAAGCAAACTCACGTACATGCTGAAAGATTCTATTGGAGGAAACTGCAAGACAATCATGATTGCAAATATCATTCCTGAAGCAGCTTTTCTCGAGGTTTGATGTTTTAGCTGTGATGGCGAGACTAACTCAGTGAATTAGGAAACTATTTCGACATTGAAATTCGCAACTCGCATGATGAAAGTTTCGAATGAAGCAAGTGTCAATATCCATCTCGATCCACACGTGCTGCTGAAGAAGTATGAAAAAGATATCAAAGAGCTAAAGCAAGAATTGGCCATGCATGACATGCTTCAAAGTCGAGGACGCATTAACTACGAACCATACAATGCTGATGAAAAATATAAGCAGCAAGAACTGGCGAGAAGATATTTAAGATCAGAGATCGACGATATTGAATTCGAGTCTCTCCGACAAGTCAAAGAGCTATTTATCCAGTTTCGCAACATCTATAAGGAGTTGCAAAAGGATATCCAAAATAATAATTTCGTTGTTGACCAAAAAGCTGTTCCAGTGGATCAAGTATAACTATCATCTTCGTTACCAAATCGAAAAAAATTCTTTAGTCAAAAGGAGGAAAAGCACAAGTACCTCAGCAATCAACAAAACAGCCTCAAGCAGGTGTTGGGGCTGAAGAAAACAAGCACGGATTTGGACTCGGAAAGGCTCTAAAGGATGCTAAACCGACCTCTAATGCAGGTATATTAAACTGTTTGATCGTTACTCTAACATGAAAATGTGTTTATAGAGGACCTTATCCGCTCGGAGAGTTTGGTTCCAGACCAAGACATATCGTCTTCAAAGGAGCCCAACGAGACAAAACCATATGACATCAATGACCCTGTGAAAAAAGTCAAAGATATGGACAAGAACAAAATCTTTATGGAATTCAAAGAGCGAGAAGGCAAATCGTACAATGATGCTATCCTGAAAAACATGGTAAGATGATCTCTCGTTAGCGTGCATTCAATCCATTCGTCCTTAGGATGATCTGAAAAATAAGAAACAAGGCATCAAAACGTTGACTTCTGAGTGTCAAAAGCTTAAGGAACAGATTGAAATCCTAAAAGATCAAATCCAGAAGAAGCAAGAAACTAAAAACCAAGAGGTTAGATATAATTCTATTTTTGAAGCAGTTGGTGAAACGCCTTGTTTTTTATAGGAAATTCAACAAGGAATCATTGATGAAGAGGAATATGAGATGATAAAGGAGATGAAAGATCTCAAAAAGGAATACAAGTACCGATTCGATAAGATTCAGATGCTGAAATCAGAGATTATCACTATTGATCAAAATATCCAATACTGCAAACAGACGTTACTCTCGAAATTCGAAGAATACTTCCAGAGAAAATATCTGGTTCCTATGCACGTTGCTTTAGAAGAACAGAGTAATCACGATCATTTGGATGATCTTTCTGCTAATCCTGATGTTGATCCGGATGCTCTCTCTTATATTAGAGCGAAAGAAAAGGTACAGAAAATTTTTTTGAACATAAACTTATTTTCATAAAATTGCAGATGGGTATCATTAAGAAAGCGAAGAAAATGGATAAGACGAAATGATTCGAGAACTAGAAGTAGGTTAATGTTCTGTACTTGAGTTTCATATATTTTTGTAAGCTACTTACGGAATAGGTTTCAAAGAGATTAACTATAACTTCTTCACTTACATTTTATCTTCTTTTTTAGAGATTCTAGGTAAAGGCGCAGCTCTTGTCTGCTTAAAGGAAAGTCGGTCTAATTTTTAAAGAAAGTGAGATATTGTAAGAAACGCGCGATTGAGAAATAAACGCTTCAAAAGGAAGTGAAATAATATGGAACCTTGGCTCTTCGCGTTTTACAAACGACGAGGAATTCAGTCCTCGTACAACTACTTTGGTTTACAATTTTTTACTATTTTTCATTACAAAGTTGGTACAGTGAGAAATCTGTTGTGTCTACAGTTTAGGTTGACATTGCAAAAAAGAATAAGAAACATTTATTTTGTACTTATAGCGCGGAGCTGATCTTACGTATGTGAAGTAGGATGTCATAATTTCAAGTGAAGATCATATTTTTGTGACTAATCATTGGAAAATCATTTTCTCCGAACCTCGAAAATTCAGGGCAGTTGCAGCGGATTAATTTTTTTGTTCGGAAAGAAAAAAATTAATCTCTTGCCGATTCGAACCTTTATTGTATAGGATATCACCAAATGTTGCATGCTCCACCTCAACATCTTTTTTCTCAAACAGTTCATAACTTCATCCAGCCATTGTCTTAGCCCCTTCTCTCTTAGTAAAAGTTGGAACAATAAGAATAGATTGGATGACCATAGAAAATCAAATCAGAAATTCAAAAAGATTAGACATAATCTGCTAGATTCCAATAATTCGCAATTGTTTAGACATATTTCGATCTATTGTCTGTGTATCGTTGTGTTATTGTAGGGTTTGGCCAAATAAGCATAGTCTGCTAGTATTTTGAATTTGTTGCCAGCTCACAATTAATAAAGACCCGGAGTTTCAATATGAGAACAAACCAATCGCCTTGATTTTCATTGATATATTGTTGAGAAGATGACACTCCCTAGCATAATCCGTCGGCGATTCACATTATTCCATTTCGAAGAAACTCATCAACCTTAGACAGGTTGCGACTGATAAATTTTCCTTTCGCAAATAAAAAGGAGTACTTATGTGCATATTCTAAGTTTATGATGAACAGTATATGCCCAATAGCATGAATAGAACATGCAATTTCCGTTCTGGTACTGTTTCGAAGGTTATTATTATCTTTAATTTGGAGTAATATCTAGCGTCCGAAAAGAAAGAACGTGTCTCTTCTAATTTATTTTCTTAAGAGCTACTAGTGGTTGTGTTGCAGATAAGTGAATATATTGCAATTCCAGAGCGTTCCAGCCATTTGTAATGTGTTATTCTGATGGAAATTTGAACTTTGTAACGTCCCGGACAAATTTTCTGATGACATAGGTTTCGTCTGAATCGTCATTAAATTGATTAACTTACCTTGTAAGTCTCCATTAACACACATGAATCACTGTATGCTATTTTTATGCTCAAAATTTCTGGCTTCGTCCAGATGACCCCTCAATAGATTCAATTTTAGCCAAAGTAGTAGATATTATCAGACATTTCTGGTCTTAATGCGCGGAAAATGTTTTCAATTAAGCTCACAAAGGGCAATAATCCATGCTTCACACCACTGTAGGCAAGGAGATGTTATATGTTATTATAATGCGAGCAACGCTTCATATTTTACTTATGAATCATAGTTTCAATTTTTTCGAAATGGAAGCTGATTCTGCTTATCAAAGACATACGCTGACTGGTGTCATGGTGCAAGTCACCGATTTGGTTTTCTCTAGCGTTAGGCTCGGCATTTGCTGTTGGCCTAGATTCAATTGCTGATTTAGCATTTATGAACGCCTCAAAATTATCGAAAGCAAACGGTATGAATGGCTACATCATTGCTGAGTGAGCACAGAACCCTTTCGTGCGCTGAAGGACACTCTATTTTGAGCTTCTGGCCGTTCTAACTGGCATCACTTTTCGCAACGTCCTAAAACTACTTTTGTAGATTTCGATACTGTTTTGTAGATAGAACTTTCCAGAAGTTTGAAAATTTAAATTGGGAGAATCTTCTAGATGCAGCCCTGGTCTTTTTAAGCGCGCGGTTCAAATAAGTGTATAATAATTTCAAACATCTAAAACTCTTCAAGCCAACACTAATAACTCAATGGCAAGTGCTGAATACTTCTCATTCAATGCTGATATCCAACAGTTGATGGGTCTCATCATCAACACCTTCTATTCCAACAAGGAAATTTTCCTTAGAGAATTGATCTCCAATGCTTCTGATGCTTTGGACAAAATTAGATACATCTCCATCACTGACCCAGACAGATGCAGACTCGACCTCGAACCAAACTTCAGAATCAGAATCATCCCAGACAAGGTTAACAATACCCTTACCATTCAAGATACCGGTATTGGTATGACCAAGCAAGAACTTATCAACAACTTGGGTACCATCGCCAAGTCCGGCACTAAAGCCTTCATGGAAGCCCTTCAATCAGGTGCTGATATCTCCATGATTGGTCAATTCGGTGTCGGTTTCTACTC